>Ga0114923_10002581_pt1 | contig 12223 bp, 12 predicted proteins | sample SumtaG_FD_89578 | JGI IMG/M metagenome (GOLD analysis project Ga0114923, IMG submission 89578) | Deep subsurface microbial communities from Indian Ocean to uncover new lineages of life (NeLLi) - Sumatra_00157 metaG | ecosystem: Environmental > Aquatic > Marine > Oceanic > Sediment | place: near... | reverse complement strand
CACTGAGCTGTCCCCATCGGCAATAATAAACTCAAGTTTGTCGAGAGGATAATCTCCGTTCGTCAGGCTTTTAACACATTTTGTAATGGTACCTTCCTCGTTAAAAGCCGGGATTATTACCGAGACCGGTTTGGCATCGCACATTTATTTGCCTTCTCTCTTTGGCAAGAACCGTACCAGACTTCTCGACCCTTTGAGATTTCTCTTTAGTTCAGAAAAACTCAATAGACTTTGCAACCCTTTTCTTAGAATATATCTGGGTCTTAAATAAAACTCTCTCCTGGCTCTATCACAAAAATCGATCAAATACTTACTGCTCAACTCAGGTCTTTCCAAGACAGTCGCGTGTAGACCATCTTTTGTAAGCCATTTTGAGTAATCCTCTGTCAACAAATATCCATTGTCCTGAGCCCAATCGAATGCTTCCGTTCCCGGATACACCATAAGTGGATAGAACTGTGCTGTATCGGGGTTCAGCTTTATGGCATATTCTAATGTTTTTTCCATCGTCTCTTTGGTTTCCCCTGGATTGCCGACCATAAAACACCCATGCACCATTATATCAGCTTTCTTGGCTGCTTTTGAAAATTCGAGAGCGCGTTCCATTATCAAACCCTTGTTAATACTGTCCAGGATTTTCTGCTCGCCGCTCTCATATCCCACACAAAGCAAACGGCAGCCTGCTCGCCGCAATTTCTTCAAAACATTGACGTCCACTAAGTCTGCCCTCGAATTAGCCGAGAATGGAACCTTATTGCCGATTGAGATCAAAGCTTCCGCTACCCTTTCGGCATGCTTTCTATTGATGGTTAGAGTGTCATCTTCGAGCATGATCTCTTTTACCTGAGGAAAGTTTTCCGCGATATACCTAAATTCTCTGGCAATATCCTCTGGACTCCGCAATCTTAGTTTGTGACCAAACATAGTTTGAGGATAACAACAGTAAAAACAATGGTGTGGGCAACCTCTGCCGGTAACTATAGTAATTATTGGATACCGTGAATGCCCATAGAAATAATCACTAATATTCAAATGCCTCTTATAAACCGCGGACACAAAAGGCAACTCGTCCAAATTCTCAATAAGAGGCATCGATTCGTTTCTTATCAGTTTATTCGTATCGCGATCGCGCCATAACAATCCTTTAACTTCGGATAAAGAGCCATTGTCTCTCAATGTAGTTGCCAAATCTCGAACAATATCGTCATATTCTCCGATCGCAACGGCATCTGTTTGAGTGCTCATTTTGATTGTGTCTTCAGGAAGGGCGGAAACATGTCGTCCTATTAGTATTACAAAACTATCGGGATTAGCACTTTTAATACTTTCCGCTGCGCGGATGTCATTTTTAATGCTCGGCGTCGAACTATCGACTACGACCAAGCGAGGTTTGCGTTTCTGTATCTGCTCTTTTATGAAATCTATACCGCATCCTCGAGCGGGAGCGTCGAGCAAACTCACATCAAACCCGTTCTTTTCAAGAACGCCGGCAGCGTACGCCAACCACATTGGATAATAAAGCGTGCCGCTTTTCGCAACTGCCGGAGAACGTGACTCTCGTGTGAAACGAGGTAGAAAGGGCGGATTAATAAGTAGGACTTCCATCTTTTTGTTGTCGGGAAGATAAGTTCAGTATTTACCTGATTTTCAATCTTTGAAAATTTGTTGTCTGTAAGTAATTATGAAATGACTGCCGCACAGCACATTGAATAGCTGTGGCAATTCGTCCATTCGGGTATTCCGCAAAACTCTGCCTATTTTTGTAACGCGTACGTCATTTTGTTGTGCCAATACTGGGCCAACCTTTTTTTCTGCATCTTTTACCATCGTCCTAAACTTGTACAATGTAAATGTTTTGCCATCTTTGCCGACTCTTTCCTGTTTGTACAGAAGAGGACCAGGGGAGGTCAGCTTAATCTGTCCTTTTCGTAAATTCCATCCGGCAATAGATTGCCGACTTATTAGCCAAAACTTGATCGTTGAATCAGCCTGTAATTGTAGTTTTTGGACCGCACTTAGGTCATGAAGGGCTAATACAGCGTGGTCGTAGGTTCGAAACTCACCCTGGAGACAAAATCCAAACCCATTTTTCAGCTTAAAATCACGGTTTCTTGAGGTTGTTTGCGGCTCAAAGCCCACATTTACGATGGTTTATCGTGATCTGGTGATTGTACGTAAACCCTTGTAAATAAACAAGGACGGAATTTTCGGGAGGCACAAGACCATATCTGGCAAGAAACGATAGAAGAAAAGCAACATTGATCAGAACCGCATTAGTCAGAAATAGAATGATCTTAATTACCATTGTGCGAAGTACTTTAGATTTCGAAAATCGAAATTTTAGTTGTTTAACTTGCCTGGTCTTGTAAAGAGTTGAGAGAGTTTTGTTACTGGTTTGAGTATGAAGAACCACGGAGACAAACGAAGATCATTTAGGCGGAAAGATCTTATGATCTCCCAATTACCACAAATGATACCTCGTAAGACATTTGCTTTGCCTCCTTTGCGCATTCTTACGATTACCTTTGGCAAGTAACCAACGTTGATTTGATACTTTCCAATAAAACGAAGCATTAACTCAAAATCACCCGCAATTTGAAAACTATTGTTGAAATACCCGTACTTCTCGAACACTTGCTTCCGGCAGAAGAACGTTGGATGTGGTATGACCCACCCGTGGTAGAAGGCTCCTATCTTATATTCACCTGCTTTCCAGAATCGAGTAACACGGCCGCTATTGTTGTGGTCAATATACACCAGATCTCCGTACGCTGCATCCAGCCCATTTTTCTGGATAAACTCCACCATCTGGCCAACAATCGTTTGGTCGGCATACACGTCATCGGCATTCAGGGTAGCTATAATGTCACCGTTTGACAACTTTATCCCTTTATTCATCGCCTCATAAATGCCATTGTCCGGCTCAGATATACACGTGGAGATTCTACTTCGATACTTTGTCAGGATATCAAGCGTATCATCCGTAGAACCACCATCAACGATAATATATTCAATATTTTGATAGTCCTGGCTTAGAACGCTTTTTATAGTATCTTCAATTGTCTCATCGCGATTGAAGCAAACTGTTATTATTGAAACTTTCATACTTTACCACTATATATTATGTCAGAGTAATTCACTCAGACTCAGAAAAATGTAGAAGGTCGAGTATACTACTGCCGCCGCTGATTTTTTTTATCTGTTTTTGCTGAACACTATCATTAGGCACAGATGAGACTGCCATCTCAAACTTCTTAACAAAATCATATTTATCATTGATGTCAAAATACGTAGCAAAGCCACCCAGTATTTCCCTAAATGGTGGTATATTGCTCGCTAAAATCTTGGATTTATTTGCGAGCGCCTCGAGCGCAACATTGGGACAGGCTTCAACCTGCGATGATAATATTACTAACTTGGCAACTTTATAAAGAAACTTAATTTCTTGTATGTTCATACTAATCTTAAATATCGGCTTATAAACCTCACTTTTATATTGCCTTAATTGACTGAGATATCTCTTATCAGCTTCGTCACCAGCAAATAGCACCTTGGCATTTGAGGGCATTTTAACAGCCTCCATGTAATTTAACAAAACGTGAAATTTCTTGTATCTGTAATATGAACCCGGAATAAAAATGACATAATCATTCTTCTCGATATTACTATATCTTTCGAGCTGAGAAGCATTATCTCTATGCAGATTATTTATCATATGATAAGCAACAAAAATATCTTTTTCGTCTTTGCCAATATTTCTTTTTAAAAAATCCTTTACATAATTAGAGACTGCCACAACTTTATCCGCCTTTCGCAGGACATGCCTTAATGGAAAGTATTTGAAGAAAAGATTTAATCTCATCTTAAACGGGACATCTATTTTCAGGAAGTTTGGTATAGCCATATTGCGCATTGATAGTATAGTTTTCACACCACGAACCTTGTAGGCAATATGTGTTGGAGCATAAACATAATCAGGTTTTACCTCCCGGACTATACGCGGCAAATTAAAAACCTGCCAAATATATGAAGTTGCACCATACGAATACCTTGAAGGGACAGCATAAATGCGAACGTTTTCAGGGATACAGGTCTCGCTACTTGTCAAGTGATTGTCCGCGATTATGTTAATCAAAAGCGTAAATTGATAATTAGCTATCGGAGCTATTTCGCTTAGAAAATTTATCATGTAGGTCAGTTGCCCGCCTGATTTCACATTTAGCATGTTAACCAGCACGTTTTTCATTCAAAATTCTTTCAGACAATCTAAGACCGTATAGCTTGAAGTTATGTTAAGAACTTGAATCAAAGAAGACCTTGCCCAAATTATTTCAACTCCTCTGCAACAATGCCACTTTTCAGCGTCTGACGAACATACATGTCTTGCCGCGCAACGTAAAATCCCTTTAAATTACCTGAATTTCATATATTGGTTTTTTTCTCACCTTAAACAATCCTATGATAAACTGGATCCCACTCATGAACGATAAAGCTCTGGACCAAACCGTCTCACCTCTTGCAGTCTTTGTCTTACTGAGAACAGCAACAAAGCCTAACACCCCTATTACACCAAACGGATAGAAAAATATGGAAAGAACTGCACAACACACCACAAAACATCTAAATAGTATTCCAGAAATCGATTTCAGCATGTCAACGTATCGTTTTGAAACACAATATTTCTTAAACAGCAATCCAGAGGAAATGTACTTTCCGCCTTTAAGATCATTTAACATCTGTCTACGATTCATATATGAAATGGTATAGTGAGTCCCTAACCGCTGTTCAATCATCCACAAAATATATCCCTTATTGCGCATTCTAAACGAGTAATCTATATCCTGATGCTTTACGAGATTGTCATCAAACATTCCGACTTGCTCAATGATAGATTTTCCGGTTACGAAGTTGCCACCATGCCACAGAACCACATTACCCTTGGCTGCTCTTGCGGCCGGACGAACCATACCTTTTGTGTCTGTTGTTTCAAATGAATCCATTATCGTACCGCATACAGAAGCTATCCTTTCGTTTTTTTCCATAATTGAAATAGCTTTAATAACAAATTCAACGTCAAAAATGATATCTCCATCCAAGAAGAATATGTATTTACTTTGGCTATCAATATGCTCGATGCCAACATTCCTTGCGATAGCAGCGTTAGGGTTGCCCTGAATTTTAATAATACTAACATTAAGTTCAGCGTTTTGCTTCCGAAATTCCTTGGCAATATACAAAGACCCATCTGTCGAATTTGAATCCACATATATCAATTGAGATTTGCCTTCAACTTGCCTGTCGAGCTCTTTGAAATTTTCAAAGATGCGATCAAGTGTTTTCTCTTCATCTTTCCCTATTACGACCACAGATATCTTTGTATTTGCTGTTGACATAATGCAAACCTGAAAGGACTATTCGAACCTTATAAAAGGTTTACTACTAACAAAAATTGATAAGCATATTAAGAATGTTACAGGGAAAATGTTGTATCTTATATTATATAAAGTCAAGCTGCCACTTATGAAATAAAGAAAAGCAACGGTTAAAATAGGCCAATACCTTATTACACGCACGATATTCTTTCTGATAATCAATAGATAAAATACCGTCCACCATTCCAGAAATAAAATTAACTGATAGGTGATATCTGTCTGATAAAAAATAGACGTCGCCTTTTTTATATTTGTTAAAACAAGATCAAGATAAGTTCCTGGATAGTTTAACAGAACCGCTTGAGCATATTCTTTCATTTCGTCGCGGCTTCCTTCGACACGGAGGTTTTCAGACAGTCCAATTGCAACATAACTGTAAAATTTGCGATCATAATTTTGGCCACCATACCTTATAAATATAACACCTAATAAAGCAAACAGTAATAACCTTTTCCATTGAATGCCCCAGTTCTTGTCAAACAAGAACACCATAAATCCCAAAATCATAGGTGGTCTGATGAGCATCAATATGACACATAAGAAAATTATCAGCACCCATCTGTTATTCCTCGATCGATTAATCAGCTGGATTAGAAACTCTACAGTCACATAGAAAAAAAGGGCATCTTTCAAAACAAAAATGGAGTGGTATATAATATGTAAAAAGAAAATCCCACTCAATGTCAAAAGATAAATTATGTATTTGTTTTTGTCTCTAACCAACTTCCTTAAAGTATATAGTCTGACAATAGCAAAGCTGCTCACCAAAATATTGACCATTTTGATATTGCTTATGCTAAAACCGATTTCTTTCATACCCCAGACAAGAAGATGATATAAATTGCTTATTGTGCTGCCAATTTGCCATCCCGCAAGATAATAATGCTCATCAGGAAATTGCAAATAACCCAGGTCTATGGTTCCCGTTTTGTGAATTGCCCATACACATAGAAAAACCACCTTTGCCGCATTTAGGGAATGAAAAATGATGAGCGCGTTTATGATGCTCTTTTTCCCCTTGACACTCAAAATCACTATAGAAGAAAAAAACAGTAGCAAAACCAAGCTTGTACAGAAAGATATCATCTTGCGAAAAAGCGTTTTATGTATGATAATAAATGTCTAATAAAATTTATGCCTATGTAATACACCGCATAACACCGGCTAAAACAGAGAAAGGAAAAATTAATTACTACTGGCAGATTGCCAGGTTTTTTCTTATTGGCAATGAATTCTTTGAAGCTACTTTTGTATCGGTAAAGTGTATCATCCTTGCTTTGGGTAAAGACCTGACAATTTGCAGCAGTCATCAATTCAAAACCATTCTTCCTTGCTCTCCAAAAGAATTCAAAATCAGCACCATAATGTGGCAACTGGCTTTCATTGAAAAACCCCATACTCTTGAACACTATAAAAGGAATCAGCACTCCTCTCCCTGGAAGAACATCACTTGGAATCAGATCTGCAGAAATCTGATTCAGCCTGCAGTTGGAATATTTCGGAACAAACTTGGCCCTTACTTTGTTTAATGAAAACCCAGCATAAATAATTTTATCCGTTTCGCTATTAATGCAAATACTACCAATTATGGCGTCGGAACAATTCATTCCAACATCGACCAGCGACTCTAAGTAATCTTCTTTAACATGAACATCATCATTTATTATCAGAACAAAATCACTTACAGAGATACTTTCCTTAATAACATATTTGACTCCTCTGTTTGTTGCACCTGTCCACCACAACTCTGGATTCTCTTTTAATACAACTATTCTTGAGTCATCAAATATAGAATAATCAATATCTACTGTTCCATGGTCAACTATTATAAGTTTGAAAGACTGAAAAGTTTGTGGAAGTATTTGATTTATAAAGCTGCAAATTTTGTCAGCTCTATTGAAAGCAGGGACAACTATCCAGATAGTAGTTTCCTTTTTCATACCTTCGATATCCCCCCTCTATGCTAACAAGCGTTAGAATAAAGTAGCGCGGTAACTATGGCGATAATCCACTTGATTTGCTTACGAATATGGAATCTTAGGAAAGTATACTGCCATTAATGCGATTTATCCCGGCGCTCTTCACCTTATCAATCACTTTCCCTGGCACACACATTCTCAGTATCTTGCATCCTATCAATCGTACTAACAACACCAATTCAATCGGCGACCAGCGGTTTCGGCCAACAATATGCCGGAAAAGACAATACGCTTCGCGGAGATCTCCGTTGCATAGTTTTTGTCCTGCCAATCCTCCCAGCACGCGCGTCCTGTAGCGCTGGATGTACCTCCGTGCTCTTTCCTTGCCGAACCAATTCTGATAGGTTGACGCCCATTTAGTCAGATATTGCTCCACTCCCCTGATGCGTGGAATGGTATTAGACACCATGCTTTTGTGCTGCCTTAAATGATATGTAACACGAGAGCCTCATTCACATAGCGGGCACAATACCCATGAGCAGCAAGATTCATCCAGATATCATGGTCGACAGAAGAAAACAAAGTTTCATCATACCCGCCTATGGCCTCGAGCACAGTCCTTGGAAATAGGCATGAGGATGGAATAGTCCAGAGATCGCCGGTACATATCTGTTCTTTGATATTACCTTCAATTTTCGGCATGTTGTATGTAATTCGTCTCTCTGATACTATGTGAATCTCGCAGCCGCAATAGACAACTCCCAGTTTTTCGCGATCTCCGGGATTGAGGTTCATCAAAAGGTCTACGCGTTTTTCTATGCACTCGGGTTTCCATTCGTCGTCATCATCTAAGAAGGCAATGTAGTCACCTGACGAACGGGCAATTCCAGTGTTTCTCGCCGCAGAAAGGCCCTTTCGCTCCTCGTGGCGCCAGTAATGCATGTCCTCGTGCCCTGCTAATACCGACTCAACGACTTGGCAGGTCTCATCACAGGATCCATCATCCACAACATGCAAATCAAAATTCCGGTAGTTTTGATTCAATACCGACTGAATAGCCCGTTTCAGAAGTTGCGACCGATTGTATGTGGTGATGACGATGGAAACTTTTGCATTGTTCATTTTTTTCGGCCCAGCATGCAAATTCTTTCGCATTCTGCTTCGCTGCTGAAAAAGAAATGCTTACGGTAAGTGTGGTAAAGCAGGTTCAGGAGGAAGCGATTATTGAGAACGAAAAACCGGTTTCCAAGTAGGCCGTTCATGATACGGCGGAATACTCGAGATCTCTTGTCAAAAAACAGCATGCGCTCAATATGATAATAAGGTTCAAAAAATTTTATCAACGTTTCTCTGTCAAAATGTTGGTAATGCTTGGCCTGAACGGCCTTGTTTTTGTGGGGCACGGTCAAAATCAATCTCCCGCCGGATTCCTGAAAATCTGCGAGCCCCACTATAAAATCCTCGATGGATTCTACGGGAATATGCTCAAGTACCTCAATCACGGTTGCCACGGTGAAGGAATCCTGCCTATGTTTGTCGGTGCAGATGTCCCTGCACTCGAAGTTCAAATTCGGGTTCAGGGCTCGAGCGAGATGGATGGCTCGCTGCGAAGAGTCAACCCCAACCAGTGGTTTCCCAAAATAACGCTTGCTTACTTCCAGTAGGAAACGTCCATCGCCACATCCCACGTCAATGAGACTTTCAAATGGTTCTTCCGCCAAAATGCTTAAGACCAATTCAATTGCTCCGAGGTAATGGAAGCCCCATGACCAGTAAAGGTGCTGTTGGAAATGACCGTCCTCGATAGAAGGTATGTAATGATAAGGCAGAGCGTACTGGCTCTCTTGACTTGCATCACCGCGGTTGAACGCTTCTATCTGATCCATACCTATTCTGCCAACCTATTAAATCCTTTGCTTCGGCATAGGAGCCTTTTCATCGGGAACGCCTCGCTACAGGCGATCAATCGCCAGTCGGCCATTAAGAAGTTTGTGTCCGCTTGGAATGAAGGAAATTTCCAAATATGAAACCTGCGAGTTCCTTTACTGTCGGCGGCAACAACGTACACAGAGCATACTGACTCCCCTCGCTGATGGCACCGCGATTAAAACTTCCCCCCGTATTGAATAAGAACGGCGTCCTTCTTTGCAGCATTACCTTTGTTGGGAGAAAAAGCAGGCGATTGAGCCAGAAAGGGAATACGTTTCTATTCTATCACTCGCCGTCTTTATATAGAAATTTTCAAACCCTTCTATGCCAAGGTAGCGGCTAAGAGGAATCAAATGTCGTGAATGAAACTTTGTACAATCTGAGCTTTCAACAACCTCTCCCATTTGACACTCTTTCAAAAGCATTAATTTTTTCAACAACCATTTGTAACTCGTTCTCTTTCAGAAAAGGGTAAACAGGTAATGACAACACTTCCTTCGAAATAGCGGTAGCGTTTGGATAATTAGTATGATCATAATTAAAGTTCGCGAAACATGGTTGCCTGTGCAAAGGCATGGGATAATGAATCATCGATTGTATATTATATTGGGAAAGAAATTTTCTTAAAGCATCTCGGTTTTTCGAACTAATAACAAATTTGTGATAAATATGGCAACTGCCAGTTTCCTCAAACGGTAGAATGCAAGACCCCGCAATATTATCGAGGTAGTATTTCGCAATTTCTCGTCTACGAGCCAACCATTCTTCATAGTGCCTAAGCTTATAATCCAATATTGCGGCTGTCAGGCTCGGCATCTGCGAGTTGAAACCCAGGGAAACATACTCGCTCTTCTCGTTCCTACCATGATAACGCAGCATCACAATTTTCCGTGCCAATTCCTCAGAATTAGTTAACACCATCCCACCACTTCCGGGTGCGCCGATTACTTTGGTTGGGTCAAAACTAAGACAACTCAGCAAACCAAGCGATCCTGCTTTTCTCCCTCTATAGGTGGCTCCAAAGGCCTGTGCCGCGTCTTCGATTAAGACCAGACCATGGGATTTTGCGAACTCTTCTATATCCTCGGGGTTTCCCATCTGCCCGAAGAGATGGACAAATATAACGGCCTTCGTCTTAGAGGAAACCATTGACTCCGCTTTGCATAGGTCCATGTTATAAGATTCGGTTACATCGACAAACACCGGCCTAGCGCCAAGCCTGAGAATACAGGAAGCGGAGGCGACAAAAGAGAAATCGGTAACAAGAACCTCCTCTCCTAGCTGTACGCCTGCTGCCAGAAGGGAGAAATACAATGCGTCAGTACACGAATTGACTGCTATCCCGTACCTACGATCGCAAAAAGCCGCAGTTTTTTTTTCAAAATCAGAGACTTCCTTGCCTTGTAGAACCTTCCCATGGGAGAAGACACTGTGCATTATCTCAGCATAAGCCTCTTGGTGAGCTCGAAATTCTCTATCTATTCCAAAGAAAGGAACTACATCTCTCACTGGGTTTGACATCTTAGCTCTCCGATAACGCATTCCTTCCAGTTACCCTGGCAGGAACACCAGCCACGACCTGGTTATCCTCTACATCGTTTATTAAAACTGCACCTGCGCCTATGACACAATTATTCCCAATGTGAATTCTTGGTATTATAGAAGCTCCGGTATAGATATAGGTTCTTTCGCCAACTATCACGTTCCCACCAAAGGACACACCAGGCGCTATGTTCGTATAATCACCAATCCTACTGTCATGTTCGATCACCGATTGAGAATGCACAATCACATGGTTGCCAATTACCACATTGGGCATTATTACCACGTTTGGATTGATTATGCAGCCTTCTCCGATTTTAGAAAAAGGCGATATTACAGACTTAGAACTGACAGCTCTTGCAAATGAGAATTCATGAGTACGTAAAAGCTCAACACTGTCACATTTTATCGACATATCGCCATGCGCGACAATCACCTTTATTGCATCAGGGGAGAATTGCTTCGGTACTTCCTGCATCGTGCATATAACTTTCGTTCCGTTTATTTCCTTTCCAACCATTCCCCCAGATTCCAAATCAACCGCACCAATAATATCGTAGATGTTTTCAAAACCAACGATGTCTATTACATAACGCGCCTGTGAGCCACATCCAATAATCAATAACTTCTGCATGCTAAGATCTACCCTCTAATTGAATGAAGCGCCCTCTCTAAGTATTCAGAGTATTTTACTATTCCTTGCTCAAGATCTTGCTTGGGCGAATACCCTAATAGAGTCTTCGCCTTTGTAATATCCAGCGCCCCCCTCCTTGGCCGAAAACTGTTGCCCTCGACGTATTCTACCACAAGATAAGGATGAATTGTCCTGATAACCTCGATGAGTTCTTTAAGGGTTCTACTTTTCCCCCTTGTTATATTAAAACTCTGGTTCGTGGCATTCTCAGAAAATGTTGCCAGCTTTATCCCTTTGGCCACATCTTCGACAAAGGAAAAATCAAGATGTGTATTCTCCACATTCTTTGCCCTGATCTTTTTACGCAATAAAGCATTGGTGAGAAAAAGCCCAACCACCCTTTTGTTATTATCAGTGGGTCCGTATACGGCTGATGGCCTCACTATAGAATAAGGTATGCCGTATCGTTGAGAATATGCTTTTACCATGTATTCTCCCGCAAGTTTCATGGCGCCATATATCTCTTTAGGTTCTTTTTTACAATCCTCAGGTACTGGAATCGTTTTGAAATCCCCATATACCATACTTGAAGATATGTAGACAAATCTAGAAAGATAATCTGTATCGCGTAGAACCTCTATAAGGTTTACAGTACCACCCACAATGGTATTGAAAGCCTCTTCGCTATACTCGATGGCCATATTAGCTAAAGGCAAAGCTGCGAAATGAACAACATACTCAGGTTTTATATCGTTGACCTGGCGCCT
>Ga0114923_10002578_pt1 | contig 12228 bp, 15 predicted proteins | sample SumtaG_FD_89578 | JGI IMG/M metagenome (GOLD analysis project Ga0114923, IMG submission 89578) | Deep subsurface microbial communities from Indian Ocean to uncover new lineages of life (NeLLi) - Sumatra_00157 metaG | ecosystem: Environmental > Aquatic > Marine > Oceanic > Sediment | place: near... | reverse complement strand
TGGAACTCAGAGTGTTACTCATTATTGGAGAAAAAAACCTAGTAAGGCTCAATGTGCCATTTGCAAAAAATCGCTTCAAGCTATACCAAGACTAAGACCAGCGAAAATGAAAAAAACAAATAGGATTTCCAGAAGAGCAAATCGACCTGAAAGCGGAAGGTACTGTGCTAAATGTTTGCAAACCTTACTAAAAGAATCTGTTTGGCAAGCAGAAGTTTAATCCGATCTTGGAATTTCAAAAATATTAAATAATTTCTGGTTTTAATTTCTTTTAATAGCTAAATTCAATTTTGAGAAATGTAAAAATGATAATTACGATATCTGGGCTTCATGGGACAGGAAAGAGCGTAATTGCTAAATTAATGGCAGAACGCCTCGGGATACTCTACTACTCAACGGGACAAGCGTTCCGAGATCTTGCAAAAGAAAAGAACATGTCCTTAGAAGAATTTACGAATTATGTTGAAAACCATCCTGACATTGACAAAGTTTTAGATAATAAAGTCGTTAACATGGCAAAGAAAGGCAATATTATTATAGATAGCCAATTAAGCGGACATATTCTCAAATCCATAGCAGATTTTAGAATACACTTAACTTGTCCATTAGAATTACGAGTAAAAAGAATGTCAGAGAGAGACCAAACATCATTCGAAGAAAAATTAAAAGAAACAACTTTAAGGGAAAAATCTGAATTGGAACGCTTCAAAAAACTCTATAATATTGATTTAAGCGATAAAAATTCGATTAACGAATTTTTTGATTTAGTTATTAACACAGAAAATTTATCTATTGAAGAAGTATTAGATAAAATCCTATCTGAGTTAAAAAATTTTGATTAAACTTTTTCTACTTAAAAATCATAAAAAATTTATAATTGAAATTATTCCTTAATTTACGATAGATCGTTTATCTTTTCTGAAAATGAAAAAATTCAGTAATGATAAATTTATTGAAAATAATTTGGTGACAAATTATATGAGCGTATACGATATTGGAAGAATTTGTGTTAAAACTATGGGAAGGGAAGCGGGAAAATATTGCGTTGTCGTCGATATCATCGATAAGAATTATATTTTAGTTGATGGTTTGGGAATTCGTCGAAGAAGGGTTAATTACAGACATATTGAACCGATAGCAGACACGATTGAAATCAAAAAAGGTGCTTCACATGAGAACGTCGAAACTGCCATTAAAAAAGCAAAATTAGAAAAAAAAATGAAAGAGACCGTTTCCATTCCAACAAAATAATTATTTAACTTCTAAAAAATCATAAAAATAGAAATATTGCTGAGCGTCGCCATTGTGCGTCGTTAGCGCTAATTTTTTTTGCAGACATTGCCTAGCCTGGTACGGCGCCGGCTTGGAGCGGAAAAATGTTCCCAGAAAGCCGGTGTGTGAAAGCACTCGGGGGTTCGAATCCCTCTGTCTGCGCTTTATTGCTTATAGAAATAAGGAAAGTAATAGAATCAAAAAATCTCTTTTATTAATTTAAACGTCAGGAAATTCCAAAGCTTTAGCTTTCCCACCACCCATCATCTGCCCCATTCCCCCCGATGCTTGGGTTTGTAATTTAAAAATTCTTTGAACAAGCGTGCTCACACCAAAATTAGATAGAAAATACCAACCAGTAAAATTTATCCAACCCGCTTCTAATCCAATAGTTCTAGCAAAGCCGTATACAAGGGCAGTCCATGGATATACAGTATTACCCGTAGTACCCGCCATCATGTCGCCTATGAACATTACATCGTTAGCATTCATTGGAGACAACGCAACGGGGTTATTCAAGAAAACCCCTCTTACTAAAAAAAATAGGACCATCATTGGAACGATTGTTATGCAACTGGGCAACATGCGTCTCATAGCCATTTTACTCTGTGATTGTTTTAACATCGAATCCAATCTTTCCCACCTCTTTCTTAACTTGTTATATTTTTCTGGATCCGTTTCAGATAATTCAACGATTTTTGCTTTTTCTTCATCGTGAGCCTTTGATACAACTTGTTTTCTATTAATTTCATCGGTATCAATTAACCATTTAGTTAGTGCAGTACTAATTAGTACCGATACAGAAGCCATTAATAATATAAAAATCATGGACCCAGGCGGGAAGCTCATCCAATCTAAAAAAGCATTTGATTCTTGTAATAATAAGAAAAGCATAGTTATATTGAAGTAATCTTAATAATTTTTTAAACTTTTCAGATTAAAATTTTTTATTAAAAAAATGTCCTATCATTTCTTTTGGAGGAAACTCAAATCAATCCATACCTAGGAAAGCTCGCATGCCCGGATATTGTTGTGCTGCCATTTCTTTTGCGATTTGCTCTGAATATTGATGGACAATTCCTATTGATATCAAAAGCCCCGTGCCTGAAGTCAACGCACCTAGCGAATCTGCGAAGAAACTCATTACAGCGATTATAATGCCGTTTAGAATGATCAAAGTAGGGATATATCGCTTTAATATTCTCTCGATAATTTTATCTGAACTTCTAAATCCGGGAATCTGCATCCCAGAATCTATTATCTGTTGAGCTATATCGCGCGGCGCAAGTCCAGAAACATCGACCCAGATTTTACCGAGCATAATGCACAGAAATATAAATATCATTAGATATATTATTGCTCTGATGGGGTCAGCTACTAACTGCTCCAATCCTTGAGGAGGTGTAACGTAATAAAGTAAACACCCTGGTAGTGGGACTAAATAATCACCACTACCTCCCCCCGCTGAAACACTTTCGAATTGACCTATTAAATTAAGTAGAATATCATAACCTTGACCTCTAAAACCTGAATTAGGTCCAGCAATAATTTGCCCAAAAAATAGAAAATTGGCGTATAGCGCGTTAACTAAAATAACTGGGATATTTGAAACATACAGTAACTTCATCGGATATTTCCCCTTAAAACCTCTATATCCCTTATAGGCTAACGGGATTTCGACTCTAGTAGACTCGAACCAAATAACTATTAGAAATATGCCCAAAGTCGTAATTCCTCCAAAAAGAGAAGGTAGCCGATCATGCCGCCAAAACAATGAAGCTGTATCTATATCAGGATCAGTCAAAGATTGAAAGAAAGCAATAACAATTCCTCTTGCACCTTCATTAGTACCTACTTCAACAAAACTAAATAAATTCCAAAATATTTGTCCAGCAACACCCGTAGCGATAAATAAGGAGATTCCGCTTCCAATTCCCCAACCTTTTTGTAGCAACTCATCGAGTAAGATAATGACGACTCCAGAAAAAAGTAATTGCAAAAAAATAAACGTTCCAGTTTGAAGGGTTAACGGTCCAAAAGCACCTCCGATTATATATGCGATGATATTGAACACAGTCAAAAACATTGCGAATACTTTTTGAGAACCGCTAAACATAGCCCGATCGTATGGATCGCTCATATCAACTTTTATGATTTTGGAACCTAAGAGTAATTGCATTATTAATCCTGCCGTTACTATTGGTCCTATACCTAATTCTGTAAGCGTACCTTTCTGACTTGCTAAAATAACTCTTAACCAATAATAATAATCTGTGGTGGCTTCAGCAGTTACTCCATAAAGCGGAATATTTGACATTATTAAATAGATTATTAATGCGAGCCCTGTCCACATTAACTTTTCTTTGAAACTTACTTCTCTCTGGGGTTGTTTGATTTCAGGCATTACCCGTACAAAAGGAGAGAAGAATTTGAGGAATTTTCCGGTCATAGTTTATCAACACAAAATCTTTAGTGAGTATAATCCTTTTTAGTTAAAATAAAAGTTTCTCAATTGAGAAATGTAACTTAAAAAAAAATGAATTTAAAAAAAACTTTTTGATTTAATAAGTTCATTTAAGCAGATATTTTGTTTCTTTACAATTCGAAAATAGTATCGTTAAAAAATAGTAGAAAAAAAATAATTAAAAAAATTTTGAAATAATTTTTACTTATACTTTTGCTTTGTTTTGCTGAAGTGTTTTAACCCGATTAAAATAACGAGCCAATTCCCGTAGGTTCTTCCTCAACTTCTTCTTCTTTTTCTTTCTTCTTCTTCTTCTTTGGGGCTGCTTCTGCAGACACTGAAGAAGCAACCGGAGCAGCCATCACTGGAGCGGCAGAACTGATTATTGTTTCAATGTCAGTCTCCTTAAGCCCTGCTACTACTTTTGTAAGTTGAGCTTTGTCAACAGTTACATCTACAGCTTTTAAGATTTTTTCGATGTTTGCTTCTGTAATTTTCTTATTTGCTTTATTAAGTAATAGAGCAGCATAGATTGATTCCATATCTTTTTATACCTCTTTTTTTTTTCAATTATTATTAAAATTTGTGGTTATTTATTTTATTTAAAAAAATTAATTTAATTACCAAATAAGCCTCCAATTCCAACTTCTTCTTCCTCATCTTCTTCAACTTTTTCTTTTTTGCTTTCTTTTTTCTTAGATGGAACTTGTAGGTCTTCTCCAAGTACTATAGCCTTGATAGTGCTAGCATTTGATACGGCTTTTCGGATATATTCATCCCTCATATCGTCAAAATAAACAGGCAATTCAAAAAGAATTCCAAGAGCCTCTCGGTGTGCTTTTTGGATTAATGGTTCAATAGTTTCTTTATCGATAATGCCTAGTTCTAAAGCCAAGCTTCGTGTGCCGAAGTACGCAGATGCAACCTCTTGTTGGAATTGTTCCATATCCATATACAGAATTTCCTCAGGAACAATTTCACCGTCGCTCCACGCGTAATGGATTTTAATAAGCGATTTAATTGGAGCTACACCTAACTTCTTTAAGACTGCTGCCTGTTTTACGTTAACATAATCTCCAGCTGAGTGCGTTCGCGTATCTTCTCTAACCCAAATCGTATCGTTCTGGATTTTGGTTGGAAGTCGGAGCGTCATGTTTAATTCACTGATAACTTGTCCTGTGGGCAATCCTGTATCCCCCTCAGTAACCCAAATATCTACTGGTGTTATCTCGTTAGGTTTAGCAGAGACCATCCATTCATTTTCATTAAATATATTCTTTAATTCAAAGATATTTATGTTGGTAAAACATAATGCGGATTGTCCTGGAATTTTTTCGGCGAGTTCATCTAAGTTGTCTTTTTTAGAGTCGTGTTTATACTGCTCCACGGCTCTTAATTGAAGCTTCTTTTTTGACATTCTTATTACTGCTTTCCCTCTTAAGGTTTTTCGCATCTCTTGAATTTGTCTATCGTTTAATCTCGCAACTTCTATTACAGCAACGGTTTTATGGTTTTTAAACAAATCAACTAAATGAGAGACTTCATCCAATTTCCATTGATGTATTTCTTTTTTTCTGATCACTTTTTTACACCTCTATACCCTTCAAAAACTGTTCATCAATTTTAATTGAATGTCCCATTGTAGTTTTTAAAAACATAGATTTAATATTGTTATATTTATGAGGCATCTGATCAGCAATGTACTCAACGACAGCTTTCATGTTTTCAAATATTTTATCCTTGTCCATAGATTTTTTTCCTATTTTAACTTGAATAATTGGTTGCTTCTTTAACTGAATTCGAATAACTTTTAAGTATCTCTCAATTGCCACGTTTAAATCGTTCGGATTGGAAATAATACCATATCCACTTGGGAAAGGTTTCGGCATTTTACCTAGCGGTCCAAGGAATCTCGCTAAATATCGAGCTACATTTGGCATCATTTTGTCTTCTACTACGAAAAAATTGTATTTCTTTACAAATTTTTTCTTATACTTTTTTTCTTCGTTATTTAGTTTGATTAAACCGTTTTTATCCATCGTTTCAAGTCCAAGATTCTTAGCTTCAAGAAGTATCTCGTCTGACGCAATTACGCAGATGTTAGGCCTATCTTTAGTTATTATGTTATTAGGTAGTATTATTTCCTTATCGATCCTCTGCTTAGGATCTTTGAGGTTAATGTCTTTCAAATTCATAATGAGGTCAATTGACTCGTCAAATTTCCTGATTTTATCTTTAAAGCCTTCTTTTTTCATAATCGAATGTTCAATTGCAGCATCTAACGATTTTTTTAATAGCTTATCATCAACTTTCATTTTTTAGATCTCCCCCTTTATCATGTCGTCATATTCTCCATTCTCAATCTTTTTCTGAATTACTCGTGGGTCCTCACCTTCTAATGTGGCTCCAATTGACAACACCGTACCTATTACGGTCTTTACAGCAGTTTTGAAGGTTTTATCTAAAAAGATGTCTTTTTTAGCGTTAACAACATTGACTACCTGTTCAAGAGTTAAATCTCCAATTTTTTCCTCAGAACTATTCGAACTCCCTTTTTCAGCGCCTAATTCTTTTAAAAGTAGTGAAGCTGTACTTGGCGTCTCTACGAATATCTCAAACTGTTTTGTTTCAGGATCGCATTCGATTCTAACGGGTACCGTTAAACCTTTAAAAAGCATGGTTTTTTCGTTAACTGCGTCTACTACGTCCTTGATGTGTGCATAGGAAATCGATTCAATTTCCGTTTATGCCAGTAGGACCTACAGCGGGGCCGATAGGGGGCCCTCCTGAAGCATTAGGGGAAAAGTTATGAAATATAAATTTTCTCTCCCTCCAGTCACAAGGGCCTTAACAATGATTTTGTTTGTTTTACTCATTTTCCTCGTCAAAATTTTTTATTTAAATTGAAAATTCAAAGTTAGTAATTCAAAGGCTAAGAAACGTAAAGATAACGCTAAATTTTTCCAATTTATTCATTCCAATATCTTTTATATATTGAAACCGTATTATTATTACGTTCTAAGTCTTTCAAAAAACTAATTTTGAACTTAGTGAGTTTAAAAATTAATCTTTTCAAATAAACTTTATGAACAAGTAATAAAGAGATAATAACTAGTCTAAAATTCTTCTTTCTCGTTCATCTAAGATTTCTTGAATAATTCTTTTAGTTTCGTTCTGATCTATTTTTTTATTAGCATATTCTTTTGTTAAGGGAATTGACATCTCTATTCCTTTTGCCCATAAGAAATTTGAATCTAAAATTCTTAACTTTGCTTTTTTAATACTCTCTTTTGACCAATTTTTCAAATTGTTTAACAAATCAGGGCGAAGAAAGAATATCGAATCTTCGATCATTTTTGAATTATATTCAATCCTCTTTTCGATTTCCTTTAATTCCTCTCTTAGTCGATTTCTTGCTTTAGGTGATATATTTGGCTTCTTTACTAGACCTTCTCTACCAGAAATCATATTGTGTGTTAAGAACTGTCGGTCTTCGTAAATTTCGGTTCGAATTTTTTTGGATGGTTTTATAGGAACGAATACTAAATCATTTTCTGATTGTTCTTCAGGATCATAATGATAATGGTGAAAGTTAGCATATATCTTATGTTTCCCATTCACAGCAACTTTATTATCCCATAGATCAAATCCATCATAAGGGCTCAATCCTAACATAAGTAGAAATCTTTTAAAAGGATAAGGACTTTTATATCTGAACTAGCCAAATATCCAGATAAACTTGAATTATTATGGGAAAAGGGTTCTAAATAAGATTTAAAAGAATAATATTAGCTTTATTAATTATGCTAAGTATTAATCTAATTAATATTATCATTTATTGAGAAAACAAATAGAATGATTATAGTACCAAATCTATTCAAATTTTAAGAGTATTAAAGGGCAAGGTTGAAAAATGATCCTTTGGATATTAAATAGTGATTCGGGCATTAAATTATTATATAAATCATTTTTGAAAACAGACGCCGATGAAGACATCGTTTCTGGATTTTTAACGGCCTTTCACCATTTCTCTATGGAAGAATTTCACCAATCACTGGAATCTATAGAAATGGGTGGATTAAGGTGGATATACATATTGGAACCAAAATTGAAATTGCTTTTCGTTGCTGCTGGTATAAAAAATACTAAAACGGAGATTTTGATGGGTAGACTTAATGTTATAAAAGAATCTTTTATAAAAGAATTCAAGCCGGTTTGGACAAAAAAAGGAGATAGTTGGGATGGAAATATGAAGGTATATTTACCATTTCTTAAAGTAATTGAAGATTATTACGGTCAATGGGAGGAAGTAGAATCAATAAATCAAGTAGCGGACTTTTTTGATATTTTAGGAGTATTTCAACAAATTTTTATTATTTTGAGAAGTATCTTAGAAAATAAAATGTATAACAAATCAAAAAACATAGTTTTACAGAAAATAGAAAAAGTATTTAAGCAATTTGGAGAACAAGAGAAATTTAAAAACCAAATCGAATTGGAAAATATAACCTTTTCAAAAGAATCTTGGTTCAACATAATAGATATTAGTTTACTTAAAAGTGAAAAGGACATAGTTATAAAATTTTTAAAATCAATTCTTACCGAAGTAGTTAAAACATTGAAGGAAGTAAAAGGCAAAAATTTGTGTTTGAAGTATTTTAATGAAGAAAGAATTTATACCTATATTATTAATAACATGGATCTATTAAAAGATTTAAAATTAGATATGTTTTTATTAGAACTGTTTTTGTTAATCTAAATTTAAGTACAAAATCCTCTATGACATCTTTGTGTTTTACTTAGAACCTACAACATAAACGACGGCCAAAATCGAGATTATGCTTCAGATATTCATTAGAGAGTATTTTCATAACTTTTTCATAATCAAGTTGAGTATTATAATCCTTATTGACTATTTCAGGAATATCTTCAATTTCCATTCCAGGTATACATACTAATCTAAATATCTCTTTCTTTACTTCTTCAGATATATCTTCAGTCATATAATAATAAATATTTTTTTGATTAGAAAAATATTATCGTTAATTTTGAAAAAAACCCTCACATAATAACAAGTTTTAATAATGTAAATCTTCTAAGACATCTATAAAATATTAGAAAATAAATTATTCTTGTTCTAAAATAACTTCATGGGTAATGGTACCTATTTTCCCTATAGAAGCTTCCAGAACATCTCCCGGTTGTATTGGACCAATTCCGCCCGGAGTACCCGTTGCGATTATATCTCCTCTTTCCAAAGTAACGAACTTCGATAAATATTCTAGTATTTGAGGGATTCTAAATAACATATGCTTAGTATTCGAGAATTGTCTTGTCTGTCCGTTAACTTTTAATTGAATTGATAAGTTATGGGGGTCGGAAATTTCACTACATGGAACGATTCTCGGTCCTATTGGTCCAAACGAATCGAAATTTTTACTTCTATACCATGGTAAATTTATATTTCTATCGCTCTTTTGCATTATTCTCGCAGTTAAATCAAGAAAAATTGTATATCCTTGGATAAAATCGAACGCTACTTCCGCTGAAACATTTTTACACGTTTGAAAAATAATAAAAGCGAGTTCAACTTCGTGATCGACTCTATTATACTTCTCACTTTCATATAGAACTTTCGGGTAAATTATTGGTTCATTATCAGTTATTAGCGTATTAAGTGTTTTAACAAAGAATACCGGTTCCTTAGGAATTGGTGCATTTGTTTCTTTAATATGATCCAAATAGTTCCGTCCTAGACATACAATTTTGGTTGGATTTATATTTGTATTGCCAATTTTTACCATTTAAGTCAACTCCTTCTCTAATACAACTTTATTTGTCAGGGTACCAATTTTCTCGATCGATGCTTCTATCAAATCTCCAGGTTTGATTGGTCCTATGCCTGCGGGTGTTCCAGTTGCTATAATATCTCCTGGTTCCATAGTAAAAAATTTTGAAATATTTTCTAAAAGCTCCGGGACTTTAAACAACAAATATTTAGTATTCGATAATTGTTTAGTCTCTCCATTTACTTTTAACTCAATTTTGAGATTATGAGGATCTTTAATTTCAGAATGACTTACAATTCTAGGACCAATTGGACCGAAAGTATCTAATGATTTAGAGCGAAACCAAGGTAATTTTGAAACAATATCTTTAGTTTGTATCTTCCGTGCAGTAATATCGTTAAATACAGTATAACCTAAAATGCGATCGTAAGCTTTACTTGCACTCACATATTTACATCTATCTTTAATGATAAACGCTAATTCTACTTCAAAATCAATTCGGTTGTATTTACGGTTATTTAATATCCAATTTGGATAAATTATTGATTCACCATCCCCTATCAGACAATTTAATGTTTTTGGAAACAGAACGGGTTCTTTTGGCCGAATTGACTTTGTTTCTTCAATGTGATCCAAATAATTCGTACCAATACATATTATTTTTGTAGGGCTAATCGTCTTTTCTCCAATTTTTATAATAATACATCACTCCTTTAAGTAGTTAGTGCCTTCCGTCAAAAAAAATTGATTAGTTCGTTGTCTTTTAGAACAAGGCAACTATACTTAATTAAATAAGGTTTAAATTTTAAAGATACTTAATTTTCAGATAACAGTAAAAGATCAAATTATAAGCAAAAAATAGATAAAACAAAGAAAAATTGATTAAAATGAGCCAAAAAGATGTAATTTTGACATTAAAAATTGCTATGGCAGCTGTTTTTATGGCTGTTGGAATTACTTTAAGTTATCTTAATCCATTTGGGTATTTATTGTTGTTCGGTACAAAGATAAATCCGTTCGCTCATTTAATAAATGTAATAACGGGAGTTCTAATAGGCGTTACTTTTTCTAGCATTACTGCTTTAGGTATTGCAAGTATACGGTTTTCGGCTGGAATTGGAACGATCCATGCTTTTCATGGGGGTGTATCTGGCGCGGTTGTTGTTGGAATCGTATCTCACTTTTTATGGAAAAAAAAACCAAAGTATGTTGAATATGCCGCATTTACAGAACCAATTGGTACTGTATTCATAGGGGGGACAATTGGAGAGATTATAATACCAATATATGGATCCTTCTCGATTGGAGGTTTATTACTTTATTGGTGGTTATTTTTTTGGAGTTCTCTGATCGGTTGTATAATCGGATTTATCATTTTAAAAATTCTTAAGCGCTCTGGGTATTCAAGAGATAGGTTCTACTAAATACAAAAAAATTTATTATTCCAAAAAATTGATGAAATTTAATAGAGACTTAAATTTTGGCAATTTAATTGGTCAGAAAACCCTTATCTATGGGGAAACGAATACCGGAAAAACTTTATATACCGCTAATTTTGTTCAATTTCTCCTAGAAAGTAAAAATTTTGACCCTAAAGAGATTAGCATATTAGATTTTGCTCCAAAGTTAACTTATTTTAACGATTTAAAGATTGGTGGAAGAGTTCAAGATTATTTCGAAAATAGCGTAAAATGCAATAACATTAAATTTATAGGAGAGATTATTCCCCCCCGCCTAAATGCTAAGAATAAAAATGAAATGTATAGCAACATTTGTCATAATTTTAAAAAAATATATGAAATTATAGAAATTTATAACAGTAGCCCAACTCCAGTGTTAATTATCAACGATATTTCATTATTTTTGCACTTAGGGAGCAATAAATACTTAAATAACACGATAAATAAATCAGATACTTTTTTTGGAAACTCTTATTATGGATCATCTATTAGTCGTAAATTCTCGAAACTAATAAGCATCAAAGAAAAGAGAAAAGTTGAATCTCTTATAAAAAATGTAGAAAACTCTTTTACAACAACTTAATCCGTTTTTCTTTTTCAATTTGATTATTTCTCTTTTAGTTCAAATAAGATAGAAAATGCCTTATTCTGATTTACTAATTTTAGTAAATAATATTTAAGAAAGTTATTTAATTCACTCATACTCTTTAATATTAATAAAAAGTAATATTCTCTTAATATAAGAGATGGTTAAATTGAAATCAAAAGTGCGAGTAGTTCTGTTTGGACCTCCAGGAAGTGGAAAAGGCACGTTCTCTTCTCAAATAAAGAAAATTTTACCTGATATACCACATATTAGCACTGGGGATATTTTTCGAGAAAACTTAAAAAATGAAACGCCCCTTGGTTTAAAGGCTAAAGAATATATGGATAAGGGTGAATTAGTTCCGGATGAAGTAACTATTGATATGGTGGGGGATAGACTAAGTAAAGAAGATGTAAAAAAAAATGGATTCATATTGGATGGTTTTCCAAGAACTATAACCCAAACTGAAGCTTTAACCGAGATAACTGAAATAGATTTATTCCTTTTATTAGATGTAAGTCGCGATATCATTACAAAAAGAATTTTAGGTAGATACTCTTGTAAAAATTGCGGTGAAATCTATAATAAATACACTCTTCCACCAGAAACAGAAGGTATTTGCGATAAATGTGGCGCTGAAATTAAATTTGAACAAAG
>Ga0114923_10002577_pt1 | contig 12229 bp, 4 predicted proteins | sample SumtaG_FD_89578 | JGI IMG/M metagenome (GOLD analysis project Ga0114923, IMG submission 89578) | Deep subsurface microbial communities from Indian Ocean to uncover new lineages of life (NeLLi) - Sumatra_00157 metaG | ecosystem: Environmental > Aquatic > Marine > Oceanic > Sediment | place: near... | reverse complement strand
GTGCCGTCCTCCAGGGCGTCAGGGAACCGCTCCGCCATCCGCCGGTCGGTCTCGGCCTCGATGACCTTGCCGCGCGCCTCCACGCCCTGGAAAGCCTCGACCATCGCCGCGCCCGAGGTGAACCCGAACCGCGCCGCGACGACGTCAGCCGGAACCGCCGCGTCCTCGTTGACGGTGTAGGGCCGGGGACGAGGGAGCGCATCGAGCGCCTCCTGCGTGCCGAGAATCGTGAGTAGCTCGGCCTTGCTGAGCTTCATCGGGGTGCCGTCGCCGAGCGGCGTCCCGTCAGGGTTCTCGCCGCGTTGAATCGCCGCGAGCGCCTGATAGACCGGCTGCGCCCGCACCTCGACGGAGACCTCAGCGCGCACCTCCTCGCGGGCCTGTCGCCACCACCGCTTCCGCTGGCGTTCTTCCTGACGTAGGAGGCGCGCTTGCAGCTCTTCGCGCGCCTCGTCACTCGCGTCCTGCATAACGCCCTGGTAGTCCGCCCACTCCACGTCGGTCATGCCGGCGGTGGTCTGGTCAGTGAAGAGCGGCGTGACGCCGGTCTCTTGCTCCACCTCCGCAATCGCCGCGTCCGTGGCGAGGAGCCGGTCGAAGACGCCGCGAATCTCGGGCGTGATGGGCGTGCCCAGCTCTGCGACCGACTCGTAAATCGTGACCAGCCAGGACCGGAACCGAGCGAACGCGCTTCCCAGTTTCTTGGACGGAGTCTTCCGGTCGCGGAGATACGCCTCAAGCGCACGCGCCCATTGCTCGTGTTGCTCGGTGCCTATCTGGTCACGAGAGGCGACGCCGAGCCACTCCAAGGCGGCGTCGTAGTCGTCGATACCGCGCTGCTGCGTCGGCGTGCGGTCGGCCGGGTCAATCGCGCGAGCGTCCTCGATGAGGTCGCCCCAGACTTCGAGGAAGTAGTGCCCGCTCTCGTGGAGGAACGTCGACAGGTCAGCCGTGGCGAACAGCTCGATGTTGAACTTCCGGTTCGGCGAGCCCGCGTCCGTGAAGGTGATGCGGCCGCGCTCGTCCTGGGCAGCCACGGTGAGCGGCGCCGCCTCGACGTCAGCCGCCAGCGCCGCTCGGTCGGCCTTCATGAACACGATGTCTGGCTCGCCGCGATTGAACTCGAAGAAGTCGAGCTTCTTCCACCCCTTCGGCTTGAACGCTTCGTTCCAGGCTTCCCGCTTGACCGACACAAAGCCATTCGCTTCGTAAATCATCGGGAGGACCGTATCGAACGCATCGAGCTTCGTGCCGCCCTCGTCGAGCGCGAGCTGCAACATGTTGTGCGCTTTGCCGCCGCCGCCGGTCGCGAAGACCGACACGATGTCACCGTCCGGCTTCACGGCGAAGCCGGACTTGCCATCCTCGGAGAGGTAGAGGTCGAACGCGCGATACTGCGTCTTGGTGTAGACGAACACGGCCGCGCCGTGAGGAGAGGCGACCTTGGATTCCGAGATGGCGTCGTGAAAGGCCCGCGCGGAGACGCGCGAGTTCGACAACCGGTAGAGCGGGGGTGCTTGGACGCCGAGGGCTGCGAGGTCTGACGCCCAGGCCTCGACGGCCGTGAAGACCGCGACGAGGTCGGCGCCGCCTAGCCCCCGAACTCGTCGATCATCTGGGACAGCTTCTCGTCGGGTAAGTCGGGATAAGCCTTCTGGGCCTCCCCGACGAGATCGTAGGGCTCGGTTGTATTCGAGGCCGCGTCGTCGGAGTCTGGCGAGTTTTTCTGCGCTGCGCTGGAGTCGCTCGTTAAGCTCAGGGGGAAGGACAAGTCCTTCAGTGAGCTTGGCATCGGTCCCGGGAGAAAGTCCGGCACCTCGGCCGCCAGCTCCGCGTCCATCGGAAACTCGGGCTCGACCCCGTCGAACAGGGCGAAGACGTATCCGGCTTTCGTCATAGGCAACCCGGCCTGCTCCATGTAGCCAAGCAGGACGTCGGATGCCATCTGCGCGTTCGAGAAGGTCGCCACGTAATTCCTCTTCGCTAATTCTACCACTTCGGAACTCGCCCCACCGGGCGCGCATCTCGGCGCCGAGCGGGCCGCGCCGCTGTGCGGGCTCGTAGAGTCCGCGCTGGGTTTCCCAGGTCACCGACTGCAGTTCGCGCGGGAGCAGTCCCAGCTCCTTCGAGAGACGAAAGTAGGCCTCGGCGTAGACCGGATTCAGGCCTGTGATGCCGGTCAACGCATTCGAGGGACCGTTCATCACCGCGTGGACGTCAGGCGCGGACGCTCCGAGCGGTTCGAGGAGCGCCGCCCCCACGGCGTGCGTGTCGATGGTGACGCTGTTCGCGTCCCACGGGTTGGAGATGTTGTTGAAGAACGAGCGCACCTTATGCTTCGTGCCGAGCCGGTCCTCGATGTTCTGGATGCTGCCGTCGCGCAAGACGCTGATGCCGTTCACGATGGTCTTGTAGCCGCCCCAGGTCACCGAGGCCCGCGTGCCGTCCTTGTTCTTTGCCCAAGCGCCGCGCCGTCCCTCCGGGCTGATGATGCGATGGTCGGCGCTGTTCTGCGCGCCGTCGACTGCGCGGAGGAGCTTCGCCTGTCCGTCGAGCGGAAGCGAGGACCAGCGTCGGCCGCCATAGGCCGCCTTGTCGTTCGCAATAGCCGTCAGTCGGTTTCGACGATACGCCGCGCCGGCCTTCGCGCCAGACTTCCTGATGATTTGACGTTCGCGGTCAGGGATGGCTGCAATCGAGGTGGCCTCGTAGCGCGCCATGAGCGCCTTCGTGAACGTCTGATTCGAGTCTTCGAGCTGCTGGTAGAGCGCAACCACTCGCTCGGCCAACGAGACGTTCTGAAACCAGTCCTTCTGCGGCGACTGCGCGGCCATAACCGCGACGACTTGCTCGAACGCGAAGCCCGACTCCTGCGCGAGCCGGTTCGTGAGGTCCATCGCGCCGACATACCACCGACGCGCCCGCAGCTGCACGACTTCGTCCGTGTTGTCCCAGAGCCAACGCAGGTTCCGCACCATGCGGTCGATGAGCGCCTCAACAACCGCCTTGTCGTCACGGGTCGCTTCCTGCTCAGACACATGCGGCATCGCGCGCACCGCCTCGGCCACGGTCTTGAGGTATTCGGGCTGCGAGTAGACCACCTCGATGTCCGTGCGGAGGACGCCCGCTTGCGGCCGCGCCTTCCGCGCCGTCGGGCGACGCGTCGACACCACGACCCGGCCGCCCGCAACCGCCACAGGCGCCACGACGAGCCGAGGTAGCTCCGGCCCCTTCGGACCCTGCCCGAGTTCGGTCTCGCCTTCCACGGCCGGCGACGCGAGGTCGGGACGAGAGACCGTCAGCGGGAACCGCCCCTCGCAGGCCGCCACCGGGTCGAACTGTAGACGCTGCCCCTGCGTCGCGAAGAACTGCTCGACGAGTGTCGCCTCGGCTTCGGCTTCTGGGGCCAGCGCGCCCGCTTGCCGGAGACGCCCGACGAGGGTCTCACGAATCGACGACGTGTCGGTCTCGGCCGGCTGCGCGTCAGGGTAGACCTCACCCGGCACCGCGCCGGCCTCAGGCGCCAACGTCGGCTCGTGCGCGTCGATGTCAACGTGGGCGCGCTCGCGTGCAATGCGAATGGCATCCACCGCCACGGACGTCGCCTTGCCGCCTGACACGAACCGGTCGATGGCTGCGCGCACCTGGGAGGCCGAGCGGCGCTTGTCGGCGTTCACGGCACCGAGCACCGCCGGTGGGGCCGTGTCCGGCGCGGCGTCGGCCGTCGGCTGTTTCGGCGCCAGCTCAGCCGCAATCCGTCGCAGCTCACGCCGCTCGATCGCAGGCATGGCGTCGAACGTGTCTGGCACGGGAGCGTCAACACGCGCCTGCGCCTCTTCGGCCGACGCCCGCTCTTGAGCCTGCTCCTCTTTGCGGGTCACCTGGGTCTCCTCGATGAACGCGCCCTCTTCGCGTGCCGTCATCCGGTCGGGAGAGCCGAGACGTAAATCCTCGGCAAGGCCACGGTGCAGCTTGGTGCCGGCCACCTTCGTCACGTAGTCCGCGATGGCGATGGGCATGTCGACGCTCTTCTCAAGCGACTCTTGGTAGAGCGTCCGACTGCCGGTGACCTCTTCGGCGACGGTTGCGGGGTCGAGCTTCTCCGCCTCCATCGTTTCTTTCCAGACCTTCGGGTCGACGTAGACCGTCGTGATGCCGCCCACGCTCTCGACGAACTGTCGCGCTCGCGCCGGGAGTCGCTCCAAGGTCTCGGACTGCGTGGCGCCCTCGGCGAGTGCCTGCATGACCGCCTTGTCCTGCTGTGACTGTTGAACGGCACGAAGACTCCGAGGGAGGCTCATCGAGGGACCGAACGCCGCCAGGAAGGTAAAGCCCTGGAGCGCGCCCTTGCCCTCGCGGAGAAGGTCCTGCAGCACCGTATCTTGCTCCGGCCGTTCAGGGTCAGGCTGCAGAATAGGACGGCGCTGCAGGCTCGGGTCGGTGACGTACTTCGCAATCTCGCCGCTCATGATGGTGATGGCGCGCTGGCCGACCTCGGTCGCGGTCTCCTTCGTCAGCACCACCGACGAGTCGACCACGAGGGCGCCGAGCGCGCGGCGCACGGTCGGGTCGCGCAGGGCGAACTTGATAGCGTCACGGGCGAACGCGCCCTTGAGCCTGTCGAAGCCGGGAATCGTTTTCGCAATCACCTTGAGTTGAAACAGCTCTAGGCCCGCATTCAACGTCCCGGCGGCCATCCCGGCAACCCGCGCGATGTTCGGGTCGATCTTCTTGCCAGTGATGGGGTCTTCGTATTCAAGGAACTCGTGATAGGCCGGACCCGCTTCCAGCTCGAAGCCAAACTTCGCCGCGCCAACCACAGCCCCCGCTCGGCCACCTAGCGATGCGCCACGCCCCATGCCAGCCAGGACGCCTGGAGCCCCACCGGGAAGCCCCGCGGCACCGCCGGCGACGCTCCCGATCGCCGCGCCGCCAGCCGCGAACTGGACGGCCGTGCCCGCACCGAACATCAAGTTCGCGAGGATGCGTCCTCCGCCCGTGACGGACTCGCGAAACCAGCTGTCGTCCGCCCCCAGACCACCACCCATCTCTGAGAACTTCCGCAGCCCTTGCAGTTCAATACGCTCAGTGAACGTCAGCGGGCGAAAGATGGACGCGGTCTCCAGCCGACCCGCGCGCATTTGCGCGATGGACTGACCGAACGCGATCGGCGCCATCTTGAGAACCCACTCGATGTTGCCCAGGTTCCCCAGGTCGTCCGAGACCGCTGCCGCCGTGTCCTTGTCGCTGATGAACTCTGCGAGCGCCGGCGACTCACGCGCGATGCGGGCGTAGGGCGTCTCGAAGATGCGCGCCTTCGTGTTCAGCTTGTCGAAGTTGCGCCGCACGAGGCTGGCTGGCAAGCCGAGCTGTGCGGCAATGTCGAGAATCTCGGCCGCACGCTCCGGCTTCTCATCCGCCGGCGCCGCCAACCGCAAGCGCGACTCTTTCGCCGCGCGCTGGTCACGCAAGATGCTGTCGAGCGCGGTCTGCAACGCGGACTGCGGCGGCTTCTCCTGACGCCGCTCATTACCGATCTGTTCGAGTGTTTCCTCGAAGAGGGTAATCGCCACGCGCTAGCCGCCCCCTCCACCGCCGGCCTTGATGCGACGCTGCGACTCGACCCACCACTCGATAATGGCGGCGTCCGTCACCGGGAGCCCTGCATCCTCGATGAAGCGCCGAATCGCCGTCTGGTCCTTCGTGGGCACGTCGTCAATCGTCAGGTCAATCAGACGCTTCGTGTCGCCGAACGGCGACCGACCGAACGGAAAGAAGTCGAAGACGCTGTCGGACGGCACGAACACCGTCTCGGAGATGATGGTGTCGAGTATCTCCTGCAGCTCAGGGTCAGTGAGCCGCGCGTCGGGGAACCGCTCTTGGAAGTTCAGCACGCGAATGTCGTATTCGCGACGCAGCGCAATCGCCTCCTTCGAGTCTTCCTTGATGCCCGCCCCGATGAGTGTGTCTTTGAGAATCTGTCCGTTCGTGCTGACGCGCTGGTAGTTCGGGTCGCTGGTCGGTGACTTCGCCCCACGCAGCGAGAGCTGGAGCGCAACGAGCTGCTTAAACTCTGTGTCACCCAGGCGGTGCCGTCCCTCGGCGTAAAGGTTCGCCTTCTTGAAGGCGTCGATGCCCTCGGGAGTGTTTAGCGAATCAATCTTGCTGTAGTAGTAACCCCAGCTGGTGTCCGGTTCTCCGTTGACCAGCCGTGACTTCACGTAGCTGTCGAGGTTCCTCCGCTCGGTCTGCGTGAGGTTATGCCACTCGGCACGAGGAATGACGTCGGTTGTGCCGGCCTCTTCGACTCGGTTCGTGTAGCCGAGGTAAGCCTCTTCCTTGGCCTTCCGCTGCTGATTGTCCCGCTCCGCATACCGCACCTTGAGCCGTTGCACGGTGTCATCTTCCCGCACACCCTCCAGCGAGCTGCGTGCCTCGGCGATGGCCTCCGTCTCGGACAAGCCCAGCAGCATGATGCGCTCGACTTCGTTCTGCGCGGCCGTCTGGCGCGATCCCTCCTCAATGAAGCTGCGGGCCCGCTCACGCGAGTCCACGTCAATCTCGTCCTCGGCCGCCTCGTAGTAGGCCCGCGCCTTCGACGGGTGTCCGTCCGCCAGCTCGGCCAGGACGCCGAGATGCACGGCCGTCGAGAACTGCCGCTTCAACACCTCGGCCGCCTCTGGCCCCATGCCAGCGCGGTCGATGGCTTCACGGCCGCGCTGGAGTTCCGCCGCGACATCGTGCAGCATCGCTGGCGTCGCGTTGTCGGCGATCTGCGCGGTGCGGTTGATGAGGTTCTCCAGATACGCCTTGCGCTCCAGCTGCTCAATCTGCTGAATCTCGTTGAAGACGTGCGTGCTGATTTGCATCTCGACGGAGTGCAGTCGGCCCGACGAGACCCGCCCGAACGCGAGGCGCTGCTCGTCGTTCGAGAGCGACTCGGTGATTTCGGCAATCTTCTTCTGGAACCGCCGCCAATCTCCTCGGGCAGGCTCAGCGCGTCCCGGCCCTGGCGCGTGAGCGCCCCAGACTGCGGGTCACGCATGACGTCGCGCTCGAACTCCAAGAGCTGGTTCTCGGCGTTCAGCAACGCGACTTGGTTCGCCATGTCGCGCCGCTCGCCCATGATGCGGTCGAACTCGCTGAGCCCGAACTGGGCAATCTGCAGCCCGAAGTCCGCGCCGAACGACGAGGCGCTCGGGAGATTCGTCTGGCGCGCCGAGGGTATCGGCGTGGCCGCGACACGTCGACCGCCGTAGGTGGGGACTTGGGGCATTAGCCGAATCCTCTCAGCGGCGGCGGCCCGAGGTTCACGCTCGGGATGCCAGTGAACGGCATGGCGCCTGGGCTCGACACGAAGATGCTGCGCGACGGCGACGTGTTCCCACCGCTCCCGATGCCGAACGCACGGAACGCGCCGAGCACCGACGTGCCGATGCCGAAGAGCGCGCCGGCTTGATTGAAGCGCCCTTGCCGCGCTGCGTTCGCGCCGAACCGGCGGAAGTTCTCCGCCTCAATCTCGTAGCCCCACGCCTCGCGCGCCGCGTTGTTGCGAATCGTGAGCGCGTCCAGCTCGCCGAGGTAGGCCGTGTCAGCAACCACGTCCACCGGCGACCCGATACCCACGTCCACGTTCTGGCCGGCGAAGCCCGCGCGCTGACTCCCGATGAGCCCCTTCACCACTTCGCGGAACCGCTCTTCGTCATCGGCGCCACGGGCCAGGGCGTCGACCGCCTGCATCTCCGCGACCTTCGCGTTGAACTCGGCAGACTCCTTCGCCGCGTTCGTGGCACTGCGCTGCGCGAAGAAGTTGAGCACTTGGCCGCCAAGGCCGAACCCGAGCATGAGCGCGGTCACGGTTCCAACAGCCACGGCTATCCTCCAAACTCCAAATGCGGCAACACGCCGAGCACCGACCAGGGCAGCGGGGCCGTGTTCCGCAAACGCACCCGCCCGCCGAGGCCAAACTCCGAGGTCATCACCACCTCGATTTGCGCCGTCGCGGTCACCCCTTGGTCGTCCCAACGCGCCGGGGACGCGGCGATAAGATCGTCCGCGTTCGGCCCTGCCAGAAAGCGTGTCGTCGAGTCCTCAATGAGCACGCTCACGCTCTGGACCCGCTTCAGCTTGTCGCGCACGTTCGTGCCTTCGACGTCGAGGTTGAGCGTCTCAATCTCCGCGAACCGTATCGGCAAGCCGGCGTGAATCAGGATGCCAGGAATCGGGAGCTTGATTTCCCCGTTGACCACGCGGAAGTCGTCCCCTTGCGGCACGTCGGGGTCGCCGTCGTAGACCACCTCGCCGTCCACGAGCACGGCGAGCACTTCGCCTTCGAGGTGTTCGAGCCCGGTGATGACTTGCACGGACGCGCCGGTGTAGGTGAGCGCGCTGTCCATGAAGATGCCGTCCTTGACGTCGGTAATCTCGCGCGCCGCCAGCCGCTCGATGTAGCGCACGCTCGACCCGTCGATGGTCCGGCGCACAATCACGTAGACCTCGTCCTCGGTCGCGGCGGGCAACACGGCCACGCGCTCGAAGATGCCGCTGGCCTCGGTGTCGTGCTGGTGCCACGCCGCGATGTCATGGTCCCTGAGGTAGGTGAGCCCGAGCAGGCGCCCGTCCGACCGCGTCGCCCACACCAGTGAGTGCGGTAGATGCGCGTAGGCCATGTCGGTAATCGTGAAGCCCTTGAACAGGTGGTTCGCGAACAGGGTGAGGTCGCGCCCCGCGATGCCCCCCTGATTGATGTCGAATCTCAGGTCGCGAAGAATCGTGCCACGCGACTGCACGTAGAGCAGGCTGTTGCCGATCGTGACCGGCTTGACGGCCGGGTCCGCGCCGACGTAGCCGCGTTGGTGCGCGTTGATGGCCGTCGGGCGTAGCACGCCGGCCTCGTCGCCGCCGATGACCCACTCACCCGCGTCGGTGAGCACAATCAACCGCTCAAGTTCGACGAGCCACGCCACAGGGTTGAGCTGGTTGCCGGCGATGACGAACGTGACCGCGTCGTCATCCTGCAGGGGCGTCGAGATGGAGAAGTTGTGGAAGCTGCCGACGCGCGAGGTCCACACCAGCTCGCGCTCCTTCAGCGAGTGCGCGAAGATGAGCCGCTGCTGGTAGTAGGCGGCCACGGCCGGATACTCGGTCGCCACGGCAAACAAGTTCCGAGGGAGCGGCGGCGTGACGGCCATGTCAGGCGTGAAGCCCACGTCGTTGAACCCGTTGCCCGTCGTCGTGCCGATGAAGCCGAACACCCCGTTCCCCCACGGGTCGGAGTGCACGTAGTATTCGACGGTGTTGGCGACGGCGTCCCAGCCGAGCACGTGCGGCGCGTCGAGCGTCGGCTGGCCGGCGAGCGGAATCGAGATGATGCCCGACGCGACCGACTCCTCGAAGCTCTCTTCTTTCGCCGCCGTGATGATGTAGCGAATCGTTCTCGAACCGGTGACTCCCGCGACGCCGGTGAGGTTCGCGATGGGCGGCGTGTGGTCGGGCTGCGTGGTGATGCCGACAATCCGCCACGTGGTGTGCCCGAGGCGCTGGAGCTCCACCGGCGCGTGGTTCGGATGCGTGAGCGTCAACACGTCAATGGACTGCACGGCCTGGACGCGGAGCACGTCGGCGGCCGGGTAGGGTGTCGGCAGCTCGAAGATGCCATTCGTCAGCGCGTGCCAATAGGTCGTGTTGGGTGGCGTGAAGTTAGTGTGCGCCAGGATGCACACGTAGAAGACCGCCCCGACGTCTACGAGGTCGCCGGCCACGTAGGCCGTCGCGCCCGACCACGCCGGCGCCGTCGTCACCACCACCGGCGCCGCGTGCCAGAAGAACCGCACATAGAAGTCGCCGAACTCCAGAATGTAGTTCTGGTCGGCCGCATCGAACACGAACGACACGAGCTTGCTGACCTTCGTCGAGTCCTTGGTCTCGGCGATGTAGATGGTGCCTGGGCGATTGTCGACGCCGCCCTCTGACCGCACGATGCAATTCCGGCAGAGCCCCAGCCCGGTCAGATACTTCGTCTGGTCGGCACGCGCCGCCAGGGCCGGCGAAAGCTCGCCGCCCGTGAACGCCCGCTGGAGGACCGTCTCAGTGGCGCCCATCTACCGACCCGCAATCCATTCCGCCTCACCGGGAGGCTCCTGGGTCTGCTCTTTGCTTGCGACGGCCGAGGCGGTGTCGAGCGTCAGCATATACATCTGGAACGCGGTCGCGGCCATGTTGCTCATCCGCGAGAGCGACGGCGCCATCGAGGCCGCGAGGCGCCACGCGAACGCGTCGATGAACAGCTCATCACCCAGGTGCTCGGGGCAGTCGAAGATCGCCGTGTATTCGAGACAGGGCGCATCGTCGTCGGTGTAGAGCACGAGGTGCCCAGGCGCCGGCGTCTCACGACGCGCGATGCGATACGTTGTCGGGAGTCGGTTGAAGGCGCGCCGGCTCCCGTCAACAAGCCGCCGCGCGAAGACGCAGTCCGACGGGTAGGTGTAGGCGTATTGCCAATCCGCGTTAGTCGGCACGGTCGCCGTGCCGTCCTCCAGCGTGAGGACCAGATACTTCGTCGCGAACGGCCACGGGAACTGCCGAAGAATCGCGCGGAACTCCTGATCGATGAGCAGGCCCGCCGTCTGCGCCTCACGCGACCCGTCGTCGAGCCCCTTGATGGTCTTCGAGACGCCGATGCGCGCGAGCGCGAGATTCACCGCTTGTGTTTTCAGTGTCGCCATAAGGTCACCAGCAGCGTTGGATACCGTTCGGTTGATAGAGCACGAGCTGCGTGCCCGTCGTCTGCCCGTTGTAGGTCTGGAGGCGGCGAATCAGCATCCCGCTCAACAGGTCGAAGAGGAACAGCTCTTGGTCGGCCGAGTCGAACGCCCAGAAGCGGCGACCGTCCGCCGTAAACGCCACGTTCACCAGCGAGTGACCGTGGTCGGCCGGGAACGGGCAGTAGGTCTGAATGACGACACCGTTTGTGTCGAGCCAGTTGACGGTGTTGCCGTTGCAGATGAGCAGGCCGTGCTCGCCCGGGACGATCGCCATGCCGTAGAGCCCTGCGTGGCGCGTGGGCGTGAGCGGCACCGTGGCGAAGTCCGCCATCGCCTGCCCCTGCTTAAGAGACCACCGCTTCACAATTGACGCGCGGAGGTCGACCGTGAGCCCTTCGATTTGCGTCTTGGGTCGATACCAGCCGCCGCACGTGTAGTAGACCGTGTCGCCGTCCTCGGAAAGCACGAACTTGTGCGGCGTCGTCTCGACCGGGTCGCAGGGCAGCACCCACGCCTCCCCAGGCGTGCCCGCGTCTGCCGTCGGCTGCGTATCCGCGTTGACGATGAACTGCCGGCGCAGCGACGAGCGCAGCGGGTCGGAGCTCAGGTTGTTGTAGATGGCCGCCGTCGCCGGTGGCGGGTTGCCGATGTGCTGGAAGCCGTTGCCCCAGAACGAGGCGATGACGCGCTGCTGGTCATCGAAGGCAATCATCGCGAGGTGGTCGTTGTCGGGGTCGTTCGCGTCGATGCCGTCCCAGGCGCCGAGCATGAAGTCGACCTCGGAGCCGCCGGCGCTGAAGGTTTCGAGGTCGAGAATCTCCACCAGCTCACCGGTGAAGAGCCCGACGAGTAGCCGCTCCGTGATGTGCGTGAGCGCCGGGTAGAGCGGGTCCGCGAGGTCGGAGAGCGGCACCTTCGAGTAGTCGATGGCGAGCCCGCTGTAGCCGCTCGACTCCAGGGCCATCTCCACGTTGAACGGCACGCCGCACTCGTCCATCGCGAACAGGTGCCCGCCACCGCCGACGTAGAGGTCGTCCACCCGAGGCGCACGTCGCGCGAACAGGTTGAAGCGCACGCGACCGCCGCTGTCGGGCGCCGTGGTGCCCGTGTCAACCTTCGTGCGGACGCGGAACCAGTAGACCTTGTCCTTGACCGCCGTGAACCGGACCACGGTCTCATTCCGATGGAAGCCGATGCGGTCCTCATCGGTCGCGTCCTCGTCGCCGGCGCCGACGTGCTCATCGACGGTCGGGGCCAGGGCGCCGGAGAAGAGGCGAATCTGGATGGAGTGCGTCGACCCGTAGGCCGTCGCGAAGTGGACACCGGCCGCGTTGGCCGTCCACGCATACCAGAGCTGGCGCTGGAACGAGTCGGCCACCATCGAGTCGTGTCCGTCCTGCTCGATGAAGGGCAAGCCGTCGGTGTCGATGACGATGGCTGAGGCCGGCGCGAGGTGCGCCGGCGAC
>Ga0114923_10002576_pt1 | contig 12230 bp, 10 predicted proteins | sample SumtaG_FD_89578 | JGI IMG/M metagenome (GOLD analysis project Ga0114923, IMG submission 89578) | Deep subsurface microbial communities from Indian Ocean to uncover new lineages of life (NeLLi) - Sumatra_00157 metaG | ecosystem: Environmental > Aquatic > Marine > Oceanic > Sediment | place: near... | reverse complement strand
GAGTAAAACAAAGCGGGGTTTTGATGCGGGCAAGAAAAAGAAAATATAAGCAAAGGCCAAAATCCCGTCAGTTAAAAAATAGAGCAGCTTTAAGAAGGGAAGAAAAAAGAAAAGAGTACGAGAAAATGGAAAAAATGGGTACTCTAAAAAAGAAATTTAGAAGAAGAAGGTAAATTATATCTTTGATTGTTTTGTTTTATGGATACACTTAAGAGTAAAATTGAGAATGATTTCAAAAGCGCCTTGAAACAGAAAAAAGAACTTGAAGTTTCTGTTTTAAGAATGTTAAAGACTGATATTTTCAACAAAGAAAAAGAAAAAAGGTATAGCATAAGTAGGGAAAAGCCTGACCTAGATGAAAAAGAGTTAGACAAAAAAAGCAGCTTAGAGGATAAAGATATTGAGAACATTGTTTTTTCAGAAATGAAGAGATCAAAAGAATCAATTGCTGGATTTGAAAAAGGAGAAAGACATGATTTAGTGGAAAAAGAAAAAAAAGAATTAGAAATTTTAAAAAAATACATACCAGAACAATTGTCAGAACAAGAGGTTGAAAAAATAGCAAAACAAGTTATTGAGAAAACAGGAGCAAAAGATATTAAAGACATGGGTAAAGTAATGTCTGAAATAATGATTCAGCTCAAGGGAAAAGCAGATGGCAGTTTAGTTTCAAAAATTATTAGAGAATTGCTTTCTTAAAGCTTATGGTTGAAATTAATAATTTGACCACTTCAAAGATAAGCAAAGTTTTTTTAAAAGAGGTCAGTCAAAAAGTTTTAAAAAAGGAAAAAAAAGAAAATTCTTCTCTTTCAATAGCTTTAATAGGAAGCGCAAGAATGAGAAAACTTAATAAGAAATATAGGGGGAAGAATCGTTCAACAGATGTGTTGTCTTTTACCGAGGACTTAGATTTTTTAGGGAAATCAAAAGAACTTAAGAAATTAAATATTTTAGGTGAAGTGGTGATTTGTGTTAGTGATGTTAAAAAAAACGCCAAAAGATTAAATATATCTTTAAAAAAAGAATTGGCCAGGGTGTTGATTCACGGAATACTTCATATCTTAGGATATGACCACGAAGCTTCAGAAAGCAAGGCAAGGGCAATGATTGAAAAAGAAAATTATTATTTATCAAATATTTTTTAAAATAATTAAAATGCCAAGGGAAAAAATAATAACTAGTTTGGATATAGGGTCATCAAGCGTAAAGATTTTAGTTGTTAAAAAAAATAAAAAAGAAAATAATATAGAAGTTGTTTTGAAATCTGAACAAAAATCAGATGGCATAAGAAGAGGGACAGTTATTAATATTGATAAGATTTCAAATGTTTTAAAAAGCTTGCTGTCAAAAGCTTCTCAAGATTTAAACAAACAAATCAATTCAGCCTATATCAGCCTAGGCGGAAGTCATATTTTTTCTACTTATTCCCGGGGCTTAGTTTCTGTTTCAAGGGCTGATAGGAAAATATCTGAAGAAGATATTAATCGCGTTTTACAAGCTGCTCAAGCAATAAGCCTTCCTTCAAACAAGGAGATTTTTGATATTTTACCAAAAGAGTTTATTGTTGATGGAGAAAGAGGCATAAAAGACCCTCTTGGTCTTGAAGGGGTAAGATTAGAAGCAGAGGTTTTAGCTTTGGGTGGCTTTTCTCCTTATCTTAAGAATACCAAACAAGCAATTTTAAACTCTAATTTAGAGGCTTTAGATACAACACCATCTTCACTCGCAGCAGCAAGAACATGTTTGACTGACAGGCAAAAAGAACTTGGCGTTGCCCTTGTTGATATTGGGGCTGGCATCACAAATTTAGCTGTTTTTGAAGAAGATAATTTAGTCCATTTGGCAGTGCTTCCTATGGGTTCTGAAAATATTACCTCAGACATTGCTATAGGATTCAAAACTGATATTGATACTGCTGAAAGAATTAAAATTCAACATGGCTCCTGCGCTTTTAAAGGAAAAGATATTAGAAGAAAAATAAATATTTTAGACGAGGAGCCTTTAATTTTCTCTCAGCGCTTTTTAACAAATATTATTACAGTTAGAGTTTCAGAGATTTTTGAACAAGTTAATGAAGAGCTTAAAAAAATCTCAAGAGAAAAAATGTTGCCCGCAGGAATAGTTTTAGCTGGAGGCGGAGCAAAATTACCCAATATGATTCAGTTAGCAAGGAAAAAGTTTAGTCTTCCTTGTTCTTTAGGAAAACCAAAAGGAATAGTCGGTCTTGAAAAAGATTTAAGTTGGGCAACTGCGTGCGGTTTAGCTCTTTTAGGATCTGATGCAGAAGAAAAAGAACATGAGTTTGGTTTTTTCAAAAAAATTGGCATAAAGTTAAGAAAAATATTAAAAATCTTTATCCCATGAAAAAAACCTTATCAGCAAATATTAAAGTGATTGGGGTGGGTGGTTCAGGAGGAAATGCTGTATCAAGAATGAAAAAAGCAAGAATAAAAGGCGTTGAGTTAATTGCCTTAAATACTGATTATCAGGATCTTAAAAAAATCAAAGCTGATGTTAAATTAAGAATTGGGGAAAAAATTACTGAAGGGTTGGGGACAGGAATGAAGCCAATGATAGGTGAATTAGCGGCTAAAGAGAGTAAAGATAAAATTTACGAGTCATTAAAAGGAGCTGATTTGATTTTTATTGCCGGAGGATTGGGGGGAGGTACAGGCAGTGGTGCAAGTCCTGTTGTTGCCCAAATTGCAAAAAAAACAGGAGCTTTAACTGTTGCAATAGTAACCTTGCCATTTTCCTTTGAAGGAGCTTATAGGAGAAAAATTGCAGAAGCCAGTAAAAGAACATTAAAACAAAATGTTGATGCGCTTTTAGTGATTAAAAACGATAAATTGCTTCATTATTTAGAGCCAACTACTTCACTTTTAAATGCTTTTTGGCTTTGCGATGATGTTTTAAGAGAAGCAGTAAAGGGAATTTCTGATTTAATTATGCTTCCAGGAATAGTTAATATTGATTTTGCTGATGTTAAATCAATTCTGAAAAATTCTGGAAACGTTCTTTTTGGCATGGGAAGGTCGCGTGGTGAAAAAAGAGCATTAGAAGCAACGGCTCTGGCCTTAAACTCCCCTCTTTTAGATATTACTCCTAGAGGAGCAAAAGGAGTTTTGTTCAATGTTTCTGGCGGAGAAGATATATCATTATTTGAAATTGAAGAAATTGGAAAAATAATTACAAAAGAAATCAATCCAAAAGCAGATGTGATTTTTGGAGCTGTTCATGATGAACAGTTGAGAAAAGGAGAAATCAAAGTAACAGTGATTGTAACAGGTTTTTAAAGCCTGTGGATAATACTAATTTTTAACGAAATTAGTCAGATTTGACTGGCTTTTTTTGTTCAAGTAAAATGTAATTATTATGACCAAGACTATTATCGAGAATAAAATCACTAAAGTTCAAAAAAGAGATGGGACAATCAATGACTTTGATGAGCGAAAAATCTCTAATGCAGTTTTTAAAGCAATTACTGCAACTGATCAGGGTGATGGCGTAAAATCAAGAAAAATTACAAATCAGGCAATTAAAATTTTAAACAGGCGTTTTAAAAAAGACGAAATCCCTCACGTTGAACAAATTCAGGATATTGTTGAAGAGATTTTAATTTTAGAAGGGTTAATAGAAACTGCCAAAGCCTATATTCTTTACAGAGAACAAAGAAGAAGAATCAGGGAGGCGGTAAAAGTCAGCGAGGAAGCAGTAGATAGAGTTGACCATTATTTGGAGAAGCTTGACTGGGAAGTTCAAGAAAATGCTAATATGGCTTTTTCTTTGCAAGGGCTGAATCGTTATGGTGTTTCTTATGTCATCAAAAAATATTGGTTGAATAGAGTTTATCCAAAAGAAATCAGGAAAGCTCATATGTCAGGAGATTTTCATATCCATAACTTAGATACTTTGGGATGTTACTGCAGTGGATGGGATTTATATGACCTTTTGCTTAGGGGTTTTGGAGGGGTTGTTGGAAAAGTAGAATCAAAAGCACCAAAACATTTCAGTACAGCATTAGGCCAAATAGTAAACTTTTTATACACTCTTCAGGGAGAAGTTGCAGGAGCTGTTGCTGTTTCTAATTTTGATACTTTGCTTGCTCCGTTTATCCGTTATGACAATTTAAATTATCAGCAAGTTAAACAAAGCCTTCAGGAATTCCTTTATAACATGGCTGTTCCAACTAGAGTTGGTTTTCAGTGCCCTTTTTCAAATGTTACTTTAGATTTAAAACCATCGCCTTCTTTTGCCAAACAGCCAGTAGTAATTGGTGGCAAACCGCAAAAAGAAACTTATGCTGAATTTGAAGAAGAAATGAAAGTTTTTAATAAAGCATTTTATGAATTAATACTTGAAGGAGATAAGACTGGAAAGCCGTTTCATTTCCCAATTCCAACAATTAATATTACAAAAGATTTTTCCTGGGATGACCCTGCTTATGATTTAGTTTTTAAAGCTTCGGGGAAATACGGAACCAATTATTTTGCCAACTATATTAATTCTGAAATGAATCCAGAAGATGTCAGAAGCATGTGTTGCAGGCTTCGTTTGGATTTAAAAGATCTTTACAATCGTGGCGGAGGAGGATTATTTGGCGCAGGGGCTTTAACTGGCAGTATTGGGGTAGTAACAATTAATCTTCCGAGAATTGGTTATTCATCAAAAACAAAAAAAGACTTTTTCAAAAAACTAGAAAAAGTTTTAAGTCTAGCCCAGGAAAGTTTAGAAATCAAAAGAAAGATTTTAGAAAATTACATTACAAAAGGACTTTATCCTTATTCAAAATATTATCTTGAAGGAATTAAGAAAATGAGAGGCGCTTATTATGCCAATCACTTTTCAACAATTGGTTTGGTTGGAATGAATGAATCTCTTTCCAATTTTATTGGGAAAGATATTGCTTCAAAATCAGGAAGAAGGTTTGCATTAGAGATAATGGATTTTATCAGAACAAAGCTGGTTGAGTATCAGAAAGATACTGGCAATATTTACAATTTAGAAGCAACGCCAGCAGAATCTACTGCCTTCCGCTTGGCCTTAAAAGATAAAAAGCAATATTCTGATATTATTACTGCTGGGACCAAAAAAACTCCTTACTATACTAATTCAACTCAGTTGCCGGTTAATTATACTGCTGATGCTTTTGATGCTTTAAAGCTCCAGGATAAAATTCAATGTAAGTACAGCGGAGGCACGGTTTTACACCTGTTTTTGGGTGAAAATATTTCTGAGGTTTCAAATGTTAAATCTTTAGTCAAAAAAGTATTTGAAAAATTTCATTTACCATATATTACCTTAACTCCTACTTTTTCAATTTGTCCTAGCCATGGTTATTTGTCAGGAGAGCATTTTGAGTGTCCTAAATGCACTATTAAACAGCCTTGTGAAGTTTATTCTAGGATAGTCGGCTATATTCGTCCTGTATCACAGTTTAATCTTGGTAAAAAAAGAGAATTTAAAGAAAGAAAAGTTTTCAGAGTGTCGAAAGTGAAATCATTAACTACTAATTAAACCAATGAAAATAGGTGGTTTTCAAAAGCTGACTTTAATTGATTATCCTGGTCATTTAGCAGCCACAGTTTTTCTTATTGGCTGCAATTTTCGTTGTGGTTTTTGTTATTCATCAGAACTTGTTTTGCCTGAGAAAATCAAAGTTCAGCCAAAAATTTCACAAAAAGACTTTTTTGTTTTTTTAAAGTCAAGAAAAGGATTGTTAGAGGGAGTAGTTGTGTGCGGGGGCGAGCCAACTATAAACAGCAATTTGCCGTCTTTTATTAAAAAGATTAGAAAACTAGGGTTTTTAGTTAAGCTTGATACTAATGGTTCAAATCCTAAAATGTTAAGGTCTTTGATAAATAAAAAGCTTGTTGATTATATTGCAATGGATATTAAGGCTCCAAAACAAAAATATATTCAGATTATTAATGCTTCGGGAATTTTAAAAAGCAATATTATAAAGAACATTGAAAAAAGCATTGATATTTTAAAAAAATCTAATATTGATTATGAATTTAGAACAACAATTGTCCCAAGCCTTCATGGGAAAAAAGACATTTTAGATATTGTTGATTGGATAAAGCCAGCAAAAAAATATTATCTTCAGAATTTTAGAGGAGAAAAAACAATTGATCCTGGGTTTGAAAAATTAAGACCTTATTCAGTGGAATATCTTTTGGAAATCCAAAAAGCTGTTGCTCCTTTTTTTGATGTTTGCGAAGTGAGATAGAAAAAAGCCGGAATAATATATTATTTCGGCCAATGATTTTATAAATAGTCTTCTAAAAGAGCTTTTATCTTCTTTTTGAGGGGCGGGTTGCTTTTTCCAAGCTCATCTTCAACGAATTGAAAAAGTTCTTGTATGATTAATATTATCTCAGTGGGTAATATGTATAATGTCCCAGCTGCTATCTCTTCTTTTGCTTTGACGGATCCTTTCAATTCTGTCATTGTCGATTTTATTGATTCAACGGATTTCTCTAGTTTTTCTATTTTTTCTGTTATTGATTCCATGAACATCAACTCATTTAAAAAAATACCTGGATCCAGAGCTTTTGTCAATTGCTATGATAAGGTCTAAAGTCTTTTTGTATTTCTGTATATCTTTTATTATTGGTATTTCTTTAAGCTTGATTTTTCAAATTTCCCAGCTGATTATGCTGGGATTTTTAATTTTTACTTTAATCTTAGTTTCAGCGCTTTGGAATTATAAAAAAATAGTAGTTTTTAGTTTTTGTTTGCTATTTTTAATTTTAGGAGTATGGCGTTGTGAATTATCTGAATTGAAAGTTAAAAATAATGAATTGGCTGAATACATGAATCAGGAAATTTCATTTGTTGGAATTGTTAATAATCAGCCAGCTCAAAAAGAACAAAGCTCTAAATTAGAAGTTAAGTTAACTGGCTTTGAAGAAAAAATTCTAATAACATCTTTTAAATATCCAGAATATGAATATGGGGATGAATTAAAAGTTTCTGGGAAATTAGAAGAGCCCCCTGTTCTTGATGAATTTGATTACAAGAAGTATTTGGAAAGAAATAATATTTATGGTTTAATGTTTCTTCCAAAAATAGAGTTGTTGGAAAAAGGTTTTGGGAATCCAATAATGAGAATTCTTTTTTCAATTAAAAGCAATTTGAAACAAAGTCTGAATAAAATAATTCCTTTGCCCCAATCAGCGCTTTTAGAAGGGTTATTGTTTGGCGACGAAGACAGCTTTTCAGAGGAATGGAAGAATAAGTTCAACTTAACTGGCACTCGTCATATTACAGCAGTTTCAGGAATGAATATTACAATTTTAAGCGTTTTGATTTTGAATTTTCTTTTAATTCTTGGTTTCTGGAGGCATCAAGCATTTTATTTATCAATTGTCTTGATTGTTTTTTACATTCTAATGATTGGCGCTCCGGCTTCAGGAATAAGGGCTGGTATAATGGCTATTATTTTTTTAACAGCTCAGCATTTTGGAAGAGCTTCAGATGCAACAAAGGCAATAATATTTTCAGCAGGATTGATGTTGTTCTTTAACCCTTTTCTTTTAATTGACATTGGGTTTCAATTATCTTTTTTAGCAGTAATGGGCTTAATATATCTTCAGCCATTTTTTATGCATTTATTAAAGAAAGTTCCTCAGAATTTGGAACTTCGTTACAGTTTAGCCGCAACTTTAAGCGCCCAAGCTTTTACTTTTCCTGTTCTAATATATAATTTTGGATATATTCCTTTAATTGGTTCCGTGGCAAATGTTTTAATTGTTCCATTGCTTCCAGTGATTACTGTTTTAGGGTTTTTGGTTTCTGTTTTGGCAATTTTTTCAAATTCTTTAGCTTTGGTTTTTTCTTACCCAGTTTATCTAACGCTCTCATATATTTTAAAAATCATTGATATTTCTTTTCAGATTCCTTATCTAAATCTGTTTTTTGAAAATGTTTCTTGGATTTGGATTTTGATTAGTTATTTTCTTTTAGGTTTTTTAATTTGGAAACTGCAAAAAAAACTTACCGAAAGGTTTAATTTTTGATAGAATTAATAAATATGAATTACTCTGACAAACAAAAAGCTTGGATTGTTAGTGTTGATATGGGTTATGGCCATCAAAGAACTGCTTATCCTTTAAAACATTTAGCTTTTAAAGATAAAATTATTAATGCAAACAGCTATGACGGCATTCCCAAGAAAGACAGAAAAATCTGGCAAGCTTCAAAGAAGTTTTATGAATCTATTTCAAGATTCAAACGCGTTCCTTTGATTGGCGAGTTTGTTTTTTCTGTTTTTGACAGGTTTCAAAGAATCCTTTCTTTCTACCCTAAAAGAGATTTGTCAGAACCTAATTTTACCCTAAAAAGAATTTACGGATTATTTAAAAAAGGCTGGGGAAAAGATTTAATTGAAAGATTAAAAGAGAGTCCCAGACCAATTGTTTCGACATTTTTTACACCTGATTTTATGGCAGAGTTTTTTGACTATCCAGGTAATATATATTGTGTTGTTTGCGATGCTGATATTGCAAGGCCTTGGGCGTCTTTAAATCCTAAAACAAGCAGAATTAAGTATTTTGCGCCAAATGAAAGAGTTGTTGAAAGATTAAAGCTTTATGGAGTAAAAGAAAAAAACATTTTCTTAACTGGTTATCCATTGCCATTGGAAAATATTGGAAGTGAAGATTTAGAGATTTTGAAAAAAGATTTATCTTACAGGATTTTGAATCTTGACCCAAAGCAAAGGTATTTTTCTAAATATCAGGCTTTAATTGAAAGGCATTTAAGCAGCCTTCCTGAAGAGCCTGATCATATTTTAACAATAATGTTTGCTGTTGGAGGGGCAGGAGCTCAAAAAGAGATTGGCTACAAAATGCTGAAAAGTTTAAAGAAGAAAATTGAACAAAAGCAGGTTAAGGTCATTTTAGTTGCTGGTGTGAGGAAAAAAGTAAAAGATTATTTTTTAGATTGCATTGAAGCTTTGGGTTTGAAAACAGGGGTTGAAATAATTTTCAATGACAAAGTTTACGACTATTTTAAGGACTTTAATCTTGCTTTGAGAAAAACAGATATTTTATGGACAAAGCCAAGCGAACTTTCGTTTTATACTGGTTTGGGTTTGCCAATTATTATTGCTCCTATTATTGGTTCTCAGGAAGAATATAATCGTAACTGGCTTTTAGAGCTTGGCTCTGGTATTTTACAAAACACTGTTGAGCATACTGATGAATGGATTTTTGACTTATTAGAGAGCGGATGGTTTGCTGAAGCAGCAATGCAGGGGTTTATTGAAGCTGAGAAAAGAGGAGTTTTTAATATTGAGAAAATAATCTCTCAGCCTTCTGAGTTTTATTCAAAATGACATTTAAAAAACCAATAATTTGTTTATTGATTATCATCTTGCTTTTTATCAGCTATCTTTTTATTGGTTCGTCAGAAAAGGCAGATGACATTGTTTTTGGAGTTAATTTTTCCCAGAAACAAGCTCAAAATCTTGGTTTGAATTGGAAGGAAGCTTATACAGGGCTTGTTTATGATTTAAATATTAAAGACATAAAGTTAATTACTTTTTGGGAATTTATTGAGGCATCAAAAGATGAATTTAATTTTGATGACTTGGATTGGCAGCTTGAGCAGGCAAGGATTCAAAATGCAGAAGTTCTTCTGGTTATTGGAATGAAAACAGGCTCTTGGCCAGAATGTCATATTCCTGGTTGGGCAAAAGATTTAAATAAACAAGAGCAGCAGCAAAGAATTTTAAATTTAATTGAAAGAATTGTTTTAAGGTATAAGGACAATTCTGCTGTTACTGCCTGGATGGTTGAAAACGAACCCCTTTTTCATTTTGGTGAGTGCCCCTGGATTGATAAAAGTTTCTTGAAAAAAGAAGTAGAGTTTGTAAGGTCGCTTGATAATACAAGGCCAATAATAGTTTCAGATAGTGGCGAGTGGTCTTTTTGGATAGAAGCAGCTAAGCTGGGAGATATTGTTGGAACAACAATATATAGGAAAGCATGGTTAACAGAGGCTGATATGTACATTAATTATCCATTCCCATCTGTTTTTTATTCTAGAAAAGCCCAAATTATTAAAAAGTTTTTTGACAAAGATGTGATTTGTGTTGAACTTCAGGCAGAACCATGGTGCTCTGTTCCAACTCCCAAATGTTCTTTAGAAGAGCAAAGCAAAACAATGAGCCTTGAAAAATTTAATGAAAACATTGAATTCGCCAAAAATACTGGTTTTAACAAATTTTATTTATGGGGAGGTGAATGGTGGTTTTGGCTGAAAGAAAAGCATCAAAGTTTTGAAATTTGGGAACAGGCAAGAAAACTATTTTAAAAAATATGTTAAGCATTATTATTCCAACTTTAAACGAAGAAAATTATCTTCCTTTGCTTCTTGCAGAAATAAAAAGGCAGGATTTTGATGATTATGAAATAATTGTTGCCGACGCTGATTCAGAAGATGAGACATTAAGAGTTGCTAAAGCTTTTGGTTGTAAGATTACTCGAGGTGGTTTGCCTGCAAAAGGAAGAAATGAAGGTGCTAAAATTGCCCTAGGAAATCTGCTTTTATTTGTTGATGCTGATGCTGTTTTCTTGCCTGAGAATTTTTTGAAAAACCTTGTTGAGAGATTTGAGAAAAGGAATTTAGACGTAGCTAGTTTTAAAATTTATCCTAAAGGAAACATTATAGACAGGATTTTCTATGCTTTTTATAATTTATGGGCGTGGTTAAGCCAAAGGTTTTTAGCCCATGCCACAAATGTTATTTTAGTTAAAAAAGAGATTCATGAACTTATTGGCGGGTTTGATGAAACAATAAAGTTTGCCGAAGACCATGAATATGTAAGACGCGCAAAAAACCAAGCCAAGTTTGGTTTTATTAATTTAAAGCCAGTTTTGGTGTCAGCCCGAAGATTTGAAAAAGATGGAAGGATTATAACTTATTTAAGATATGTTTTGGCAGCTATTTGGATGGTTTTTTTGGGTCCAATAAAATCAAATATTTTTAATTACAAGTTTGGCTATTCATTGAAAAGTAAAACTGATTTATTGTATAATGTTCCTGACATGTATAAACTTTCAAAATATAAATTACCAAGAATTAAACTTCCTTCAATTAGGTTTCCTAAATTAAAATCAGGAAAAGTAAAACTTTTAGAGGCAGCAAAAACTAAAGACTTTAAAACAAATACTGCTTGGTTTTTAGTCGTAGTTATTGCTGTTTCTTCTTTTTCCGGTTTTTTAGCTGGGGCAGTTTCTGGAAGTTATTTTTACTGGGAGATCAAAGAGTTTTTTAGCAGATTAAATATTGAAATTCAAGCTCCTAAAATAAATGAAGAAGAATCGCCTCTTTACACTTTTCAAGAGCAGGCAGTGGTCAATGTTATTAACAAGGTTTCACCTTCAGTGGTAAGCATTGTTATTACCAAAGATTTGCCAGTTTATGAAAAATACTATATATCTCCATTTGATCAGTTTTTCTTTGATCCATTTTTTGATTTTACAGTGCCTCAATATAGGCAGAAAGGAACTGAGAAAAAAGAAATAGGCGGAGGAACAGGCTTTATTATTTCAGAAGATGGGATGATTTTAACAAACAAGCATGTTGTTTTAGATGATGAAGCTGATTATTCTGTTATTCTTTCAGATGGCAGGCAGTTTCAAGCAGAGGTTTTGGCAAAAGACCCTTTGCAAGACCTGGCGATTCTTAAAGTTTCCCAGACTAAAACAATTACAGATAATGGAGAGGTAAGTTTTGAACCTTTCCCCAAGGTAGAGCTTGGTGATTCAGATGAAATCCAGATTGGTCAGACTGCCATTGCAATTGGTTATGTTTTAGGAAGGTATCAAAATACAGCTTCAGTTGGAATTATATCAGGATTGGGCAGAACAATTTCAGCTTCAGGAGGAGATTTTTATGAAATATTAGAAGATGTAATTCAGACAGACACAGCTATTAATAAAGGTAATTCTGGAGGTCCTCTTTTAAACACAAGAGGTCAGGTTATAGGGATAAATACTGCTATTGACCTTGAAGGTCAGAGTATTGGTTTTGCTATTCCTGTTAATAAGGTGAAAAAAGACATTGAACAGGTTAAAACGATTGGCAGGATTGTTTATCCGTTTTTAGGAATAAGGTATGTGGTAATCAATAAAGATGTTCAAAAAGAAAATGATTTGCCTGTTGATTACGGAGCCTGGGTTATTGAAGGTCCCCAGGGACAATCAGCCATATTTCCT
>Ga0114923_10002575_pt1 | contig 12233 bp, 12 predicted proteins | sample SumtaG_FD_89578 | JGI IMG/M metagenome (GOLD analysis project Ga0114923, IMG submission 89578) | Deep subsurface microbial communities from Indian Ocean to uncover new lineages of life (NeLLi) - Sumatra_00157 metaG | ecosystem: Environmental > Aquatic > Marine > Oceanic > Sediment | place: near... | reverse complement strand
TTTGATATTCCAAGTCGCTCTGGTGATAACATTGTATGGGACGAGCTTCAAGACCTACTACTTCTTGGTATGAAGACTATAAACCGTCCATATCATTCGCTTGCTTCTGTTGTAGATGCAACCCGGACTGCACGAGTTATGGAGATAGTTTTCCAACTCCTCCGTTCTAACTTGCACGCTTCGAAACGAGAGGTTTTCTATAGTGATGTTAATCTCTTTCGAGAACAAAAGTACAGTGACAAAATCATTGAAGATGTTGCTTCAATGTTAAGGACTACACGTGATAGTGTTCACATCGTTGCTTCAGCAAGAGGATCTGCGATGGGGCGTGTCACCATTCGTGACGGTGGAGATTTAATCGACTTAACTAAGATGGGTACCGGTGGATGGTCTGTTACACCATTCTTAGATCAACTTGAGATTGTAGAAAGTGACGCAGAATTCATCATCTTATCCGAGAAGGATGCTGCCGTCATGCGACTAGCTGAGGCAAAGTACTGGAACCGTCAACCTTGTATTGTTTTGACAGGGAAAGGCTCTGGAGACATCGCAACCCGAGCATTTCTGAAGATGCTTGTGAAGGAATTAGAAATTCCAGCTTTTGCTCTAGTGGACTCTGACCCTTATGGACACTATATCTACTCCGTTTTCCTTCGAGGTAGTAAGAGATTAAGCTATGAATCTCCATTCATTGCAACTCCTGATCTAAAGCTTCTAGGCGTGTTGAGCAGAGACCTTGACAAATTCAATATTCCAAAAAGTGTTCGAATCCCAATGGAACCTACTGACATTAAACGAGTAAAAGAAATGTTGAAGGAACCATTCGTTAGACAGAATAAAGAATGGGTAGAGGATCTTGAATTGATGCTTAAGCTTAAAGAAAAGGCAGAGATTCAGGCTTTTGCAGCTCATTCATTTGAGTACCTTACAGATGAGTATCTGCCTACAAAGCTTGAAACTGGCGATTGGATTTAATCATAGGGATTCTTGGGCTTCTTCTTTCTGGTTGGGAGCTGGGGCACCCTATGAGCATGGGCATAGGTATGATCATAGGCGTTGTCCCTTCCTCTTCTTCCTCTATTCTTAGAAGAACCGCTAGAGTAACAATACAACAATATCGCAGCTATTACTCCTACGATCACAACACCTGCTATGAGTTCGTACAATCTAATTCACATCCTTATAACAAAATACACCTAAGAGTATTTGATTTTTTGCTATTATTATTCTCGATAAGATCCACTTGAGGAAGTTTGGCACGCTGCAACATCCTTAAGCGCATTTGTACAAAATTAATCACGCATCTGAGATTACAATTGGATAGATTGGATTTAATCATAGGGATTTTTGGACTTCTTCTTACTACAAGGGAGAGGTCCCGCACCTGAAAATGGCATGGATGGCATATACGATGAATCGTAGATGTTGTCCCTTTCTCTTCTTCTTCCTGTAGTCTTAGAAGGATTGCTAGCGTAAAAGTAGAATAACATCGCAAATACGATTCCAATTATTACAACTACAATATAATCATACAACAGAATCTTCGTCCTTACAATATACTACACTTGAAAGCATTTGATATTTTGCTATTATAATACGCTAATCCGATTTACGAGATGAAATTTGCCACACTGCAACATCCTTTAAGCACATTTGTACAAAGTGAATCACTGATTTGAGATTACACTTGGAGGTATCATTATGGTTGTATCCGAACTTGGAATTGAAGTTATTGACGCACATGCTCATTTTATGACCTACAAAACAATACAGGCGATAATTGAACGATCATCTTCTTCCTTAGAAAAAATTCAGAAACGAGTTTCTTCACTTACTGATATGAAAGATTTTCAACTTCCAGACGAATCTTGGGATTCTGGGCAAATTTGGGTTGATGAGTTGGATAAGTACGGACTAAGCGCAATTGGCATGATGATTGGAAAGGAATCTTGGGATGAATTCAACGAAACAAGAACTAGGTTTCCTGGTAGATTTCTTGGATATGCAAATATCGACCCCTCATCAGAAGATGCTCTCGATTTGGTAAAACGTGCCGGAGCAGATGGATTTCAAGGAATCAAACTGTATCCTACTTCCTGGAATTATCATGCTAGTGATGAGATTTGTTATCCCATTTATGAAGAAGCTCTGAAACAGAACTTACTTGTAATACTCCATTTTGGAATTACAATAGGAACCCAAGCTAATCTTCGGTATGGCAATCCATTAGATATTCAAAAACCCGCTCATGATTTCCCAGATTTGAATTTCATGATTGCTCATTTTGGAGCTGGTTTCTTCAGAGAAATGCTGATGTTGATGTATCAAACTGAGAATGTTCACATGGATTCAAGCGGATCAAATTCCTGGATGAAGTACGTTCCGTACGATTTGACAATCACAAAAATTTTTGAAAAAGCTCTGAGAGCAGCTGGACCTGAAAGAATAATTTTCGGCACAGATTCATCGTTCTTCCCTCGAGGGTTCCGATATAATATCTTGAAAGAGCAGTTTGATGCTGTTACTGCAATTTGTCCACAATACTGCTATTCTGAAAATGATATCAATTTGATATTTCGAGACAATATTCTTAGATTGACCAATTTCACACCAGCTGAAACTCAAACTAAAGATTAAGCTTTTCGGATCTTCTTCTCAAGTCCTCGTAGCTTCTTGGGTTCATCGCCGTCTTTAAATTTCTCTGCGGCCTGTTGATATTTAACAAGTGCATCCCGTGATTCTCCACGTTTTGCTAAATCATCTCCCTCATGCTCCAATAGTTTGCCCCACTCAATATAACAATCTCTTGCCTTCTGGGCACTTTTCCCACGTTTCTTGCTGTCTGTGGTGAACATATATATCTCTCGTGCTTTTTTGAATTGTACAATTGCCCATTCGAATTCATGCTCTTTCAAATGCTTCTCACCTTGCAGATAATGGGACTCTGCCATTGCTTCATATCCTCTATCTGTGAGCTTTATGCATTCCTGAGCTGATTTACTATCTTCTGCACGTTCATAGAGAATTTTACCTTTCTCGAAAAGTTCTATGGCTTCTTCATGATCATTATTCTTCAATTTCTCAATACCTGCTTCTACACGCGCCTTTCCCATTGCACCATAAACATAATGTGGATATTCAAATCCATCACTGATTACAGTTTTTCCACAGTCCGGACAATCTGGTGCAATAAATTCCTCTAACTGTTGAGTGATTCCAATTTTCTTAGGTTTGCCAACCACTATATCGATGAAATCCTCAGAAGTTTCACCTCTTCCTTTAGGAAACAGATGTTGAACTGCTTCTCGCGTTGCGGAATGTTCTCCTTCCTCAGTGAATAAGTGTGCTCTCACTTCATTAGTTTCGTCTGGTGCTTCTGCTAGGACAAGTGGCGGTTCGATTTCTTTGAATGGCATACCTTCATTGTCTACTTCAGTAGGATCCACTTCTGATGCACTTTCCATTTCAAATTCTAGAGAAGCCTCCTCTGGGGATACATCCTCCAGAGGTGGTAGAATATCATCTGGTGGTGGTGCATCAATTTCAACACTAGATTCCTTTTTCCATCCGATTTCACTCTCGGGAGGTAAAGATGGTTCTTCTACACTGGCAGATGGAATACCCAAGTCTCCTTCTGAGAACGTAAGTTCTGTTTCCGTGGGTTCTGTAGATTCCAGAGTGAAATCTTCGAGTTCTGATGTATCTTCAATTGTAGATTCGTCGGTGGTTGTAATTCCCGCTGAGCTTTCACCGATTCGTGTGCCACATTTCAAACAGAATGTTGAACCTTTACCGAGACTCGCTCCACATGCCTTGCAAACCACTTTACCATCCATTTTGATACCACTTTTATTTCTATATTCAACGAAGAATTTGTCTTATACACTTCTAAGAAAATATCTGTAATTAAACAAACCTCGGATAGTTACTCTACCATAGTATAGCGTATGTAATCCAAGTAATTACAAACCCGATGAGAACTCCAATAATTGACTGTGTCAAAGTATGTTGCTGTAAAATTGTTCTAGCCCAAATCACAGTAATCCAAATCAAAACAACAGGAGCTGCAATAATCCCGTATATGAAAATGAGCGCAGTACTTGGTCCCGCAACACCTGCGCCATGTACTGAAACCTTTGTTTTCAAGGTAGCAACCATTACACCTGATGTCACCGCTATATATGCCCCAGATAAAGTATACATTATGTGGCATTCAAGTAATCCAAATATGATGAATGATATACAATAGAACAGAATTGCATTCGCAAAGAATTTCGTTCGCATCTTCTGTTCAGATACATCAAGATCTATATTTCCACGTGAAGCTTCATAGATAATTGGTGAAATTGGAAGAATCACCATAAACACTACGACAAGTAGAAGTACTGACCAAGGCTCAAGTATTGGGCCAAGACCAATTGGTGACGAAATCGCAATGATGATTCCTACATAGAGATTGATTAATGGCGCGGGTGTCAATCTTGATATTACTCTAGCTATGCTAATACCCCTGGCATCAAAATCCATGGTTTCATCTGCATATTTCACTTGAATTCGTAACTCGAGATTAGTCGGCATTTTTGAATGTATGGCATAAAATGGAATTTGATCCTCGAAAAGGGTTAGAAATAAGTAGCCCTCTGCTTCCAATGCAGACTACGTATATGGGGAAAAAGCCTATAACCTGATAATTCAACCCCTTTCTAAGATAATATCGAGAAACTCCGAGGAAGTGCGATTTCATGCCAGCGATGCCAAAACGAGAAATATTCGAAAGGATCATTCAAAACATTACCAGCAAGTTCCCTGACGTATATGCAGCTTTATTCATTAGTCCTGAAGGGTTTCCGATCAACACTTTTGGAGTTGACCTCGAGCGTGCAGAGGAAATTTCAGCACTTCTAAGTGCCCTAATTGGTAAAACTACTGAAGTGATTAAACAAGTGAAAAAGGGTGGAAATATGCAATTCATCCAAATTCAAACAGATCTTGGTGGAATTCGAATTGCACCCCAAGAGGAATTCATACTTGTTACATTAACTAAAAGTTAGGATGGGTTGCAAGGCACCAAACCATCAATAACACATTAGGTAGATGAATCACGCTCGTTAATATATTATAACTTCACTCGGTGATTTCAATACCTGGAAGTTATTGTAGACCCAATAGATACTCGTACTTCAGAAATCTGATTGGAACGTTTTCTTTTGATTCAGACACACAACTAGGAAAATTATAGTAGTCACTACGAGTGGCAGGAACGTGAGCTCGAAATAAAGTCTGAATATTGTCGTGGGTGATGGTGATATCTCATAGGGTGAATATTGGATATAATTGAGTGCTTGAAGGAATTTTTCCAAAGTAAAGTATGTTGATATAAGAGAAGAGGTTGCTAGTAAAAGTATTGCAATCTCTGAACTCGTGAACCTTCCATTTTTACGGTCATTTTGTAGTGGACCAAAGAATATGATAAAACTAATTACACTCATATAGAGTCCTATCATGAAATATGTAATAACTATCACAATTTTCCCCGAATGATTATGGTACTATCCTATATGAAGCCTATTGTGTTTTCCTCAAGGTATCCTGAGGAATACGAATTGCCCCACAGGAAGAGTTCATCTTAGTCACGAGTTACGATGATACGATCCTAAAAGCAGACCTCTTTACTAAATTTTAAGTCACAGATTTCTCACTAGACGATATAAGAAGTTCTGAAAGTATATGAGAAGTTCACTCGGTGACGCAACTAGTGCTATTTTTATACTCTCTCGGGGAACAAGAGAACGGCAGGATGTTTGGAAACAATAGAATTCGACATACCAGACATTCATGGGAGGTCATCTAAATGTCGCCTAAGAAAAAAGAAGCAGAAGACGATACAATTGAAGAAGATGCGGAAGTAGAAGAAAAAGTTGAAGCTGATACTGAAGCAGAAGTAGATTACGAAGAATTTGAAAGTGCAAGTGTAAAAACCGTCGCCGGTTCAGGATCTGATGATGATGCTCCAGAGCTTGAGGTCACAGACCTACCTGGTGTAGGTCCAGCAATCGGGAAACGTTTAGCTGAAGCGGGATACAAAAGCGTGGAAGCTATTGCGGTTGCTTCACCAAGAGAATTAGCTGCTGCTGGTTCTATTGGAGAAACTACTTCTACAAAGATAATCAAGGCTGCGCGTGAGATGCTTGATATTGGCTTTGAAACCGCTGATTTATTCCTTGTGCGACGTCTTAATGCAGCCAAAATCTCAACGGGTTGCAAAGCATTAGATGAGCTCTTTGGTGGTGGGGTCGAAACCCAAGCCATTACTGAAATGTATGGTTCATTCAGATCTGGCAAAACGCAGATGGCTCATCAACTGTGTGTAATGGTCCAACAGCCTGTTGAAAAAGGAGGACTCGGAGCAACCGCGATATATGTGGATACCGAGGGAACTTTTAGACCCGAACGTTTGGTGGACATGGCTGAAGCACTTGGTATGGATCCTGCAACAGTTTTGAAAAACGTCGTTTGGGCACGTGCTTATAATTCAGACCATCAAATCCTTCTCTGCGATCAAGCTATGGAAATGGCAAGTGAGAAGAATGCTTTACTATTGGTTGTTGATTCTGTTACTAGTCATTTTAGAGCTGAGTATACTGGACGAGGTACTTTGGCTGCACGGCAACAGAAATTAAACAAACACCTACACCACCTTCAACGAGGTGCAGAAATCAACAATATGGCCGTTTACATAACCAACCAAGTTATGTCTCGACCTGATGCTTTCTTTGGAGACCCTACTGCTCCTGTCGGTGGTCATGTGTTAGCACACGTTCCTCAAACAAGATGCTATTTACGAAAATCCAAAGGTGAACGTAGAATTTGCAGGCTGGTTGATTCACCAAACTTGCCCGAAGGTGAAGCGATTTTCACTGTAACTAAAGCTGGCATAAGAGACGTTTAGTCTATGCAAAAATATGTGGTCCAATAGGACCACTCTTCTTATTTTGTGAAAACTGCTGAGTCAATGATATTTTTGACGCTGGTTTTCCAATCTTCAAGACCATTTGGATTAACTGGATAGTTTGCGAATTCCTTATCGATTTTTTTCATGAGGCTTGTGGCTCTCTGAAGTTTCAATAGTAAACTCGTTCTACGAATACCTCTCTTGACCCTTTTCATCTTTTCACGGATTCCCATGGATAGTCCGTCACCTTGATTTGCCCTCATCAAATCGCTGGCTTCAAGGATCCGTTTTGCAAAACCAAAATTCATCTCTTCATCGGTGACGTCAGTGAGCAATCTTTTGAAAATCTCCAGAGACGCTAGTCTGCGGCCAAAGTTAGTGAGGAATCGTGTGTTATAATGCCAGAGTCCTTTCGCACTAAGATCGTTCTTCGAGATTGCAACTTTAGCAACCTCGGCTAGAATCACACCCGCTCTCATTCCTGCTCCAATTCCTCCTCCATGAATTGGGTTTACCATGAATGCAGCATCTCCAATAAATGCCACTCCATTTGCAACCAGACTCCAAATCGGCCGTCTCACAGGAACCGCTCCTCCGCCTGAATCTAGAACAGTACTTCCAAATAGTAGCGGATAGTTTTCCTTGAATGCTAAGAACAGGGACTTTGGAGACCCACGTTTCTTGCCACCTGCGACACCCACTCCAGAGTTAATTTCCTGAACCCCCTTTGGGAAAATCCATGAATACCCTCCCGGTGAATATTCTCCACCAAGAAACACGCGAGCTACTTCAGGTTCTGCTAGTGGCATTTTCAATCTAAGTATCTCTCTATAACATAATGCGATATCTCTTTTCTCAATTTCTTTTTCAACGAATGGACTATCAATTTTCTTTCTTACAACTGAAGCAAAACCGCTAGCATCAACTAGAAGTTTGCAGTTTATACTATGAGTTTCTTTTGAAGACATGTCTTTGTATTGGACTCCAACAACTTGTTCTCCCTTGAAAATAACCCCGCTTACATGACTTTCAGGTCTTAGTTGTGCACCTGCTTGTTTAGCTTCCCCAAGCAATCTCTGGCCGAACAAAAGACGATCAACTGTCCACCCGTCAAAATCTTTCCATCCTCTAACATCGAGCTTATGGTCAAGATTGGGTGGATATACGTCTGCACCTGCAACACAACTTGAAACCTCTTTTCCTTCTGGAAAATCAATTCCTGTTGCTTCGAAATGAGACTTGCTTATTTCATCACCGCATACCTTTGTTCCGATTGCAGATTCAGATTTTCTGTCTAGCAATAAGGTTCGAAGTCCCAATTCTGAGCATCTGCGTGCTGTTACACAACCTGCTGACCCAGCTCCAACTATTGCAACATCTACTCGTTTCAAGATAATCCCGCGGTTAGTAAATGCATCCAATATAAGTTAAACGTCATGTAGGTTTAGTTTTGGTGTATTTTATGATGTGACGTAAGCATTATCAGTGAATTGTTGTGCGAGAAACTTGTGACGATAATGCAAAACCTTGTGATTGTAGGACTTCAATGGGGTGATGAGGGAAAAGGTAAGCTTGTTGATTATCTCTCCGAGCTATTTGATATAGTTGCTAGATTTCAAGGTGGTAGCAACGCAGGCCATACTGTAATAATTGGGGATACTGTCCATAAATTCAGAATTATCCCGACAGGTGCTATTCGAGGAAAAAAAGTAGTTGTAGGCAATGGCGTTGTTTTAGACCCTGAAATTTTATTGAACGAAATGGAACAGCTACGCAAAGCAGGAATCGGAATCGACATGTTACTTAGCGACCGCGCACATCTGATTACTCCATACCACATCGAGATTGATGGTCTTCAAGAAAGTGCAAAAGGTCAGCATAAAGTAGGAACAACAAAACGCGGTATTGGTCCAACTTATGCAGATAAAATTTCACGGATTGGTGTTCGTGTTTGCGATTTCACTGAAAATTCAAGCTTGGAGAAATGGAATCAACTTGAAGAAATCGCACGAACCAGAATTGAAAGAGTGCATGAATCAGACGTTAAAACCCCTAAAACAACCTCCTTTTCTGATTATTCAAAGTTGCTCAAAAGCTTGGCACCATATGTTGGTGACAGCGGTGAATTCCTAAGTCAGCAAATGGATGCTGGAAAAAGCGTTCTGTTTGAAGGGGCACAAGGGTCTCTACTTGATATTGATCATGGGACATATCCTTTTGTTACTAGTTCTAACTGTGTTTCAGCAGCTGCTGCAACAGGAACTGGAGTCTCCCCACAACGGATAAGTGATGTTCTAGGAATATGCAAAGCCTATCTAACTAGAGTTGGAGCCGGACCTTTTCCAACAGAGCTATTCGATGAAACGGGGTCTCTAATTCAACAAAGGGGTGGAGAATTTGGCACCGTAACTGGACGTCCCCGCCGTTGTGGTTGGCTTGATCTTGTTGCGCTTCGGTACGCCATACGACTTAATGGTGCACAATATCTTGCAGTCACGAAACTTGATGTCTTATCTGGAATTAAGAAAATCAAAGTATGTACAGCTTACAATCTTGACGACCATGAGGTAACGACTCTTCCTGCTAGTTCAGAGGCCTACTCAAGGGCGATACCTGTGTATGAAGAAATCGAAGGTTGGGATGCTCCAACCGAGAATGATTGGAATGAAATTGTTTCTCAAGGATTTGAAGCGCTTCCAACAGAACTATTGAATTATCTCAATATGATTGAAAACTTTACTGGAGCAACGGTTGCCATAGCTTCAGTTGGGCCTGACAGAGCTGAAACTTTAATCAATACTAGTTTTGCACCTTGGGACCACTAAGCGTGCCTAAACTCTATGATTACAACAGAAATGATAAGAATTCCAAATATTACCATAAAGATTGGGGGCATCCAATTTAGGAATATCTCGAAATATTGGATGATCATACTTGGATTTAGTGGGTTCAGCAGCAGATATGCATACACAAGAACGAACCCGTAGACTGCAAAAATTGGATAGAGGAGTGGTGCTCCAGTGACCACAAGTAATAGAGCAAGTACTGCTAGCTTGCTTTTTGTTGGGTCCAATAACGGAATTGGGATTGCTTCGTTATCATCAAGTTGGAAGTAGTAACTGATCAGAAATGTTGGTTTCCTCATTCTAACCAGCTCAAGAATTTGGACCCCTAGTTGTATTGACAATATAAGAATTGAATGTGTTAGCATATATCCTAGAATCAGGATGTTGGTCAAAGGTATGTCCTCTAAGAATATCTGGAAACTTTCAATGATTCCAACGAGCACAAAGAAATTCAGTGTAAGAAGAGCGATGTGACCTAGCATTCCTTTCAAAAAGGGTATCCTAACTTGCATGACAACGACTGAAGTTACGATGCATCTATTTAAAGGATTTTTTGAACATGCGAACCTTGGAGCGAGGAATCCAAAGGCCCCATCTCTTTTTGTTTCTGGATTGCCAGCGTGACGAGCTCTGTAAAGAGGTCTTCAATATTAATCCCAGTTTTAGCTGAGGTCTCGTAATGACTTACACCCAACCAGTTCTTAATCATATTTCCAGCTTCTGGTGGTACTAGCCTATCTGAACGATCAATTTTGTTTGCTACAACCGCAACTACAGCATTCGGACATACCGTGATGAACTTAGTGTACCATTCTCCCACGTCTAGAAACGTTTGAGGTCTCGTTACATCGTAAACAATGATTGCCATTGAGGACCCAGCCATGTATCTCCGTCTAAGCTCATTGTACGTTGGCTGACCAGCTAAATCCCACAAAACAATTCTTGCAGTAACCTTCCCTGAATCAGGTGGTTCAATTTCAATTGTTTTCAAAGCAAAAGTCGTTCCAATGGTCATAATGTATCGTTCGCTAAAACTACCTTCTGTGTACTGCTTGATACAACTGGTTTTTCCTACTGCCCCATCTCCAAGGGCAACCAGCTTGAACATATGTGAGATACTATCTGCAGCCACTTGTTGTTCATCCTGTACTTATTCTACTTCTAGGGGTGTAAACGCATCTTCTGCATTTAATATATCTGGGAAATTCAACTATTAATGTTGCTAAGATGTTGTTAGGAGGTAGGGATAACCCTTTTTTGTATATTTTTCCCAAAGCAATCAGTAAGTGGTGACGTAAATGGCCGAGCAATTCCTAAGTCGTTTGGAAAAAATAGAAGCAAGCATTGAATCATTGGGTGAAATGCTGACACGGATGATTACACTCCTTGGAACAGTTACTGAATTGAAAAGTGATCTCAGAGTAGTAAAAGATGAGATACTTGAAGGTGTAAAGAATATGCCCCAGCCTGTTGCTTCAGAAGCATCTGCTGCCGGTGTTTCTGTTGAGCAGGTTACGCAAATTGTCAAAACTGAAATTGAAGCACTTACCGCTTTCTTTGACAACGCACTTGGCGTGCTTAAACTCGAATTACAAGCTACAGCTGCCGTAGCTCCACCTCCAGTTGCAATCGCGACCACAGCTCCAGCTGATATTGCAGGTGCACCACAACGTGCCGGTGCTCTCCCTCATCAACAAGGAATGATAGTTGCAGATAATCTAGATAACATTCTCAAGTCTCTCAAGATGGGTTGCAAGGCAGGGCCTGTTCTTGAGATAATGACCGGAGCAAAAGCGGAAATAATGAAAATCGTTCCCTCTGATGCTATTATGATTAAGATTGACAAGTGGGTTGGAGTAGTCAGTGCGTATTCTAAAAGACACGAACTGCAAGCAAGAGATATACTGAAGCTTAAAAAAGAAATCAAGGGTGACATTGCAAATTATCGACCTGCATAATCATTCAGATTCCTCGTAAGTATCATCATCATCTAGAATTGCACCATCTGCAATTTGTTTAACGGTGGCAAGGGTGCGAATGATATCTGATGAGGAAACTAGTCCAATTATCTCATCTCCAGATAAGACAGGAATATGGGTTTTCCCTGTTTGATTCATCAAAGTCACTAGTTGACCCAAGTCTGCATCTGGACTGATACTTACCACCGGGGATTGCATGATTTCCTCGACTGTGAGCGATTTGTATGTATCATCTGACATCAATCTTGCTGCTAGGACATCTTGTCGTGTGACTATTCCCTCTAACACATCATTTCGCGTAACAATGAGACTTCCTATTCTTTCAATTGCCATTAATTTAGCTGCATCAATCACTAACACTGATGTATCAGCTGTTACTATCAACGAGGTCATGAAGTCTTTTACAATCATGTGCATCTGCTCTCCATTGTTTTTGTGTTAGAATCACATCGATGG
>Ga0114923_10002573_pt1 | contig 12239 bp, 6 predicted proteins | sample SumtaG_FD_89578 | JGI IMG/M metagenome (GOLD analysis project Ga0114923, IMG submission 89578) | Deep subsurface microbial communities from Indian Ocean to uncover new lineages of life (NeLLi) - Sumatra_00157 metaG | ecosystem: Environmental > Aquatic > Marine > Oceanic > Sediment | place: near... | reverse complement strand
AGTTTTTCAGCTATTGGGCTTATCTCATCCTTTATCTGTGATGTTCTTAACCGGAACTCCCCCTCGACAATTTTCAAGGCAATATCAGGATCATTGGAACCCCAGATATAGCTATACTTTTCTTTATCCATCTCTACCTGTGCGGTTATGGTAGCGTATTGCGCTTCATCCATAGCTGAAATCCGCTCCGGAAGCAGACCCATTTCAATATTGTTCTGCAGGGGCAGATAGGTTTCCGCGCCTGAGGAGATATTGCCCAACATAACCTTAACCCGCTGGTTGAGTCCTTCAGCAAGGCTTTTGGTCTGGGTATCGATCATTAAATAACTTAACGGCAATGAGACCATTGCAACTACCAGGATAACCAGGATCGTTATGAGCATGACAAATTTAAGCCTTAAGCCGAATCCTCTTTGTTTTAGTTCTTTCATGCGTTTTTCCTTTCTCAATAATCCCGGCTGTCCCCGGGCAATAGAGATAATCTCCGCCTTAAGCATCTGACCCTCGCTCACTAAAGCGCCCAGCTTGCGTAATGCAAGCAGGAATAGCAGGGCCAGGAATATTACGATAAGCCATATGCCCAACTCACTCACAGTGAAGAAGTACAATGGACTTCGGGCCCGCTGCCAGGAAGAAGTATACTTAAGGGAAAAATCACCAAACTTCATCGCTCCCAGGCTCTGGAAGCTTAAACGCGGAGCACTGAAATAGAGCCCCCTTAAGGGATGTACTATTCCCAGCCTATAACTGCCTTCTTCTATTTCCGGCAGTTTAATCCGGTCTATCAGGCGATCGGTGCGTACCCGGTAAACATTGTCTTCCAGGAAAAATTGGTAGTCATACGGTTCTTTGCCGTCACGGTCAAGGATCATTTCACGTATCAAGCCGCCTTCAGCAAAGCCTCTGCCGTGAATAAGGAGATTTACATTACCCAGAATATCCTTTTTAGAGTCAACATAGGTTATATAGGTAACCGGGATATACTTATTCAATTTGAAAAAGAGAGTTGAAGGCTTTCCCACATTTCCAGCTGGATCGATTGCCGAAACCGTGAAAGACCATAAGCCGTTGTCTCGATTATGATAACTTACAGCCGTGTCAATACTCTGAACTACAGGTGGCAGAGGTTCCTGTCTGGCTGCTTGAGCAGAAAATTTACCGGTTTCGCTGTCAAGGAACTTAAGCTTGTAGGTATAGCCGGAAAGCTCCTCATTCACCGGTGGTATCCAGGAGAGAGCAAAGGAGTTGGCCGGCAGAAAACCCTCTCCATCCGCTTCCGGATGAACTATCTCTACCGCTGCAGGTGGAAGAGTGTCACGGGTAAAAGAAATACCGGCCGCTTCAGACCAGTTCCCTGCATAATCATTTGCGGAAAGCAGGAAATACCAGGTGCCGTCCCGGTCTGCATTCAGGGTTACACTCTCGGTCTCGGAGAGGAATTTGAGCTCTCTGCTGACTGCAGCATAGGGATTCTGGCTCCAGGCATAACTGAAACCGGCCAGACCTGAGGAATCATGGGGAATAGTCCACCTGATTGACACTGAATCCTGCCTGGAAGTCTTGTCAGGATTGAAATTCAAGGCCCTGACCACAGGTGAATTAACAAACTGATCAGGCTCCAGAAACACCAGGCTCGAACTTTCCCGGAAGCGATTCTCCCAGAACAGGTAGAAAGAATCACCGAGTTGAACTGAGTGGGCAAAACTGGAAGAGCCCTTAAGATTGCTTAAGTCCTTATGTACCCAGCGGAACCCCTTTTTTTCGGCAATAAAAATATGATCATCGCCGCGCCGGTTATCAAACCAGGTAAGATAGACCTGATCCCTGAAATTGATGATCCGGGGAAAATGGCAGGCAGAAAAACCATCAGTTATCCTTTCAGGCGATTCAATAAATTCTCCCGCCCTGTCAATTTCACCATAATAGATCTGGGGCGGCTGACTTGAGTATTGGCGCTCCCAGGCAAGGGCAATTTGGCCTTTCAGGGAGAGCAGAAATGGCCGCTGGTTAGAGAATTGAGCGGCTGTTTCCAATCTGCCAGCCAGTGTTTCGTCAAAAGCAAGGGGAATGTGCTCCCCCCAGCTTCTGCCTCCATCTCTGCTCTCTTTCAGATAGAGCTGATAGTTAAGCTCCCGATCACTGGAAAGCGCCTGGAATATAACATAATCCCTGCCGAGGTGAACAACATGTTGTGGAAGAAAATTCATAAAGAGATCCTGACTGTCAACCAAAGCTCTGAATCCGCTCCAGTCAGAGCCGTCAGCAGATACCGAATAGAAAAGTGCGAGGAAATCCTCTGTTTCCTGGGTTACAAAAAGGAGCAGATTGCCGGATGCTGAAACATAGAGGTTGGGTCCTACTGCAGTGGCATTGCTCCTGACAGTGGCCAGGGTTGTAAAGCTCCTGCCTCCGTCTGTTGAAGAAAGTATTTCGGTGCTGTTCTCAGATGAAGTTACGGCTACCAGGATCCTGCCTCTTTGATCAACAGTCAAAGAAAATATCGATGTTTCCTGCTTGAAGTAAGTATAGGGACCGGCAAAGCGGCTGTTCTTTTGCCATTCCCTGCTGTCTTTTGAAGTCAGCAGGGAAAGATATACCTCTCCACCCCCTTCCTCTGCCGGTACAAAATCCTGCCACACCGTAGCTATCATATTACCGCCGGAAGCTGCTGCCGGGAACCTGGCTCCCGATTCAACTAAAGCATGTGGATCACCCCAGTACAGGCTTTGTGAATAGAGGTTGGCCGCAGCAAAGAATAGATAAAGTAAAATTACAATCAACGCCTTCTTTTTTGACATACTGCCCATTATATTCTGGTTTCAATCCTCTTTTTCAACTCTTTAAGCGGCGGATAATTTCTGTTTTTCTTATCCTGAAGCAGTTTTTCCACTATGGCCAGAGCTTCAAAATAATTCCCTGCCAGGAACTTCTCTTCAGCCAGGCGATACTGATCCTGAGCAACGCTGCCCAGAATGGGCTGCACTCTTGCCCCGGCGGCAATCTGAATTCTATCCTTATACTCTATGGCAGCCTGGTTATCAGGATTCAGCTCGATTGCCCTGTTAAGCTGTTCTAAAGCTATAGTAAAGAGCTCCCGCTGATTTCTTTCTACAATAATCCTTGCTTTATTGAAAAGCTCCCTGGATTCAGCCAGCTTAGCCGGGTCAGGAGGCGGAATGCGAATTTTAAGGATGATCTCCAGATTATAGATACTGTTTTTAAGCCCGGGGTAATCAGGATTTATCTGTTCCAGGTCTTTTAAATCCACATAAGCCTCTTGAGGATTGATGCTGATTTTGCGGCGAGCATCATAATAATAACGACTTAATTTTTCGGCAAAAGCATCCTTGTCTTTTAATTGATCGATCCTCAAAGATAATATTCGGGCTTCCTGATTATAGGGGAAAGGAATGAGAATACGGACAATCTTTTCCTCTGCCCGCTCCAACCGATCAATGGCATCTCTTACTCTTCCATCCTCAAGCAGGCTTTTACCTCCCTGGTAATCTTCAATTGCCAGATTTAAAAGCTGGCTGATCTCCCTGAAAAGAGGATCTTTTTCAGCAATTTCCCGTCCTGAATTTGCCCGGAGCGCGGCACGTACAAAATTCAGCCAGAGCATGATCTCACTGTTTTCTTCAATATTTGTATCGGCCCAGCGTGATTTAGCCTGCATCAGCACTCTTTCAGCGTCAAAAAACTGGGAATTATTATAGAGACTTCTCCCACGGTTTATCAAGGCACGTACCTCTTCAACCACCCTTCTGTTTTCGAGATCGATTATCTCCTGTGAAAGGGTGGGCAGCTCCTCGTCACGGCGCCTGCGTATATCCTCATCCTCGCGGTATGCCAGCGAAAGGTCAAAGGCCGCCAGCGCTCCCTGAATATTTTCCCTGGCCTGGTCAAAATTGTCCTGCCGCAAACCTACCTGTGCCTGATCCACCCGCAGGCTGCCTTCCCTCTCAAATCTTTGAGCTAGAAGCAGGTTGTTTTGCGCTTCCGCCTGATGCTGCAGCAAAGTCGCTTTCATCTCTTCAAGGTTATCCTTAAAGATTTCCACCCGTTTGACCTGCTGCTGAACATCATCACTGGCCAGAAGATAGGCTCTATCACTTCCTGCCCAGGCCTGCAGCCGCTCGATGATCTTCTCCAGTAAGGATACTTCATCTACCACCTGGTTGAATATCTCTAAAGCCAGATTAGGATATTTTTCGATTCGGGTACTCTCTCCAACTACTACTTCACGCCCCTCGGCAAGCCCCACTCCTTCGGCCAGTCTAATCCTGCTGCTGTTATATCTCTGCTCGGCAGCGGCTGCATCCGCAACCATGACAGTGCTTATGATAGTTGCATCAGCGCCATTCAGCTTGGAAATCAGGGTTTCAATTTCCCCGATCATTCTCTCTGTACTACTCTTTGCCTCTGCAAGGTCAAAACCAAGTTGAATTATTCCATCTATCTGATTAAGAGATACCTTCCAGTCTGTTGCCTTACCTTGCAGAACACCTCTATAAGATTCCAGATTTTCTATTTCCGAGGTAAAATCTTCTCTGCTATCAAAAGTCTTCAGCGCAATATTGTTCAGTTCTCTTCGGGTATCTATTAAAGAGGGAAAATCACGGGTTTCTTCGATCCGCTCCCGAGCCGCGGCAAAGTATTTCAGCTTATTCTGCGGAAGAGTGCTGCTGGCTTCCTGAAGGCTCATTGCAGGGTCAACCTTGATATTGAATCCCCATAAAGAATAAGAGTCGAGGGCCAGTGAATATATTCTGTTTGCTCCCTCCATGGCGAATTGCGCCTCTGTAAAACTGCTGTTCCTGTAATCAGCCAATCCCCCGGCATAGAGCTCTGACGCTGCTTTATCAATCTCATTATTCAAGGATAAGAGAAGATCCTCCCACATAATTTCAATGGCGGCAGCGATTCCCTCCTGCTCCTCGCTTCCATAGCGTCCCAGAGCCAACTGTCCCGCAAAGTGGAGAAACAGATCATATTTACCTTCAGAGCTGACTTCCTTTATATGATCATTCTGCGATTTTAAGTTCGCTGCTTCATCCTCAACAGTCTTACTTAAAGCTATCATCTGAAGAAGCTTCTCATGCATACCCCTGATTTCTTCTTCAACCCCGGTAATATCCAGGCCGCCGACAGGGAACACTTCTATCTTAAGATTGTTTACTGCTGGCCCTAAAACTCCTGCCGTGGCTCTGAAAGCTTCTGCTGCCTCACTGAGCCGGGCCAGTGATTGATTAACCGATGCCTCTATAATATTTCCATAACCTGCCTGGTCAAAATCCTTTTTATGCAGATCATAGCCGCTTATGTATACTGCCACAGCCTCGATTAAATTGCCGTCCTTTATAATGCTTAGTGCCCGGCCCATTATCTCGTTAAAACGGTTAAGATTATAAACCAGTTCAGCGCCCTTTTTAGCCCGGCCAATTGCCTCTAATGTCGCCTGGTTTGGCCTGGGGTCAAGCACCTGCAGTTCCTTTATGATCCTGAGCCCATTTTCCAGATCATTCTGCACAAAAAGCACCTCGATCAACTCTTCATACTTCAGGTTGTACTCAGTTTTAATTTCACGGATCTTTTCGATCAGGTTGGTTGTTTCTTCAAATGCCGATGGATCATCCCGCGCTATCTCAGTGAGCAGTATTATAGCCGCGTTATAATCCTTATCTTCAATGAGTTTATTGGCTTTATCTAAAAGTGTCAGGGTATTATTTTCCCTTTGCCCTCCTGCGTTGATATAGCCAACCATGAGGACCAACAGGGAGATTGCTATGATCATCGAAGCCCTTTTCGGGCAGATCAAACTAAACATTCCTCCTTAAGAAGAAGTTTTTTTTCTGTTTACTATTTTAACACATTATCGACTAAAATTAGACCGATAAGTATATGGAATAATCTATTGTAACGTAATATATTCTAAGTAGATGAATAAAACGGGAAGATTACTGCTTCTTATCCTTCTTATCACTAATTTCACTCTGTGGAGTGACTCAGCCGACCTGTACTATAACTTAAGCAGCTCCTTCGGTTCATTTGCCGACCCCAATACCGGACTGACCATCTTTCCCACCCTGCTTATACCAATCGGGGGTAACCTGGAAGGTATGGGCACTGCTTATACTGCAGTAGCCAGTGATTCCGGTTTTCTGGAAGCCAATCCCTCAGGCAGTTCTTCCCTGGAATATGAAGAACTTTCTTTTCTTCACCATGCCTGGATAGCAGACTCAAATATCGAAGGTGTGATCTATACGGTGCGTTTCAACAACCTGGGTATTGGTTTCGGTGGTAAATTTCTCTATATTCCCTTTACTGCCTATAATGAGTGGGGGGAACGTTCTAGCCGCGGTTACATTTCTGAAAGCATAGCCACCTTCAATATCTCATATAATTTTTTCTCAAGCTACAAATTCTACGGCCTGGCGGTTGGTTCGAACCTGAAAATAGCCTACCGGAATATCCCCGCCGCCATTTATCCCGGCCAATCAGCATTAGCCGCGATGATCGATGTTGGCTTATTAACCCGTTTTAACCTTTTTAAAACCTTTATCTCCCGGAGCAAGAATTTTTCCGTTGGCGCTGTGGTAAAAAACCTCGGTTTTCCGGCGCTTGATGAGCCGCTGCCCACGCTAATCACTTTTGGCATTGCCTATTCTCCTATCCGCCCCCTGATCCTGGCAGTAGATTACAATTTTCCGGTAAGCCTGGATCCGGTAAATTACCCTGCCGAAAAGTGGGATATTGCAACTGGTCTGAATATTGACATTACCCCCTTTCTCTCCATTCAAAGCGGTTTTCGCTTTAAAGGCGATAATCCACGGGTTAGTGTCGGCTCCACGCTGGATTTGGAGAAGATAAGCTTTATAGTGAATTACAATCTGGACTTAAGCGGGCGGCTCAACCCCATGGATAAATTCAGCGTAGAAGCAAAACTCAACCTGGGAGATGGCGGCAGGGGCGACAGGCAGCGCGAGGTTGAAGAGCATTATCTAGACGGCCTTGAGTCTTATGCCAAAGGTTCGCTTATTGAAGCTATAGAATTCTGGGAAATGGCCCTGGAGATCGATCCGACCTTTACCCCGGCCAGGGATCACATTAAGGTAGCAAAAAAAGAAGTGGAACTGCAGCGGGAAATGGAAACCCACCTGGAAGTTGAAAACTGAAAAACCTATTCAGCGTTGGGATTTAATGTTGGGAGTCATTTTTTTCAGCCTTTTATAAACCGCGTAAAGGGGAAAATCAAGTTTTATTGCCTTACCCAGCTTATGAATATGCTGTGATTTATCGCCGCTGCCCTTTAAATACCTCTGAAATTGCCTTTCTTTTCTTTTTATACGCTTAAAATTGAACTTACCTTCCAAAAGCTGGATAATGTGATCAGCTTCCTCTTTCTGGGATTCACTGAGCTCTTGCTCTATTGGTTCCAGGATCTGTCTGATTACTTCACTGATACTGCTTGATTCATTCTGATGCAGTATCTCTTCCACCTGTTTCACAAATGGGCTCTGGCGGAAAGTGATCTTATCAACAGCCGATCTCAAAACAAGTCTCTTCTTTGTAGCTTTTTCGGAAGAAATATCCCTTCTGCCGAGCAGATAATAGAGTACCACCGATACACCCAGAGAGATAGCGATCTCATCGATCAGGGGAATTGGATCCCGTATTACAAATGAAAGAAAGAAATAGGCAATAATAAAAACAACGGCGGAGATCAGGAATTTAGGAATAAAACGAATGTCTGCCAACCAGCGCTTTACACCTGTCTCGATCTCACGATAAAGCTCATTGCGGAATAGGGTGAGAGCTTCTACCCGCGGTTCTCTGCCATATCTTCCTATGACCTCGGCATTCTCCAGTTGGGCAATAAGTTTATCCGGATTGTTGAGGGGGTGAAGAAACAGAGATTGCCCATCACTTCGAAAAATATGAAAGATATATATCTTCGTTTTTTGTTGATTCTTTTCCATAGTCTAAATGTAAAATAATGCCGTACAGATAATGTGTCAAGCAGCAGATACCTCTGTTGCTTCTATTTTATCACCCTGTTTCAACCCGGGTAAGTTCATCCACATTTACGCTGTAAGAACCTGAATCCTCCGCCACTTTTCCAGAGAGGATAAAGAGGCCGCCGCCATCAAAGAGGGGAGAAAAACGGTTGAAAGAAGCAGGGAAAAAAACGGTTTCAAAAATTGAATAGCTGTCTTCAAAGCTGACAAAGACCATGGACTCCCTGTTCCTGGTGACCACCTCTTTTCCCGTTACCCAGAGACCGGCCAGAGTAACCCGCCTGTTTATGTGGCGGGGAATCTCTCTGGAGGAAATAAAGCGCACCGCGTTTGTCTGAATCACCGCACGGGCGATCCTCCTGCGGAAGAGCGAAAGGGGATGAAGCGAAACCAGCAGGTCCAGAGTACGCACCTGGTCCAGCAGCTTACGCGGCTCGGTATAATCCCCGATAGAGCGCGGAATGGGAGGATAGCGAAAAAGGGTATTTCCTTTATCCAGCCGGGAAAAGGCCCAAAATAGTTGGGGACGGGTAAGGCCTCCTGAAATCGAATCCAGGCTGCCCGAACGGATGAGAATACGTATTTCGGCAAGCCTGGGCGAGGTTCTCTGTAAAAAATCATAAAAATCCTTAAAATCCCCACCCTGCTCACGCTGGTTAAGGATCTTTTTCATAAACTCAGCGCTCATATCCTTTAACTGCCCCAATCCGATGCGCATGGCGCCGTTTTCCACTGTATAACGGCTGCTGCTTTTGTTTATATCCGGAATAAGTATGTCAAAGCCCAATCTGCGGCACTCGTTGATGTAGGTCTGCCTGCTGTAATAACCCCCGCCATTGTTGATAACCGAGACAAAGAATTCCAGGGGGTAAAAAAGCTTCAGATAGGCAAGTTTATAGGAAACCAGAGCATACGAGGCGCTGTGTGCCTTGCAAAAGGAGTAACCGTCAAAGGAGAGGATCATCTCCCACACCCTTTCCAGTACACTGACGGAGATGCCCCTGCTTTTCCCTCCTGCAAAAAAATTCTCTCTGATTGCCGGCAATCCCAGTTTTCTATTCCTTCTGCTGAGGATCTTGCGCAGGCGGTCCGCCTGTCCCGGGGAAAAGCCGGCCAGAGAAATAGCTACCCGTGATACATCCTCCTGATAAACCATAATGCCGAAGGTCTCGCGCAGAATCTCAGCCAACAGGGGATGCAGCGGCTCATACCCGGCTCCGTGCAGCCGGCGTACAAATTCCCGTATATAACGGTTGGCTGCGGGCCTGATAATTGAACTGGCAATGACCAGGTTCTCATAATCTCCCCGCTGCATTTTCTTCAACAGCTGGCGGGTTGCCGGGGATTCCACGTAAAAAACCCCCAGGGTCCGGGCCCGGGCAATAAAATCGCGGGTAGCCTGGCTTTTCAAGGGATTAAAATTTTCCCAGGTGAGATTGGTCTGGTAATTGTGATTGGTCAGCTCGATGGTATCCCGCAATACAGCCAGAGAGCGGTTTCCCAGAAGATCTATTTTAACCAGCCCCGCTTCTTCGGCTCCATCCTTTTCCCAGGCGATTACCGGATATCCCAATGGGGATTGCTGAAGATGGGTGTAATTAGTGAGCGGACCCGGGGTAATAACCACGCCCCCCGGATGTGTGCCAAGGTAGCGGGGGAAGCCGAGGATCCTGGAGGCGATGCTGTCCAGATAGCCGGGTATTTTATCCCTCTGGCCATGACGGGCAAAATAGATAAATCTTTTGATCTCCTCCTCGGTGCTGCCCAGTGCCTTGGCCGGTTCCCGCATTGCCGAACGTTCCCTGAAGGTCACATGATCAGCCACCATTCCGGCCCGCCCCGCATAGCGGTCAAACACATAACGCAAGGCCTTTTCCCTTTCATCCCAGGGAAAATCAACATCAATATCCGGGGGGTCGCTGCGCTCCAGGTTGAGGAAGCGCTCGAAAAAGAGATTGTAGCGCAGAGGATCAACATGGGTTATGCCCAGAAGATAGGAAACAATACTCGCAGCTGAGCTTCCCCGCCCGCAGGTTCGGGCACACCGGGAAACAATGTCGTGCACCACCAGAAAATAGCCGGCAAAGTCCTTGCGTCTGATAATAGAGAGCTCATAATCAAGACGCGCCTTTACGGCTGTTGATACGCCTGAATAGCGCCTTTGCGCGCCCGCCAGACACAGAGTTTTGAGCTCTCTGAAGGACTCCTGCTCGCTGTTGCCGTTAAAGCGGGGAAAAACGTAATTGGAACTGAGAATATTCCCGGTGTCGGATTCCTGAGCCAGGACCCGGGCCCGGTCCAGCGCTTCCGGCACGGCGGAAAAGAAGCGCTCCATTTCCACGGCCGACACGGCCCTGTGCCATCTGCCTACCCGTTCCTCCGGGGAGAGATATTCCAGCAGGGTATTGCGTGACATGGCGCGCAGCAGGTTGCAGATATACTCATCCCCCTCTTCAATATAGCAGGCGTCGTTGACCGCGCACAGGGGTAATTGATGGGTGCGGGCAAAGCGCACCAGCCCGCTGAAGGGCCTGCCGTAGGTGAGTTTAACCCAAAGGCCTTCGGTACTGCACCCTCCCCCACCCCTTCGGGGACTTCGCCTTCGGGCACTGTGCTCCAGGAGCCGTTCCAGTACCGAGCTGTTATCCGAGAGTATAACCAACCCCGGCCAGCCCCTTTCCAGAAGATTGTCCAGAGGGTCCTGCTCTTGCAAATTGGTGATAATTTCGGCAAGACGGACAAACCCCCGGCGGTCGCGTATGTAGGCGGTGGCCAGCTCCCGGGCTCCGGAAGCCAGGATGACCCCGGCCAACGGCTTGATCCCTTCCCTGCGGGCCGCATTTAAAAAACGGACCAATCCATAGAAATTATTAAGGTCAGTCATTCCTACAGCAGGCCAGCCTTGATTTCGGCCATGACGGCAGATCTCTTCAGGGGAAAGACAGCCCTGCCCCAGCGAGAAATAGGAGCGTAGATGAATACCTGTATAAGCAATGCTTTCAGCCATTATACTATACATAAGTTTAGTATAATGGCTGTGTTCTGTCAACCGGAGTTAAGGAAATTTCTAAAAGCGCCGGGAAATCAATTTCCTGACAACCACCCGGTCCGAATCTACCAGATCGTATGATTCAATTTCTTCAGGCAATACCCATTCAATGGCTTCATGTTCCAGTAATTCAAAATTGCCGGATACGTACGCGACTTTATAGACCAGCAACTCCAGATCCACAACCGGGTTCTTAAAATGAGCGGTGCCGATAAAAGGGCCGACTTCGGCTTCAATGGTGAACTCCTCCTTAAGCTCCCGCTTAAGGCACTGCTCAGGGGTTTCGCCCGGATCTATCTTGCCCCCGGGAAGTTCCCATTGATTATCCAGATACCTGCCCTTTTTCCTTTTAGCCAGCAGAATTCTACCATCTTTTTCCAACACGGCGGTCGTAACCTGTTGCATAGAACCTCTTTTCCTGTTGATGAGTATAGTATAACTGAAATAAATTCAGAACCAAAACCGAACTTTTCTCGTCTAATAGATAACTATAATAAATCAGAGAAAGGATTTTATCTATGAAGAAGATTATTATTGCAGTACTGCTAACCTGTTCCCTGGCAGCTGCCGGATTCTCCCAGGATTTTAATAATCCGCAGATTATGGAAAAACTCGGGTTAACCCAGGAACAGGTAACCCAGCTTACTCGCATCTATGAAGAAGCGCTGAAAACCATAAGAGAGGCGCAGCTTGATATCGATATCGAGAGAGCCCAGTTGAAGAAGCTGCTCTTTCAAAGCAATGTTGATCTCAGGCAGGTTGAAAGACGGTTGAAGTCTATTTTAGATTTGGAATTTAAGCTAAGATTAGCAGAGATAACCAGAGAAGTAAAAGCGAGAAAGGTTATCGGTGACAAAGAATGGGCTCAACTTATTAGAGAGATGAGAAGGACTAGAGAAGAAACTGGTGCAACAACAAGAGACAGAGACAGAAGACAAGATCCAGAGACCAGCCAGAAACAAGACTCAAAATCAAAGCGATAGCGACTTCGAGCTCATTCATCGCTTTGTAGATACAGGAAACAATGATGCCTTTCGCCAACTGGTCGAAAGGCATCTTACATCGCTCAGGCGGCTGCTATATGTTCTTTTCAAAGGGAATCGCCATGATATGGAAGACGCACAACAGGAAATCCTGCTTGCCCTCTATCAGAATATCAGGAGCTTCCGTTT
>Ga0114923_10002572_pt1 | contig 12241 bp, 11 predicted proteins | sample SumtaG_FD_89578 | JGI IMG/M metagenome (GOLD analysis project Ga0114923, IMG submission 89578) | Deep subsurface microbial communities from Indian Ocean to uncover new lineages of life (NeLLi) - Sumatra_00157 metaG | ecosystem: Environmental > Aquatic > Marine > Oceanic > Sediment | place: near... | reverse complement strand
CGCTGCGGTGAGCTGCTTGAAAGTAATTTTCCGATAAAGCCGGATGACACTGACGAACTGGATAACCTTATTATTGAAAGGAAATAACATGGGTGTTTTCAAGACCTACGATATCCGCGGTATTTATGGAGAGGGAATCAATAAAGAGCTGGCCTATAAGGTGGGGCGGGCATTTGCCCAATACTTAGGAAAAGAAAGTTACCTGGTGGGCCATGATGCCAGGCTTTTTTCCAGAGAATTGTATAAGGCGGCAATTGGCGGATTGCTGGCTGAAGGTAAAAAGGTAACCGGCCTGGGCCTGGTATCCACTCCCTATCTCCATTATTCACAGATCATGAAGGGCTTTGACGGCGGCTTAATGGTTACCGCCTCTCACAATCCCCCGCCATACCATGGTTTCAAGCTCTATGACCCAAGCGGCGGATCGGTAAGTTATGCCAGGGGTTTGGATAAAATAGAAGCAATGGTAATGGCCATGGAAGATCCGCCGTTAAAGGGAATCGAAACCGTAATAGAGCAGGATTGGCTTGAGGAGTATCTGGATTTCATAGCTGCATTGGCTCCGGGGCTGGATAGCAAACTCAAAGTTGTGGTTGATCCGGCCAATGGCTCATCAGGAAGAATATTCCGCAAGCTGCTGGAGCGCTTGAATGTGGAAGGGGTTGTAATTAATGAAGAGGCGGACGGCAACTTTCCCAACCATGATCCGAACCCCCTTAAGCTTGAGAGCAGGGTGCAGCTGAGTGAAAAAGTTCTGGAATTCGGAGCCGACCTGGGTATTGTGCTTGACGGCGACGGGGATCGCATTATCTGCGTGGATGAAAAGGGAAGAACCATCGAGAATTATTTTCTCTCATGTTTGATTGCTGAAGAGCTCCTGGGAAATGCGCCGGGATCGGCCATAGTTTATGACCTGATCTCTTCCCGGGTTCTGCCGGAGCGGATAACGGAACTGAAGGGAGAAGCGCTGCTCTCAAAAGTGGGCTACACCTATCTATACGACAAAATGGTGAAAACCGGGGCTCTTTTCGGCACCGAAACCTCCGGCCATGTCTACTTCAAGGTAAGTGATACCTATTATACTGAATCCGCGGCTTATGCCCTGGTTGTGCTGCTTAAGCTGCTTGATCGCCGGGGCAAGAGACTTTCCGAGCTGGTAAAACCGCTTGCCGAAAGATATTTCCAGTCCGGCGAGATCAATATCGAAATAGAAGATAAAGAGGGGGCCATGCGGCGAATTGAAGAGAATTTCGCCGGCGGCAGGATCAGCAGGCTTGACGGCGTGAGTGTAGAGTATGATGATTTCTGGTTCAATATCCGGCCGAGTAATACCGAACCCCTGCTACGCTTAAGGCTTGAAGCCAGGAGCAGAGAGGTCCGGGAGCACAGGATTGAAGAGGTCCTGGCCCTGGTCAATCAATAGAAATTAGAGGAGAGCAATATATGCGCATTCGCTACAATTCACCGGTTATTTTAACTTTTACCATAGCGTCAACTGTTATTTTGCTTCTTGACGGGGCTTTAGGCCTGGGCTTGATACCACGCTTTTTTATAGTCTATCCCGACTTTGATGGTTCAGCTTTAAGCTTCATCAGGTTGCTGACCCATGTTCTCGGCCATCAGAACTGGACGCACCTGCTGGGAAATTTTGCCTTTATCCTGCTGATCGGTCCTATTCTGGAAGAGAAATACCGTTCAGCCCCCCTGCTGCTGATGGTGCTGATAACGGCTTTGACTACCGGGATTTTGAATGTTCTTCTTTTTCCCACTGCACTGATGGGTGCGAGCGGAATTGTTTTTATGCTCATTCTTTTGAGTTCCTTCACCAATTTCCGGTCCGGTGAGATTCCGATCACTTTTATTCTGATTGTAGTGCTCTTTTTGACCAAAGAGCTTACCGATGTTTTTACTAATGACAATATATCCCAGTTTGCCCATATTATGGGCGGGATTTGCGGCAGCGCCTTTGGTTTTTTATTTATCAGGGGCAGAAGAGCTTAAAGGGGAAGAGATGTTAAGTAAACTGGAGGCCAGGGCCAGACGTTTTGAAGAAATCCAGAAAAAGCTGGCTGATCCGGAGATCACCAGGGATCAGAAACGCTATAAGGAATTAATGCAGGAAAATGCGGTTTTAACCGAGATCATGACAGAATATGATCGCCTCAAGAAAGTTAAAGCGGAAATTGAGGACGCCAGGCAACTGGTCGAGCAGAGCGATGACCAGGAGCTAAAGGAGATGGCCCGGGAAGAGCTTAGAACCCTGGAAAGCGCGGAAGAGGAGCTGAATGGCACAATAAAAGGCCTGCTAATACCCAGAGATCCGCTGGATCTGAAGAATATCATCATGGAGATCAGGGCGGGCACCGGGGGCGATGAAGCGGCTCTCTTTGCCGCTGATCTCTACCGCATGTACTCTAAATATGCGGAAGCAAAGAACTGGAAGATCGAAGTTCTTTCCGCCAATCAAATCCAAATTGGCGGCTTTAAGGAAGTTGTCTTCTCAGTGCAGGGACGGAGTGTTTATGAGAGCATGCGCTACGAGAGTGGTGTGCACCGGGTACAGCGAGTCCCGGTAACGGAGTCCAGCGGCCGGATACATACATCCGCGGTTACAGTGGCAGTGCTGCCGGAAGCTGAAACCACCGATATCGAGATTAAGGCAGAGGATATCAAGGTGGATGTCTACCGCTCCTCTGGTCCTGGCGGACAGAGCGTGAATACCACTGATTCGGCGGTGAGGATAACCCACCTGGAGACCGGGCTGGTGGTTACCTGCCAGGATGAGAAGTCTCAGCATAAAAACCGGGCTAAAGCACTGAGAGTACTGCGTGCGCGGCTCTTTGAACTGGAGGAGCAGAAAAAACAGGCGGATAGGGCGAGAGAACGGAAGAGCCAGGTCGGTTCAGGAGACCGCTCAGAGAGGATCAGGACCTATAATTTTCCGCAGAACCGGGTTACCGATCACCGGATCAATCTTACCATTTATCATCTCGATAATATTCTGCTTGGTTCTTTAAACGAGGTTATAGAGCCTTTAAAATTGAATGCCAAAGAGGAACTTATTAAAACGCAGACATCATGACCATTCAAAATGCCTTGAGAGAGGGACATAACCTGCTCTTCTATGCCGAGGTGGATACCCCGGTCCTGGATGCGGCGGTGCTGCTGGGTGAAGCCCTGGATATCTCCAAAGAAAGCCTTTTTGCTTCTTTGCCGGAAGTGATTGACGGGGATAACTATCAGCGGTACCGGGATATGCTGGAGCGGCGCTGCTCAGGCATACCCGTATCTTATATCCGCAATAAAAAAGAGTTCTTCGGTCTGGAGTTTTATGTTGATGAGCGGGTCCTGGTTCCCCGTCCCGATACCGAAACCCTGGTTGAGGCATTGTTGGGGTTTATAGATAAGAATCCGGGGCCGTTAAAGGTCCACGACACCTGCACCGGCTCCGGCTGTGTGGCAATTTCCGTAAAGTCGAGAAATCCCGATCTGGATATCTCCGCCTCTGATATTTCCCGGGAAGCCGGAGAAATCTTTGCCATAAACTCATATGTTCTATTGGGATACCAGTTGCCCTGCTACCGTTCCGACCTGCTGCAGCAGGTACCCGGCAGCTTTGATCTGATTTCCGCCAACCCCCCCTATTTGCTGGAAAGTGAGGTTGATAATTTAAGTAAAATCGGTTGGCCTGAACCGGAGTTGGCCTTAAGAGGGGGAATTAACGGTACAGCTCTGGCTGAGAGGTTGATAACTGATTCTGCTTTCAGGCTGAAAGCAGGGGGTGCTGTTTTCCTGGAAGGCGCTGCCGGGCAGATGGAGCGGTTGAAGGCCCATTTGCTGGCAAGCGGTTACAGCGAAATTGAGGTTTTTAAAGATCTGGGGGGAAGGGATAGGGTAATATCGGCAAGGTGGCAGCACTGTGCCTAAGGTAAGAGCCCTGATTGACAACTTCTCCGCTTCACTGAACGTTTACCCGGAGGAAGAGCGGCAGAAGATAATGGCAGCGGCCCGCTATGCCGCCGCTCTCCATCATAAACAGGAGAGAGCCAGCGGTGAACCCTATATTATACATCCGGTGGGCGTAGCCGAGATACTGGTGGAAAGCCGTATGGACTACCAGAGTGTGATCGCAGGCCTGCTCCATGATATTCTGGAGGACACGGAGATATCAAAGAATGAACTGCGCAGGGAATTCGGACGTGAAGTCGAGGCTCTGGTGCGGGGTGTTACCAAGATATCCCTGATCAGGGGAATGAGCAAATCCGTACAGCAGGCGGAGTCCATCCGCAAGATGCTCTTAGCCATGGTAAAGGACATCCGGGTTATCATGATCAAGCTTGCAGATAAGCTTCACAATATGCGTACCCTGGAATATCTTGATGAAGTAAAACGCAAGAGAATTGCCTCAGAATGTCTTGATATCTATGCACCTTTAGCGGCCAGGCTGGGCATGTCAAGAATCAAAGAGGAGCTGGAAGACCTGTCGCTCAAATATCTGAAGCCTGAGACCTACATCCAGATCAAAGACTTTATTGCCCAGAAGACAGAGGATCGCCTCAAAGCCGCCTCCAGTCTGGATGAGAATTTGATCAATGAGGCGGGGAAGGCAAATATAGAAGCGAAAATTGAAACCAGGGCCAAACATGTTTTTTCTATCTACCGCAAGATGAAAAAGCGGGGCAAGTCCCTTGATGAAATATATGATCTCTTTGGAATGCGCATTGTCTGCAAGAATCCCGGCGCCTGCTATGAAATTCTGGGGCTGGTCCATAAACTGCGGAAACCTATTGAGGGAAGGTTTAAAGACTACATTGCCATGCCCAAGTCCAACCGCTATCAAAGTCTGCACACAACTGTTATGGGTGATACCGGAAATATAATCGAAATTCAAATCAGAACCTATAAGATGCACCAGTTGGCGGAATATGGTATAGCCTCTCACTGGCTCTATAAACAGGGCTACACCGGTGAACTGCCCAATGCCGAGGAGTTGGGCATTATGAATATGGTCAGAAACTGGGATCGGCAGAAGGGAGCAACCACAGAGTTTCTGGAGGAGATCAAGCGGGAGCTGCTTAAGGACTCAATATATGTCTTCACCCCGAAGGGTGACATATTTGAGCTTCCCCAGGGCTCAACCCCAATTGACTTTGCCTACCGTATTCACACCGAGGTGGGTAATCACTGTTTAGCGGCCAAGGCTGATGGTGTTATTATTCCCTTGCGTCAGCAGCTTAAGAATACCCAGGTAGTGGAGATAGTTACCTCCAATACGGCAAGGCCTCACCTGAACTGGCTGCGCTTTGTGCGCACCTCCCGGGCAGGTTCCAAAGTAAGGCATTGGCTCAATCAGCATGACCCCAGTCTCTTTATTGACCGAAATATTGTCGCCAAAAAAAAGGCGGAGGATAGGCTTCCCGTAGCCAAAAGAAAGAAAGAAGCAGCGTCTACACAGGTGCGGGATGATTCTAAAGTCGGTATCCGCATTGGTGATGAACGTAATATGATGATCAGAATTGCCAGGTGCTGCAAGCCATCAACCGGCGACTCCATAATCGGTTATGTATCACGAGGCAGGGGTATAATTGTGCACAAAGCGGACTGTCATAACTTGAAGGATATTAAGGAGTTCGCGGAGCGCTCTATAGAGGTTGAATGGGAAACCGTTTCGCCCAAAGCCACCCGCCGCTTTCAACTGACCGCCCATTTAAGCTCCAACCTCTTTTCAGAGATTGAGGGCGCTATCCGTAAGTTCAATGGACATTTGATTGAGGGCAAGCTTGAGGAGAATGACCCTGAAACCCTGGAAGGTTTTTTTATGGTGGAGATCGATAATAGAGAGGATTTCGGGCGGGTAATCAAGAATATACGTACTATTCCTTCAATTATAAGGATCGAAGCGCTTTAGTGAGCGGGGTCTGGCTATTTAATTGAAAATTTATTTTATAATTTAAAAGCAATTCTTATGCAAGGTGTGATTATGCAATTCGCAGAATACCTGGCTCCTCAGGAGGTCGAACGTTTACATGAGGCTTCGCTTGAAATCCTGGAAAATGTCGGTGTGTTTGTGCGTAATGAGAGGGCACGAGCTGTTTATTCCGGGCACGGCTGTAAGGTGGATTCCGAAACCTCGATCGTGAAGATGCCCCGCAATGTAATCGAAGAATACCGAAAGGCCTTTGTCCCGAATTTTACTTTCCGAGGACGCGATCCGAAATTTGACCGGACTATTCCCCTGGAAAGACCAGTGGTAGTAACGGGAAGCTCTGCGCCTGACATTATCGACCGCCGGACCGGGAAAGAGCGGCGCGCCACCTCTTCCGATATTGCTGACATCGCCTTCCTTATAAATGAGCTGCCGGGTTATGATGTTTTTTCAATGTTTGCCGCTTCGCATCCGAACTTCGGCCTGCGCCCTTCCGACGGGTTTCTGGTGGACTCGCTGGCAGAGATGGTGGTGGATTTTGAGGCCCTCGCTAAGGTTGCCTTCTATACCAGCCTGGGCGCGAATATCGGCTCCACTTCCACGCCTCTTTTCGGCGGCTATAACGGTGGTGCGGAGGGAAATGCAATTGTTGCAGTGGTCTATAACCTGCTCGGAATCCTAATTTTTAGAGGAACATACCATTATAATGCGCCCCTCCATGCGAAATTAAGGGTATCTTCCACCAGGCCTCTGCTCTGGATAATCGCTTTGGCCAATCAGGCTCTGCATAGAAACGCTCCATACCCGACCCTGAATTTGCCCTATCTAGGTGGAGGAGCGGGAACCGACTGCTACTATTACGAAATGGCCGCTTACCATACCTGTGTTGTCACTTCCGGAGGAAATATGCTCTCAGGGCATCCTGGCATGTCCGTGGTTCCAGACAGTATCGTGCTCCTGGATCATCTCTTGAATATTGAAGCAGCCGAGGCAGCTTCAAAATTAACCAGGAAAGAGGCCAATCCTGTGGTTCTAAAGTTGCTCGAAAAGTATGAAAATCAATTGAAGAATCCTCCCAAAGGATTGACCTATCAGGATTGCTACGATCCGGTTAGTGGAAAACTGATAAATAGCGGGTACGTGAAGCATGTGGATGAGATAAGAGAAGAATTAAAGAACCTGGGTCTGCCGGTTATGAAGAGCGGTTGAGAATCATACATGTCTCTAACCGCTGTGATACTTCTTCTGATAGCTGCCTTCACCCATGCCAGTTGGAATTTTCTTGGTAAACGGCAACATCCGACAGCGGCATTCTTTTTTATGGCTAACACAACCGGTCTAATCTGTTTATTGCCCATGCTTCCCCATTTCTGGAACAAGATTCCCTTGATTTCTCAATCCGTGTGGATTTTTATATTAATATCCGGTTTTTTACTGGCAGTCTATATGATTTCGCTGGCAGGGGCCTACCGCAGCGGTGATATGTCGATTGCTTATCCGCTGGCACGTTCCTTACCGGTTATAATAATCACCTCGGCCACTATAATTCTGGGTAAAGGTCATGAGTTGGAATGGTGGTTTATTGGCGGTGTAATCCTGGTAATGTCCGGGTGTATCATGTTGCCCATGAAAAAGCTTAGTGAGTTTTCCTTAAAGAATTATTTGAATTTATGCTGTCTGCTAGCGGTGCTGGCCGGTGTGGCAATCTCCGGTTACACCATGGTAGACAGCGAAGCCCTTCGTCATCTTCGTGAGTTGCCGGGAAAGCCATTTAAGCCAGTTGATGCAGCACTGTTATATTTACTGTTGGAGGCACTCAGCGCATCTCTTTGGACCGGGGCCTATGTTTTATGTATTTCCAGTGAACGAAAAAGTCTTGTTGAGGTTTTCCGCTTTTCCAAAGCTCCTGCTGTACTTACCGGAATTGGCATCTATCTGACCTATAGTCTCGTTCTTACTTCAATGAACTATGTGCGGAATGTCAGCTATGTTGCAGCCTTCCGTCAGTTGAGCATCCCTATTGGCGCTGTGTTGGGTATGGCTTTGCTCAAAGAACAGCGCTATCTGCCAAAAGTCCTTGGGGTGGTCATAATATTTATGGGATTGCTTCTCGCAGGAATGGGATAGGAAGAGGAAGGGCGGGTTGACATTGATTTGACATCCCTTAGAGTTTCTGTTAAAAATGCAGACAATTAAACACTGAAAACTATAGGAGAGAAAAATGCAGACAATTCTGAAAAGCGCGACTGCAGAAGTCAGAATAGATACTGCTGGCCCCGTTATTATGATCGGTGAGAAGATCAATCCGACCGGGCGTAAGAAGCTGGCCCAGGCTCTAAAAGATCGTGATTTCGATTATGTACGCAAGCTGGCCGTCCAGCAGGTGGAAGCGGGCGCCCATGTGCTGGACATCAATGTTGGTGTTCCTGGCATGGACGAAACTATCCTGCTTCCCGAGGTTGTAAAGGTGGTGGCCTCCCGGGTTGAGGTACCCCTCTGTATCGATTCGGGTAATCCGAAGGCGCTCGAGGCCGCTCTGGCCGCAGCTCCCGGTAAGCCCCTGGTCAACTCGGTGAATGGAGAGGAAGCCAGCCTTGAATCCGTGCTGCCCATTGTAAAGGACCGGGGTGCAGCAGTGGTCGGCCTGACCATGGATGATAATGGTATTCCGAACGATCCGGAAACACGGACGGCCATTGCCGGTAGAATTCTGGAGCGGGCCGCTAAGATCGGTATTCCACCGGAGGATGTGGTAATTGACACTTTAGTGCTCACGGTCGGGGCGGACCAGAATGCCGGGGCAGTCACTTTGAAAACGATCGAGCTGGTACGCCGTGAGTTCGGGGTCAATATCAATCTGGGGGCGAGCAATGTTTCCTTCGGCCTGCCCGACCGCCACACCATCAACCAGGCGTTTTTGGCGCTTTCTTTTGCCGCCGGTGCAAGCTGTGTGATTACCGATGCGGTAAAGCTGGCCGGTACAATACTGGCCTGCGATTTGCTTCTGGGCCGCGATCCCTACGGCAAGAATTACATTTTCCATACCCGCAAACAGCAGAAAGCTTAGAGGTTGACATGGAACATCATGGCTGATCCGGCGGCGAAAGAGACAATAAATATCGATATGGAACCGGTCGGACGGCATGTCCGGATAGAGGCCGGTTCAACTCTATTGGCTGCCGCGCAGAAAGCGGGAGTGGAGCTGATCGCGATCTGCGGCGGCTCAGGCACCTGCAGCAGCTGCCTGGTACGGCTGGTTTCCGGCGAGCTTTCACCCCCTACACTTGTAGAAACCGGGGCGCTTAACCGGGAAGAGATCGAGGCCGGTTACCGGTTGGCCTGCCAGGCAGTTCCGCTGAGCAATACCAGGATCTATATACCTCCGGATTCTTTTACTACACCGCAGCGGCTCCAGATTGAAGGACTGGAGGCAGAGGTAGCGCTGGATCCCATTATCGAGACGGTAGATCTCAAAATTGACCCGCCCAGCTTGAACGATCTCAGGGCTGACACGACCCGTGTCAACGACACCCTGGTTGAGCGGGGCCTGGAACCCGCTGAGATTCCGCTTGAGCTTCTCACCCGGCTTTCAGAGAGCCTGCGTGCCGGGGACTGGTTCGTTCGACTGGCCCTGCGCCGGGGGGAAATAATCGCCTGCCTTGAGCGGGAAAACTCACCCCTGGGCCTGGCCCTGGACATCGGCACTACCAGCCTGGCCGCGTACCTGGTCGATCTGGCCGTGGGCAGGACACTTGCCAGGAGCGGGACCATGAATCCGCAGATCGCCTACGGCGAGGATGTGATCAGCCGCATCCACTTCGCCGGAAGCAAGGACGGCAGGCAGAAATTGCAGACCACCCTGATCGATGCGGTCAACGGGCTGTCGCATGGGTTGTGCGAAGAAGCGAATGTTTCTAGAGAGCGGATCGTTGAAGTGGTAGCGGTAGGCAACACCGCCATGCACCACCTTTTTGCAGGCCTGCCGGTGAAGCAGTTGGGCATGGCTCCCTATGTTCCGGCGGTCAGCGATCCTTTAGACTTGCGGGCCTGCGAAATAGGGATAGACCTGGCCCCGGGTGCTTGCATCTACCTGCCGTCGAACATTGCCGGTTTTGTAGGCGCGGACCATGTTGCCGTGCTTTTAGCCAACGATATCGGAAAATCTTCCGGCAGGGTGGTAGCCCTTGATATCGGCACAAATACAGAAATTACCCTGGCTTCGGACGGACGGCTATTAAGCTGCTCTTGCGCCTCGGGACCCGCCTTTGAAGGGGCGCACATTCATGACGGTATGCGGGCAGCCCCGGGCGCCATCGAACGGATCCGGATTGATGGAGAGAGGATCCACCTGCAAACTATCAAAAACCAACCGCCCGTGGGTATCTGCGGTTCTGGCATTCTCGATGCGGTTTCTGAAATGCTTGACGCCGGAATACTCAACAACAACGGTAGTCTGGAAAAAAATTCGCCCCTGGTGCGCACAAACCAGGACAATCAGGCGGAATTTGTACTCGTCCCTTCATCTATCAGCGCGCACGGACGCGATATCATCATTACCCGCAAGGACATTAATGAAATCCAGGTTGCCAAGGCTGCTATCAGAGCCGGAATCGAGATCCTGCTCAAGGAAGCAGGAATAGGTTTTTCAGAGCTGGATGAGTTTATTGTGGCCGGTGCCTTCGGCACCTACCTGGATATCAAGAGCACCATTAGAACCGGGATGTTTCCCCCGCTTCCGGTGAGCCGGTTCCGCCAGGTGGGCAATGCCGCGGGTATGGGGGCGAAACAGATGCTCGTCTCAGCCGGAAAGCGCCGGGACGCGGTTGAAATTGCCGGAAAGGTTGATTATATAGAGCTGACTATCCATCCGGATTATATGGATATTTTTCTCAAGGCGATGTATTTTTAATACAATTATATTCTCTAATAAGCTCAACTAATTAACGAGTCTTACAACTCCTGAACAAAGGAATCGAGCTTTTGCGTATAGTTTTCTTCCAACGGGCCCTTTAGCCCAAGCACCTTGATCTTAATCCCTGCTGCAGCCTTTTGGAGGCCTTTGTTATCCAGAATCTCAGAGAGCTTTGCCAATACCTGGGTGTTCTCATCTGCGCAGGTTGAAATAAGGGCGTATTTAGCTTCCGCCACGGGCAGCTTCAATTTTTTTATGAATCTCCTAATTTTTCCTGGAGGATTTCCGATTTGGGTGGGAGAACTGAAGATGTAAAGATCAGCAGCTGGCAGGGAATCGGCCCTGATCCCGGTCACAGAAAACAATTCTACCGAATGTCCATTCTGCTTTAGAGTTTCCTCAACATATTCTGCGCACTTTTTCCCATTGCCGAAGCGTGAGTAATAGGCAATACATACCTTCATGTTAACACCTCCTAAAAAATTGACTTTCCTCTATACCGCTTCAATCCAATTTATATAATCTGAATTATAAACGTTTTTCCGCAGTCTATCAAATAGGTTGTCTCCATACTCAAAGAAATCAAAGTCGATTTTTGTTTGGCACCGTATTAACAGACATCCATGAAATCGGGAAAAATATCGTTATGACCCTTATGAAGACTCACGGGTTTGAAGTGATCGATCTTGGTGCGAATGTTTCTCCCACAAGCTTTGTCGAAAGGGCTGAAGCAACAGGTGCGGACGTGATTGCAATGTCAGCGCTGATGACCACAACTATGACCTATCAGAAAGACGTCATAGACTACCTGAAGGAAAAGGGTTTGAGAGACAATTATATAGCACTGGTTGGCGGTGGCCCAGTCAATGAAGAATGGGCTGAGGAGATAGGCGCAGACGGCTCGAGTGACTCTGCGGTAGGTGCTGTAGAAATTGCTGAAAGATTAATCGCGAAAAGGAAAGGAAGGGATGCAGGAGAGCCGGCAGGCCGGGACTTGGTATTATTGACCATGCTTCTTCATGCGCTTCCGGAGTTGCTACAATAGCCTCTTCCGCGCCCCAGTTCGGCGCCAGACCTTCCGACGGCTGGCTTGTTTCGCCGTTTGCTGAACTAAAAACAAACTACTCTTCGCTTAACCAGACCGCTTATCTCACGGCATGGGGGGCAAACATAGGGCAGGAAGCCGGGCCGCTACTCGGGGGGTACGCCGGGGGTCCTGAAGGGCTTGCTGTTGTCAACACCGCTTACAGCCTGCATGGGATCCTTGTAATAAGGGCTACCTACCACCTGATCTATCCTATACACATGACCCTGGTGTGCTCTTCTCATCCTGATGTACTATGGGCCACTTCAGTGAGCACACAGGCAATAGCAAGGAACATGATGGTTCCCTACTACACGTT
>Ga0114923_10002571_pt1 | contig 12245 bp, 7 predicted proteins | sample SumtaG_FD_89578 | JGI IMG/M metagenome (GOLD analysis project Ga0114923, IMG submission 89578) | Deep subsurface microbial communities from Indian Ocean to uncover new lineages of life (NeLLi) - Sumatra_00157 metaG | ecosystem: Environmental > Aquatic > Marine > Oceanic > Sediment | place: near... | reverse complement strand
TGCTCAATTCTTTTGTGCATACCTGTTATATGTATGGGGGCAACACTTCCTATTTTGTGCCGGTTTTACGTTACCAGACTCTCTCACTTAGGCACACATGCAGGCAGGCTTTACGGATTAAACACTATAGGAGCGGCATTAGGTGCGCTCTTATGCGGTTTCTGGCTGATAAGCCTTTTGGGTATGCCTGGGACCTTGGTTTTAGCAGTGTTTATAAACGGTGTTATTGGCTTATCTTGTTTGTGGGTTAAGGGCAGCGTTCAACAGCCAGCTGTAGAACACCCAATATCTGATACGCAGCCTACCGAGGTCACAGGATATCCTCCGGGTGTGGTAATTGGAGCGTTGGTAATATTTGCTGTTTCTGGTTTCTGCGCTATGAGCTACGAGGTGATATGGGCCAAGTTACTGGGTTTGATTGTCGGCCCTACGACGTATTCGTTTACGATAGTACTGGTTACTTTTATTTCGGGTCTGGCGTTGGGCAGTATGCTTTTCGGCTGGCTTGGTGATAAGACCAAAAGACCTATTTGGCTTCTCATATCCACCCAGATTGTTGCAGGTTTGCTTGTATTGGGAATCAGCCAGCTCCTGGGCAATAGTCAATTGTTTTTTAGCAAGGTACTTTTCACCTTTAAAGAGCATTTTGCATTACTGAGCTTATCGAAGGTGGTGATTTTATTTATTTTTATGGTTTTGCCGACTCTTTGCCTTGGAGCGACTTTTCCTTTGGTTAGTAAAATTTACACTCGGTCTGTCTCTAAGGTGGGCAGGTCCATCGGCGTTGCTTATGCGATAAATACGGTTGGGGCGGTATTAGGCTCATTTTGTGCTGGATTTGTTCTTATCCCTCAGTTTGGGAAAGAGAACAGTTTGAGTCTGGTCATTGGCCTGCAACTTCTGACCTCACTGGTTATTGCAGGTATTATCGTTATTAGAAGCAAAGAAGGAATATTGCGTTGGATTTCGTTGGCAGTTCCCGCTCTGGCGGGAGTAATTTTATGCATTTATTTTCCTGTTTGGAACCGTTTATTGCTTTCGAGGGGCAAATATCATCGTTTTCAAAGGTTTGGGGTGGACGTGAGGAGCTACGGCTGGATGGAGTCTCTTTTGCGGGGCCCGGAGATACTGACCAGGTTCGAGCGTGGTGAACTTGTGTATTACGGTGATGGTATTGGCGGTTTTACAACTGTGCTGAAACAGCCGGATCCACTCGGCGAAATTGAGTATTCAATAGGAAACAGCGGAAAAGCGGACGCCTCATCACGTGGAGATATGGAGACTCAGACGCTTTTGGCCCATTTTCCCATGCTCTTTCACCGGGACCCCAAAGCGGTTATGGTATTGGGCTTGGCAAGTGGTATAACTGCCGGCGAAGTTTTGTATTATCCAGTGGAGCAGCTTGATGTTATCGATATAAATCAGGAGGTTGTTGCAGCCAGTGATTTCTTCCTTCCGTGGAATAATAACGTTCTTTCCAATCCCAGGACGAACCTGATTATTCAGGATGGTCGAGCACATCTTCATCTGACCAGACAGAAGTACGATGTGATAATTTCCGAGCCATCTAATCCCTGGATGGCCGGCCTTGCCACCTTGTTCACGCGCGATTTCTTTGCCCTTGTTGATGATAGACTTAACGAGAATGGTATATTTGCTCAATGGGTTCATATTTATCAGATGGATTGGCCCACCTTTGCCCTTATTGGCAGGGCCTTTGAGAAGGTTTTTCCAAGCAGCCTTCTAGTTTCGACTCGACCTGCTGGCATCATCGACGATTTCCTCTTGGTCGGCTTTAAAGGCAAAGGTAAGCTAAATCTGGAAAATGCACAGCAGAGACTATCCTATGCCCAGCAGTCGAAGAATATAACTCTCGTCGATGCCAGACTGCTGTACAGACTCATTGTATCTGAGGACCTTCGAGAGCTTTTTGGCGAAGGCCCTGTTAATACGGACAGCCGGCCTCGGCTTGAATTCGCTGCACCGAAACTGATGTATCGTAGTGACCCAATGATAGGTGAGAATGTCCGGTCCAGGGGATGGCTCAGTCCTGAGACAACGCGTGTAGTTCAGCAGATTACAACAGATGTCGATGCGCAAATCGATTTTGCCGCTTATGCCCTTTCAGTCTACGAACCGTTCCGTGATATGGTTGACTTATCTAAAGCTATGCCGTCCCAGAAAGAGCGTTTCTACAAGCTTATGGAGATGTATTGTGTAAGTAATTCGATAGATTATTCTATTTTCAAAGACGATGAGCTAAAGCAAAGATGTTACTCAATTCAGATAGAGGTAATAGAGGACAGGATTGATTCTATGCCTGACAAGGCTCTTTCGTACCATTATCTAGCCGGTCTTTATTATGAAAAGGGTATGCTGGATGAGGCGATAGCCAACTATTTCAGGTCGCTGCAAATCAACCCTGACCATGCTAAGGCACACTACAATCTCGGCGTGGCACTTGCTCAGCAGGGCAAACTCAATGAAGCCATCAAACACTATACCGAGGCGCTGCGAATCAACAACAGCTATGCTACAGCGCATAGCAATCTTGGTGGGTTGCTTATCCAGCAGGGCAAGCTCGACGAAGCCCTCAAGCACTTTACCGATGCACTGCGAATCGAGCCAGATTTGACCGGTGCACACTACAATTTTGGCCTGGCACTTGCTCAGCAGGACAAACTCGACGAAGCCATCAAACACTTTTCCGAAGTGGTGCGAATCGAACCCGACAATGCTGAGACACACATGTGTCTTGGTCTGGCATTTGCCCGACAGGGCAAGCTCGATGAAGCCATCAAGCACTTTACCGAGGCGCTGCGAATCAGACCCAACTTCACGGCTGCGCAAAAGAACCTGGATAAAGCCCTTCTCTTACAGAACAAAAGGCACAAAAATGACTGAAAAAGGAATCTCAAATAGCTCAACACAGGCCAATACTACCCCGCCACAAACAACATCAGAATCATTAATGACCACTCCCTCGCAGAGAAAAAACACATTGTTAGTAAGAAGTTTGTGGTGGGTTCCGGTTGGCATTTTTTGCTGTGCTCTGTTGTTACGGCTAATTTTTTTAGCAGAAAGCCTCAACATCCCATTTTTCAATTACCGCGGTATCGATGCGCGAGCATATCATCATATGGCCGTTGGTTTCACGGAGGGGACGTGGCCTGGTGAGCAGGTCTTTAGCTGGCCTCCGCTTTATCCATTATTCCTTGGCCTACTTTATAAGAGTGTCGGCCAAGATGTTACTGTTTTGAGAATAATTAATTCAATAATGGGGTCGGTAAGCTGCGTGCTTGTTTACTTTATTGCGCGAACTATCTTTAGCAGCCGGTTCATAGCTATTGGGGCGGCGATTATATGCTGTCTGTGCGGAACACTTGTTTATTTTGACAGTCAACTGCTCTCCGGCAGCCTGGATGTGCTCTTAGGCCTTTTAATAATCTTTTCTTTACTTTTCGCATCGCGGCACAGGCAGTTAATCTGGTGGTGCCTGGCCGGTGTCTTTGTTGGTTTATCTGCTATCAACCGAGGAGCAATCTTACTGTTTGTTCCAATTATCTTATTCTGGATATATATGGTTTCACGTTACCGATGGGGCCTTGACAGCGAGTATGAAAGGACAGCGTTTTGGAAGACAGCCATTGCGCTGTTAGTGCCGGCAGGTCTGATTGTCTTTCCGGTGGTTCTGCACAATATCAGATATGACAAAACAGCGGTCGATAAAGAAGGTGGCCTACCGGGTTTGAAGAGGTTTGTTTCGACCGGTTTTTTACCCATTGCGTCGAACCTTGGTATCAATTTTTATCTTGGCAACCACTGGGAGCTTCGCGAGATCAATAACATCAACCACCCGGAGCATTTTATATACTTCGATCGCATCAAAGACGAGCCTGCTGAGAAAGGTATTGAAAGTGCTTTAGGCCAGAGCAGGTATCTTGTTCGGCAGACCTTCGGTCACATCTTTGAAAAGCCGGGGGATTTTATCAAGCTGATGGGGCTTAAAGTATTTCGACTTTTCAACGGAGCTGAGATTCCACGCAATGCAAACTTGTATGCCTTTCGACAATACTCAGGTGTATTGAGTATGCTGTTGTGGAAAAGGATAATCGCGTTTCCATCGGGCCTTATTATTCCTTTTGGGCTTGTGGGTATATTTTTGAGTCGTGATTTGTGGCGGAAGCATTTTCTGCTTTTGGGCTTCCTTTTAGTGCAGTGCCTTTTTATTCTGGTCTTTTTTGTGGCCGCACGATACCGCCTGCCCGCCATACCTTTAGTTGCTATCTATATGGCCTTTGCTCTCGAGGCTTTTATTGGTTACGTCAGGAAAGGCATAAAGAGAAGTGCAGCCGTACCAATTATTTTACTGGTGGTGTTTGTGCTGTTCTGCAACAGTTTTACGGGGGAAATGTTGACAGACCATGGATACAGCGAGCACATAAACCTTGGTAATACTTTACTTAACGAAGGTAGAATCGATGATGCAATTTTATATTATAATGAGGCATTGAAACTTGCGCCGCATGATTCGGCAGCACATATAGATTTGGGCAATGCTCTTACTAAAAAGGGTGAAATTAACCAAGCCATTATCCATTATAACAAAGCTCTACAGTACAAGACTGATTCTTTTGAGGCCCATTACAATCTGGCTTCTGCCCTGGTCAAGCAGGGAGAAAATGCTGAAGCAATTGAGCATTACATTTCATCACTCCAGTTAAAGCCAGACCAGCGCGAAGTGCACTATAATCTGGCCAATATCCTTATGGAAGAAGGCAAGCTCATCGAAGCAGTTGCACATTATACCGAGGCACTGAAGCTTAGACCTGACTATCTTGAGGCGCGCAGTAATCTGGCAAGGGCCCTGGCGAGACAAGGCAAGCTGGAAGAAGCTATTCGACACTGGCAGCACCTGGTGCAGCTCAATCCTGAGGAGTGGATATTGCATAGTAATTTGGGTACATCCTATCGTCGTCTGGGCGAATTGGATAAGGCCGTTATGCATTGGGGCCAGGCACTGCGTTTGAAGCCGGACCATGTTAATGTTATCAACAAGCTGGCTTGGCTGCTGGCAACAAGTGAGAATTCAGAATACCGCAACTCAATCCGAGCGGTTGAGCTTGCAGAGCGTGGCTGTAAACTTACGGGCTACAGCGAACCGAAATTACTTGATACTTTAGCGGCGGCGTATGCAGAGGCGGGAAGTTTTGGCGAGGCCATTAGGACGGCTGAAAGAGCTTCGGAACTCGCGAGATTGTCAGGACAAGGGATACTGGCAGCGGACATCAGCAAGCGGCTGGAACTGTACAGACAGGGGCGAGCGTATCGCCTCGGGCAGTGACGAGTTTACCGGGCATACGACTTAGCAAACAGCATCTGTTAAGGTGTGGGACGCTGCAATGACGAGGGAATATCGAATATCGAACAAGGAATATTGAATTACGAAGTAAGGATAATTAGGGTTAGTCAATCAATCTGTGTAGGGCGCATGCGTTCGCCGACTTTTTTGAAGTGAGAGAGGGCACTTTCACGGTCTTCGAAGTCTTTGAGGGTAAAGAAGAGGACAGTAGCCCCGATGGTGATATAGTCGCTGTCTTTCAAGACGGTCTCTTTTTCGATTTTTATGTCATTGATTAATACGCCGTGCTTGCTCTTCATATCGAGGACGGAATATTCGTTCTTATCACTGTCGAAACAGAGCTGCATGTGCTTGCGGGAGACGTGCTCATCAAGGATTTGGATAGGGACGGCCTCATCCCGGCCGACGACATTTATGCGGTGACCGAGTGGGTAATAGTCGCCTTTTTGTTTTCCCGTGGCTACGATAATAGAGGCCATTACAGCACCTTTCGATAAGCACTTACATAAGCTTTAGTAACATACGAAGCCGTCTTGACGCGAAAGCAGCTCGATGCTATAGTATTTGCGAATCGCAACGTAGTCAAGTCTCTTTTGGGGCTTGTTTTGAAGTTTTGCCATTGGAGTGAAAGATATGAAGGCGCTTGTTTTAAAGGAATACAATAATTTAGTTTATGAGGAGGTGGCTCAGCCGGAGGTTGGGGCTGACGAGGTGCTTATTGAAGTCAAAGCTTGCGGGATATGCGGCAGTGACGTGCACGGAATGGATGGGTCAACGGGCAGAAGATTGCCGCCAATTGTGATGGGGCATGAAGCGGCAGGTGTCATCGCTGAGGTAGGGGCAGAAGTTAAGAGATGGAAGAAAGGTGAGAGGGTGACATTCGACTCGACGGTATCGTGCGGCGATTGTCATTTCTGCCGGCAAAAATTAATCAATCTGTGCGATAACCGAAAAGTATTAGGTGTATCGTGTGAAGAATATCGCTGTGACGGAGCGTTTGCGGAATATGTTTCGGTGCCGTCGAGAATAGTGTATCGATTACCTGAAGGGATTAGCTTTGAGCAGGCGACATTTACTGAGCCGCTTTCGGTTGCAGTCCACGCAGTTAACCGAACGCCGATATCACCCGGAGATAAGGCGGTGGTGGTAGGAGCGGGAATGGTTGGTCTATTGGTTGTGCAGGCGCTTCGAGTTGCAGGATGCGGAGAGGTTATAGCTGTGGATATTGATAAGAGCCGGCTGGAGATGGCGGAGCAGTTAGGTGCTTCTGTTGGGCTGAAGGCTGATGAGTGCGACGTTAAGGAAGAGGTACTGAAGCGGACGGATGGTCTTGGTGCGGATATTTCGTTTGAAGTGGTTGGGTTTGCCGAGACGGTAAAGACTGCAGAGGCGGTTTTGCGCAAAGGCGGGTCACTTACTCTGATTGGGAACTTCTGCGCTACCGTGGAGTGGCCGCTACAGTCGGTGGTGACGCGTGAGATTTCGGTTTTTGGTTCTTACATTTCGCGCGGGGAATATCCGGCGTGTCTGGAGATGATAGCGAGCGGAAAGGTTAACGTTGATGCGTTAATTAGCGCAACAGCGGCCCTATCAAAAGGAGCGGCTTGGTTTAAGCGCCTGTATGATAAAGAGCCGGGGCTGTTTAAAGTTATTCTTGTGCCGTAGGCTAAGATTATAAAGCAATCAGGCTGATGACCCAAATCACGATTGCGGAGGTGATTCCTATTATAAAAGTGGCGAAGGTGTGGAGTCTGTAGCCGGTCTTGACGTCCATTCTGGTCATCTGAGTAAAGACCCAGAAGAAGCTGTCATTCGCGTGGGAGACGACCATTGAGCCGGCACCTATGGATAATACTACGAGTGCTTTTGCAACTGGTGACACGAAACCGAGAGGCGCCATCAATGGTGCCATTAAGGAGGCGGTGGTAATTAGAGCAACGGTTGAGGAGCCCTGAGCGGTTTTGAGTGCGGCGGCGATGATAAATGGTAGCCAGATTCCTAAATTTGCATCTGAGAGGAAATCGCCGATTACGCTGGCGATGGGGGAATTTCGCAGGACGACGCCAAACGACCCCCCTGCCCCAGTAATCATAATAATGATAGCTGCATTTAGCAGTGCCTGTCCGACCCAGCCGGTAGTAGATAGCATCTGCATCTCGAGTTTCTTTGGGAGTCTGAATGCGAGAAGGACGCCTATAAGTAGCGCGATGACCGGCTGGCCTATAAAGCCGACACAATTTCTTACAAGGCCGTCGCCGAAGGGTTTTGTTGGAAAGTCGGAAACAGATTTTAGGACGATTAACACAATTGGTACCAAAATCGGAACAAAGGCCTTGAAGGCTGAGGGGGCGTGTTTAATTTTCTCCAGAATCTCTGCTTCGGAAAGCTCGGGGTTCGGGTCGATATAGGTTTTTGCGGCGATTTTTGTTGCAAATAACCAGCCTGCTACAAGAGCAAAAACGCTGACCACCATACCAAGTAAAATTACCAAGCCGAGGTCGGCATCGAGGATACCAGCGGCGGCGATGGGACCAGGGGTCGGTGGGACGAGACAATGGGTGGCTATGAGACCCATAGCCAAGGCGACGGCGGAACCTGCTAAAGAGATTTTAGCTTTTTTTGAGAGCGCTCTATTCAGAGGTGAGAGGATAACAAAGCCAGAGTCGGCAAAGACGGGAATTGAAACGAAGTAGCCGATGATGGACATTGCGAGGGGGACATGCTTTTCTCCGATGATTTTTAAGATACGTTCGGCCATTGCAAAAGCGCCACCTGAGTGCTCGAGAAACGTCCCGATTATGACGCCGGCGATGATAACGATACCGATACTGCCGAGAGTTCCGCCGAAGCCATCGTTGATTGACTTTACAATGTCGGGCAGTGGCATGCCGGAGAACAGGCCAAATCCAACTGCGGCAAATAAAAGGGCAAGAAAGGGATGAAAGTGGAACTTACTCGTTGAGATGACAATGAACAGGATGCTGATGAGTAGAAGTATTATTAAGAACATAGGCAGAGTCCTTTCCGTAAAGGCACTTTGTTTTTGGCTCGGCAGAGACGCAGTTTATCAGCTTTGGTGCCTGACCTTTACGTCAGCTAATTTTTCATAGTGCTGGATGATGCCGCCGTGGTCGTCACCGGCTTTTCCATCGGCCTTGAGGGCCTGCATAACCTCCATGACGCCGTTAGCCAAGGGTACGGGGACACCAACCTCATTGGCGGTATCCAAGGCATTTTGCAAATCTTTTATATGCAGCTCGATTCTAAAGCCGGGCTTGAAGTTTCCATCAAGGGCGAGAGGTACTTTTGCATCGAGGACGTTGCTGCCGGCGAGTCCGCCGCGAATAGCCTGGTAGACTTTTTCGGGGTCGACGCCGGCCTTGGTTGCAAGGACCATAGCTTCAGACATTGCAGCGATGTTCAAGGCTACGATTATTTGATTAGCGAGCTTTGTCATATTGCCGCTTCCGATATCGCCGACAAGAACAGCAGAAGCACCCATAACCTTGAGGATATCTTCGACCTGGTCAAAGATATCTTTTTTACCGCCGACCATAATTGAGAGTGTGCCCTCTATGGCCTTTGGCTCACCGCCACTTACTGGGGCATCAAGCATTTCAACGCCTTTTTCAACGGCCTTTGCGGCGACTTCTTTTGCAACCAATGGCGCAATCGAACTCATATCAATTAAGATGGTGCCTGGTTTTGCGCCATCCAGGACGCCATGCTCTGATAAAACAGCATCCTTTACATCAGGGGAATTGGGCAGCATCGTAATTACGACTTCGCTTTTTTTGGCAACATCCTCGCTGCAACGGCCTTCTTCAGCTCCTGCAGCAACAACCTCTTTTACCAGCTCAGGCCTGATGTCGTAAACGGTCAGGGAGTACCCAGCTTTCAGCAGATTCATTGCCATGGGTTTTCCCATGATGCCCAACCCGATAAATCCTATTTGTTTCTTAGCCATAGGATGCTCCTTTCGTTATTTGAGAACGTTTTTCACGGCATTGATGATTGCGGTATCAGTAAGGCCGTAATGTTCGAGAAGCTGTTCGTAATCGAGGGCTGACTGGCCAAAGGTATCTTTTATAGCGACGGCCTCTATGGGGACAGGGGCACTTCTTAGTATGAAAGTGATAGCACTGGCAAGACCGCCAATAATAGAATGCTCCTCAACGGTGACAACTCCCTTTACCCCATCGGCCAATTTTTTAACAGCGTCTTCGTCGACAGGTTTTAAGGTGCTGACATTAACGACGCGAAGTGATATACCATCCTTTTCTAATTGCTCTGCTGCCATCAAGGCTTTATATACCATATAGCCGGTAGCGAAGACGGTGACATCGGTTCCATCCAGTATCACATAGGGCTTGCCGATTTCGAATGGTTCATTTTCATCTGTGACATCGGGCATTTCATTTCGATTGATACGAATATAGACCGGGCCTTCGTATTCGACGGCCGCTTTTGTCATCTTTTTTGTCTCGATGCCATCGGCGGGTGAGAGAACGGTCATATTGGGGATAGCCCGCATAATGGCGATATCATCTATTGACTGATGAGTGGCGCCATCGCCGAAATCTGAAATTCCGCAGCTTGAACCAATGATTTTGACGTTTACTTTTCCGATGCAGACACTTACGCGAATTTGGTCATAGGGCCTGCCGGCAGCAAAGACAGCAAAAGAGTTAACAAAGGCGATTTTGCCGGAGAGAGCAAGACCCACAGCGGTGGAGACCATATTCTGCTCGCCGATACCCATTTCAAAGAAGCGCTCCGGAAATTCCTGCTGTAAGAGTCGAGTCATTGTGGATTTGCTCAGGTCGGCATCGAGGGCAACAATTCGCTCATCCTGTCTTGCCAACTCTAGGAGTGTCTGGCCATAAACTGTTCTACAATTCTGTCTATTCATTTGTATTTGACCTTATTCTTCAAATAGCTTGCGGGCTGTCTCGTATTGTTTCTGCGTCATTATACCGTGGTGGAAGTCGGCCTTTCCTTCAGCGAAGGGTACGCCCTTTCCCTTGACGGTATTAGCAACAATCATAACGGGTTTTCCTTTTACCTGGTCGGCCTTGTCGATGGCATCGGCTACCTGTCTGACATCGTGGCCGTCTATTTCTGAGACGGCCCAGCCGAAAGCCTTCCACTTATCCGGATGTGGATTTGTGTCATAACGCTCGACGATGGGCCCGGTTGCCTGAATGCCGTTTTTGTCGAGGATGGCCACGAGGTTGTCGAGCTTATAATAAGCGGCGGTCATTGAGGCCTCCCAAACCTGCCCTTCAGCAATCTCGCCATCGCCTAAAATGCAGTAAACGTGGTAGTCTTTCTTATCGAGCTTTCCTGCCATTGCTACTCCACAAGCGATGCTGAGTCCCTGACCGAGCGAGCCGGTGTTTGCCTCGATGCCGGGCACTCTTAACATTTCAGGATGTCCCTGCAATATAGTCCCCAGCTCCTTCAGGGTGTCTAATTCTTCCATAGCAAAGTATCCCAGCTCTGCCAGTGCAGCATACTGTGTCAGTGCTGCATGTCCCTTACTTAAGAGGAACCTGTCTCTGTCGGGCCATTCCGGATTTTTCGGGTCATGGCGCATCTTGTGAAAGTACAGGACTGCAATAATTTCAGCAATGGAACAGGAACCTCCCAAATGTCCAGGTTTTCCAGAGCCAATCATTGTAACGATGTCGAAACGGAGTTTTTTGGCGATTTTTTCGAGCTCTTTTACCTTTTCATCGCAAATCAGCATGAGTACTTTTCCTGTAATATTGGTTATAATTTGCTCAATAAAGGTTTGTAATGATAGCAAACAGAGTTGTTATATGCAAAGAACTTTTTATTTCTTTTGAGGATTCATCAAAGCCATAATGAGCAACTATTGCGGGGCAGAATTATTAGGAGAGATGTTGTTTAACAAAGTGCTTTGCGGCTGAATAGAGGAGTTTACGGGAATTTTTAAGTGCGTAATCGAGGGACACATCATCTTTTTTACAGCTAATGGCGGTTTCAATTCCTATTTTTTTATACTGCTTTTGGGGGACGTTAACCTGGCCTGCGATGACGGCGAGGCGGGTATTCGCCTGAGAGGCGATTTTTGCGATACCGGAGACGACTTTTCCATAGAGTGACTGTTTATCAAAAGCACCTTCGCCGGTAACGAGCCAATCGGCAGATTGGAGTTCCTGTTGGATATTACTATGTGCTATTACGGTATCTATGCCGGAAACGAGGGCAGCATTCATAAAGGCGATGGCACCGGCAGAGAGTCCACCGGCGGCACCTGCACCGGGGACATCTTTGATGTCACGGTTTAGCTGTTCTGCAACCAGAGCAGCGAGATGCTGAAGGCCTTTTTCCAATTGCCCTACCATTTGAGGGGTTGCACCTTTTTGCGGGCCGTAAACTTTAGCTGCGCCGTGCTCGCCACAGAGGGGATTGTCAACGTCACAGAGGACCTCAACCGGAGGCAGGTTCAGATTTGCAGGTTCGACAATTTTAGCGATTTGCTCGAGGCCCTGACCGCCAAGGGGAACTGGTTTGTCATTTTTGTCAAGGAATTTGTAGCCAAGGGCAGCAGCTGCGCCTGCGCCGCCATCGACGGTTGCGCTTCCTCCTACAGCGAGAAGGATTTTCTGGGGAGTATATTTTAAAGCAGCATCAATGAGCTGGCCGGTGCCATAAGTGGTTGTTTTCAGAGGGTTCATTTGCTCTTTCGAAAGCAGTTCGAGTCCACTGGCAGATGCCATCTCGACAAGAGCTGTCTTATCACCATCAAACCAGGCGAAGCCGGCTTCAACCTGCATATCGGGCAAAGGCCCCATTACGCTTTGCTGAATCCACCGGCCGTTAGCAGCTTTAATCATTGCCTGTGCGGTGCCTT
>Ga0114923_10002570_pt1 | contig 12245 bp, 6 predicted proteins | sample SumtaG_FD_89578 | JGI IMG/M metagenome (GOLD analysis project Ga0114923, IMG submission 89578) | Deep subsurface microbial communities from Indian Ocean to uncover new lineages of life (NeLLi) - Sumatra_00157 metaG | ecosystem: Environmental > Aquatic > Marine > Oceanic > Sediment | place: near... | reverse complement strand
ACCTTTTTGATAATAATTTGGTGGAACCTGGTTCCAAATTTTTTTGAGAATTGCTTTGGCCATAGTCAACGCTCTTACCTAAATTAACAGAAGACAATCAAGGAAGCAATCTATTTTCCGAAATAGATCTTGTTCCCAAAAAGGCCAAAAAGGAAACGGTTATTCCTGTTATGCTGTATCCCAGATAGGAATGAAATCCGCCGAACCGGTCTTTGGCCATCCAAATTTCTCCTTTGCTTACCTTTGTCCAAGTACCCAAAATATCCTCTACCCCAACCCCAATCCTACCTCTTCCCAAGATTGTTGCCAAAACAAGCAGTAAAAAAATTGAAAAAAGGGCAATATTGGCCAATATCTGGCCATTCCATTTAAAAAGTCTAAGTTTTTTTTGAAACCTTAAAAAGTCTGTCAATCTGATAATGACAACCGCCAGTAAAAACGAGAGAGACAAGCCAAACTCAGGGGTATAGCGGGAAGGATGGGAGGGGAAAAAACCGCCTCCTGCTAAAACTATTATGCCAAAAAATAATGTGTAAAAACTGGCCAAAAAGACAGCTTGTAAGTCCGGTTTTCTATCAAAAAGCAAGAAACCAAAGGCGCCTAAAACCGGGATTAAAAAGAAAGAAATGGGTAAAAGTTTTGCTGCGGTTTGCCTAATCTCCTCACCCATTGGCCCGGCAATCATCCAGGTAAAAAAAGCCGGATTATACCAAAAAGAGGAAAGTCCTGCGGCCAAAACAAAAACCATCAAAAATCTAAAGAGTTTTAAGCGGCCGTTGCCCAAAAGCATTTCTGAGAAGACGGTTACGGCCGAAAATAAACCATAGGTAATAAAACCAAAGGGCGAAGTTAAAGCAACCAGAGCCGAAGAGACGCCGGCAAGAATCAGATTTTTAGCCCCGCCCCTACGGAGAAAAGCTAAAAGGCCAAAAAGCGCCAAGGGCATAATGGTCAAGCTGGCGATATGGGGCGCCTCGACAGCAAAAAAAGCAGACTCTATCCTTATTTTTACAAATGGGTAGATTGGTAAACTGACGAAAAGTGTTGCCAAAAGAGCCACTAGTTTGCGGCCGGAAACTCTCTTGATGAATAAATAAAAAAAGATAGGAAAAGCAAGAAAAAAGATGATATTAACGATTTGATAAGCGTATGTCATGGGAATTCCAAAAAATTCAATGATGCGGGCCATTAAGGGAATTACCGGGCCTGAAAAAGTGGTGGCGACGGTAGGCTTGCTAAGAAAGGGGTAAATTAGATAAAAATTTAGGACAAAAAGAAGAACAAGACTAAAAAAATCGGTTGCCCCATTACTCCACCAAGCAGGGGTAAAGGCCAATCGACTTTTTGCCTTTTTTATCTTTTCGGCTAACCTGGCTGCCCGCCTGGCGGCAATCGTCTCACTTGTTCTTGGAATTTTATCTTTCATTTTTATTAATTCATTCTAGCACTTCTTTTTTGTGGTACGAGTACATATGAGTAAGCAAACCACCAAAAGGCAAAAAGCCAAATTAAAGTCGTCCCGGCCGCCAAATAATCATGGAAAACAATTCTAAATATTGGCGGCGCATGCACTGCCAAAAGAATAGTAAAGAGCATTCTAAAGATATTTAGCCAAAAAGTACCTAAAACCCCTATTCCTAAGGCTTCCAGTATGGAAAGCTTGGTGTAACGACCCCTAAAGCCAACTAGTAGGGTTATAAACAACAAAAGAAAGCTTTGCCAACCAAGACAATTCCAGGTAATCCCCATCGTCAAGCCATTGACAACTATTGAACTACTTGTAGGAGAAAAAGCATAATCATAACCAAAAGGCATTAATATTGCTCCCATCATTTTCGCCTCTAAAGGTACAACATTATTCTGAACCCAAAGATAAAGAAAATTCTGTTCCACAATTCTGGTTAGCACCTCATTAAAGCTGACCAGAAAGGGCAAGATGAGCAAAATCAATGAAAAGCCTAAAAATAGCGCGATAAAAACTTTTTTCTGTTTGCCAATCACTTTCTGCCTTCTATCAACTCCAAAAGTCTATCAATTTCAGGCTGAATAGGATTTATATCCAAGGATTTTTTCAACACCTCCCTTGCGTCTTCCCTATTACCAAGGTTGATATATGTCCTTCCGAGAATGTTGTATGTTTCAACCAAGCGCTCTTTAAGTCTCTCATTGTCTGGATCATAGAATAAGGCTTTTTCAAAAGAAGCCACGGATTTATCAAATTTCCCCTGAAAATAATAAATTTCAGCACTAAGAATCGCTTGTCTAAATTCAAAATAGCCCTCGATTTTATTTTTTGCGGCTGAATCCTCCACTGTCAAAACAGAAAACGGTGAAGATTGAAATTCTCTCAAAGCCAAAAGGTTTGTAGGGATTGTGTTTAAATAAAGGCTCTTTGGGGCAGAAAATTCCAAGATAGGATGGTTGTCTGTGTGCAAGGGGGCGCCTTTACTAAATTCGTCAACTGCTGTCTCATCCATTAAAAAGTAGCCCATCAGGGTAGTTACATCTTTTATATAAACTCGCGAGAAACTGTTCCGTACATTTTCCTCCTCGAATTTTTCAACAAATTGTTCGTAATCCAGTATTAATTCTTGTTCGCTCCCAATCAGAAGAAGATCGGCTGAAGACAAATTTATAAAGACAACAGTATGCGGAAAGACTTCTTGAAAAGTACGCAAAGTTATCTTTAAATCGCTCTCATTCATGCTGTAAAGGTGAATCCAGCTACCCATTATTCCGCCTGGTTTAAGTCTGCTTTTTGCCAATTCAAAAAACTCTTTGGTAAAAAGATTACCCATTCCCTTTATCCAAGGATTTGAAGGCTCAGAAGCAATAACATCATATTTCTTATCAGAAGCCAGTAGATAATTTCTAGCATCAGCAGTAATCAGGTTAAGCCGAGAGTCTTCTAGAGCATTGTTATTAAATTCTGAAAAAAGATAGGCAGCCTCAATCACCGCAGGCTCAATCTCAATCGCATCGATTTCGGTCAAGCTCTGATGTTGTTCAACTGCCCCCAAGGAAAAAGCTCCTCCTAAACCAATCACTAAAGCGTTTTTGGCATCAGAGTGAAACAAAAGAGGCAGGTGGCCTGATAAAAGCTGAGTATCCAAATCCCCGTGTGTTGACGATTCAACCTTTCCGTTCGTTTGCAAAACTAGTTCACCGTCAGGATATCTTCTAACAGCTATTGTTCCCAATTGGCCTTCTTTATAAAAGATAATTTCGCCAGGAACTTTCTCGTCAAGATAAGTATTACCATGGAAAAAAACACCACTTGTCAAAACACTTCTGTCCAATTTAAAAAGGAACCCCAACAAAACCATTAAAGCCAGGCCAATGAAAGTAATTTTTAATTTTCGCGAAGCAATGACGGCAACTAGGAAATATAAAATCGCTGAAATTAAAATGCTTTTTTGCATTCCAATAAGAGGTATCATTAAAAATCCTGCCGCCAGTGACCCAAATACTCCCCCAATCGTGTTGGCTGCATAAACATTCCCCACCCTGACACCAACTTTGACCGACTTATATATCTTGATTGCCATTGGAAAGGCAGCTCCCATCAAAAGAGTTGGAACAAGCATTACCAGTGAGGAAACAAAAAACTGCATTAGTTGCATACCCCAGAAAGATTGATTGTATTTTCTTAAAAGACTGAAAAACAAAGAGGGTAAACCATTAAAAAGCGGGATCGATAAAATAACAAAAACACCAATTAAAATTTGGGTGGCTACAAAAAAGGGCAAGACATTTTTCTTTTTGTCTACCAAACGGGCTGTGATAGCACTTCCCCCAGCGATACCTAACAAAAAGGTCATCAACATGATTGAAAAAGCATAAGTGGAGCTACCTAAAACCATTGCCAAAAGCTTGGTCCAGACAACCTCTAAAGAAAGGGCGGCAAATCCGGAAATGGCATAAATAACAAGAAAAAATTGTCCCATTATTCTAATTTTCTGTTAAGCATAAAAACTACAAAACCTATCAAGACATTAACTATTCCAGCAAAGTAAATACTCTCATTAACTCCAAGAGTAGCTATCAAAAAGAACCCTGCCAGAAACACTCCCAAAATTGCGCCCGCGGTATTAATTGAATATAAAATCCCCACTTTCTCACCCAGGATTTCTTTTTTAGTCACAAAGAATTTGGCTAGCACCGGTAGAGTTCCCCCCATTAAAGTAGTTGGTATTATTAGAAAGACCACGGAAAGCACCAGTGTAAAAAGACTAAAGCCCCAATAGTTTGGATTTGTAGCTTGCCAAAAGGAAATCTGAAGCGCTTTTATCAGCCCAAAAATCTGCGGGGTAAGAAAAGCATAAATCCCAATTCCTAATTCCAAAAGAGCATAAATAAACAAGGGCTTTTTGTATTTATCAACTAAACGACCAAAAAGAAAGGAACCCAAAGCCAATCCGGCGAAAAAGACTGCCAAAACGCTAGATACCGCATAGGTCGTTGTTCCAAAAATCAAACCCAACTTCTTAACCCAAGCCACTTCATAAACCAAAGCGGCCAAACCTGAAAGAAAGAAAAGCAAAAATATAATTTTTGTGTACTTATTTGTAGACATTTTATTAGTCGGGCGGACCAGCCGCTCCCCGCATTTTAAGCTTTTTAATTAGCATTGGCAAAAAAGGAATAATTAAAATGAAAAGAATAACTCTTTCCGGAATAACAAACGAGGCGATGGTGATTCCTGGGTAAGGAGCGCCGCATTGTTCCTCACCAAAATCAATGCCTGCGGACTGAGAATTGTCATAATTGTCACTGTCGATGTAATAATCCACATAGAGATATTTTTCCGTGTCCGTAAAAGTACAACCATCACCACAAGGATCAGACGTCGTAATCTGAGAATTTAAAACCCCTCCTGTCCAGACATCAGTCGTGCCAGTGGCAGTAAAGAAAAGAGTACTGGTTCCCAAAGTCGTACCGCTAACTTCTGCTCGATAGACACAGGCCCGGACATAACCAGTATTATCAATCGTATTATCATCAGTATAAACATCAAAAGTAATATCTCCATCAAGGTAGCCATTGGTGTCAAAAGGAGTATCAAAAATCCAGCCTGTTCCAGTTGCACTAGCAGGACAAGGTGTGCCTGCATCGACAGTATTGGCCGCCACATCAGGTTGAATTTGAATCCAAATTGCATTTTTTGCATGCGTAGTCCCCTGAAGAAGATCACAAACAATATCAGGGCTGCCATCTATTAACTGATCAGAAAGAGTTGTGGTTAAAACCCCTGAATTATTCTCTTGGATATAAAGAATTTTATTGATGGTGGGGGTCGCCAGAATCTCAGGTACGCCACGGGTAGCCGAATAAACTGTTACCGTAAAGGCAAGAAGAAGACTTAACGCTACTTTCCCAAGCCATTTGTTTCTCTTCGACCTAATGCTAAAAGAGTTGAATTGGTTATTGGCGGTTGAAAGAGCAATGTATTTATTAAGATGGGCAGGCAGATAAGCGGGCTGGCCTGTGGGTGCAACTGAGGTGGCAGTAGCAGGTGCTCGACCTGGAATAATTCCTGAAATAAATCGGTAGAATTTCCCTCTGGTAAAGATGTCAGTAATCTTTCCTGTTTTCGGTGTTCTGAACCAAGGTCCTTCTTCTTTTTGTAAAAAGCCTTTAAGAGAAGCATATGCTTGGAATGGAACGAGGATATATGAGAGAGCCACGAATGAGGCTAAACCTAGATAGTCCCTTTCTTCTGATTCTTCTAAGAATAGGCCCACAGCGTTCACTAGTGGTAAAGAGAGGAGGTTTGTTAAAACAAGTGACCATCCCCAAAGGCTTGTCCAGAAAGGCAATCTGGCCGGAAAAATGGTTTCAGAGAGAAGCCAAGAAATTGTTCCTACCATGAAGAAGAAAGCCTGTAAGTAGTAAGGAGAAAGATATAGGAATTCCAGTTTTTCTCCAGTTGTTAGTTTGGGGTTGAACATCAGGCGCCTAAACATTCTCTTGATATTATTTGAGTGCCCCTCTGCCCATCTCATTCTCTGCCTAATTAATCTTTTAATGGTTGACACACACTCGGCTGGGGCCTGGATGTAAGGGGTAAAGACAACTTTGTACCCTTTCTCGTAAAGTTTCAGAGTTAGCTGGAAATCCTCAGTAATACTGGTTTCCCAACCTATCTCCTCTAAAACATCTCTTCTAATCATATAAACAGCCCCTGAGATTTGTTTTAGAGCTCCGTATATTTCCCTGCCTGAACGTTCAATAACATAGCTGCCAGCATATTCAGCCCGAACTCCTCTGGTAATCCAATTCTCTGATTTATTTAATACGTGCCATTGGTATCCTTGGACTACAGCTACATTGCTTTTCTTGTAATCCTCAGACATATTGTTCTGAACCTTGAAGTATTTAAGGAATAGTTCAAGAGTATCTGGGTATGGAACAAAGTCAGCGTCAAAAACAGAGATAAATTCAACTTTGGGATCGGTCAGTTTTAAGGCTAATTTTAAAGCTCCTCCTTTAAATCCACTCCTTGAAGTCCTATGAATGTGTTTAAGAATTACCCCTGGTCTGATTTCAACTTGGGTTAATATCCACCCATCTCCTTTGACTTCTTTTAACCTTTGGCCTTTGGCAAGAAACTCTTTCTGGTAATTCTTAATAATAGTCGGTGTCTCATCAGTTGAATCATCAGCCAAAATTACTTCATACTCCCCTTTATAGTCAAAGCTGGCGACAGCCGCTATGGCTCGTTCAGCCACGTTCTTCTCGTTATAAAAAGGGATGTGAATTGAAACTTTTGGATATTTCTTCAGATTGACACGCTCAAGGTTGGGCTCAAGACCAACAGGGCCAGTTCGTCCTGTTTTTCCATTGCCATTTTTACCGTTTCCACTAGTCAATCCCAAAATCCAAGAAATAAAACCGCGCCGTCTACCATCACCATTTTTACTAATTCCTTGTGCCTCTTGCTGAGAAAAAGAAAGAACGATTGCTAAAGTTAAATAATATTTGAGGGAATAGGCAAAAAAGACAGATCCCATTAAAAGAGCTAGAGAGGCAAAAAACATGCCGATGGAAGAAGCTCCAGGAACCGGGGCCAAAGAACGGGCAACATAACCTCCTAGGCCAAAGACAACAACGACTACAAAGGCCGAAAGAGCAAAGGCTCCGGCTGTTCGGATAATCCTTGAGCGAAGCTCCGGCTGGATCCTGAAAAAGCGCCAAACTTGCCCCAAGGCAGTACTGATAACCCGAGTGACAGGGGTAACTTGAGCCTCAGCCCAAGTAATCCGTTGTTCATAGGTAGAAAGATCGTGGCGGCGTAAAATATTTTGAACCCCGTGATGACCCACCACCGGCGACCCAGCAACTTTTGGAAGATTAGTAACAATCCGGCGAATTCCATACTCCGGGTACTTAGAAACAATAGATAAAACAGCCTGTTCGTATTTTTCAGGAGTTTGACGAGCCCAGCGAATAACAACTGGTGTTTTTGGTTCCAAGGCCTCAAGTTTCTCTTCCAAAGCCGCCTTCTCATAGCGCTTCTTTAATCTATAGAAAAGAGTCCTTGAAATCCCGTATTCCTTACAAACCCCAGCAACCGGTTCTCCTTCAATAATGGCCTTCTCTAACATCTCAAGTTTTTGGTCAGGGGTCAGTTGTTGATATGGTTTTGGAGTTTTTTTACGAGGTTCTACCTTTGATGGTCTGCCAAAGGGTTTGGGTTTAAGCCCCTCTTTTCCTTCTTCTTTATACCTTTTAACCCAGCGATAAAAGAGTACCCGCGAAATTCCTGCCTCACGGCAGATTTTGGCAACAGGTTCTCCTTTTAAAACACGCTCTATTAATTCAATTCTCTGCTTGGTGGTTAACTTGGGACTCATGGGCAGGTTTTTCTGTTAACACTTCTTTAAATATCGAGGCTAAATTTAGCTCAATCTTATGTTAACACCAAGTGGGTAACGTTTGTCAAGAGGCTATCGGATAAGGCTTTCGAGGCTAAATCTAGCCAAGAAAACGAAATTAGCCTCAAGAAACCACTTGTATTTTTCAACTAAAATCTGCTATAGGTCTCTAGACCCAAGAGACTATAAGGATTTTTGAGCAGATACTATGGGTGGAAGGTAAGAATTTAGCCTATTTTACGGACAAAACAGCTAAAGTGACCCACTTTTAAGTTAAAAAATATAATTTTAAAGGCTCAAACAAGCGATTAAAAAGATCTTTTTCCCCACCTGGACTGTAGCAGAAAACGCCGAAAACATGGTATTTTTCCAGAGTAGAAATCCACAACGATTGAGCCAAATTATTTAAACCTAAAACCCCTGAAATAAACTCTAAGGCTCTTAAATCCTTACAAATTACTCAATTGAAGCCTTTCTTGTCAAATTTTAGTACCCGTAAAGGGTTACATTTGTAAATAGTTGTTCAAAACGGAGTCGAGCCTTTGTTGTTGTAAAAATCTTAGCAAAAACAACAAAAAACCAGAATTAAGCCAATTATGTTTCTTCTTAATTTGCCTAGATTCTCCTATGAGTAATTATTTAATTTTTTACTTATCTTTTTTATAAGCGTAAAACATTTTTTTTGAAAATTTTCAAGGAAAAAAGGAAAGACTAAAAACTGAAAGGGTTCTTGTCCCCCAAACCTCTGCTTAGTTAAAATTTTAGAATTTCTATTGTTCCGCAAGAATAGAAATTTCCATAATTAAATTCAATCCAATCTCCATTCTGGTGTTTCTTTTTTTAAATCTCATTCAAAATTACTTTTTGCTCGGCTGAAAAGATTAGTTTCTAGAATGATGTGTTTTTCATTAATTAGATAAAACCTAAGAGATAACTGCTAAAACTGGTGTCTACTATGGGTAGTTTTGGAGAATTTTGCCATTTTAGGTAAACACCTATTAAGACAGAAGATTCTTGACAAGGACCAAAAAGTATGACCAAAATACTTTAAGTAAATATGGGCAAACCTCAACAAGATAGGCTTAGTATCGGAGAAGCCTCTAGGTATTTAAATGTTGCTATTGAAACCCTCAGGCGCTGGGATAAAAAGGGAAAAATAGAATCTTACAGATCTCCCGGTGGGCACCGCTATTTTTCAAGAAAGGATCTTAAAAAATTATTTAAAAAAAGACGTTACCAAAGAATCAAGAAAAAAGATAAATCTTTATTAGGAACAAAGGAGACTACAAAAAAAATAGCAGTTGTTGTCAATGAAAGTTATCCAGAAAGTGGTTTTTCAAAAAGGACCAAAAAACTCAAAAACAGAAGGTTTCTTTATAAAAAACCCAAGAAAAGAATCGCTAAAGATCTCCCATTTAGAAGAATGTTTCTCTTTTTGCTTATTTTCTTTGCCACAGTCGACGTCGTCCTTATCTTTTTCTATTTTTTTGTGAGAAATCTAGTATTTCCAGTCCCCTATTTCTAAAAACTATGCAAATTAGTTTTATAGAAAGGGAAATCTAGCTTTACTGAACTGCTTTGAAAATAAGGTTGTTTTTAGTATCGCATAACAAACTAGTTATATAAGTACTATTTTCCTCCACACCCTTCCAGGAACTGCCTTATCCCTTCAATATTAACAAAACAATAAGAAAATCATCTGCTCAACATAATCATGGTCACTGCCTATGTCAAATAAAATAGTTTTCTTGTCCAACAGTAGCTCTTAAGCAGCACGCCAGATATTTTTACTTCAGCTAAAAGATGGTTGCATTAGTCTAAAACCACATTACCCATACCACCTAGTCCCTCCATTTGCCAATCATCTTCCAGATAAAGACTATACGAGCGTATCTGGCAATCTTAGTCCTTATCTGCCAAGATTTTGATAGGTAAAAACTGAGAAATTGCCTAGATATTTTTTAGAAGTTGAAATGAAAAATGGGGTATGAAAATAGGAAAAATTGATAATTCAACGTTTACAAAAGCCCAATCTTACGGCAAGACCTTTATGGTACACTTTTTTTATCCATTTAGCCCGCTAGGCAAGCACCCTGCGTTTTCTCATCCATAAAGACATAAAGTATGGAATAAGCGGTGAAATTGCTAGGAAAATAATTACTCTTTCTGGAATAAGAAAGGAGGAAATGGTAATCCGTGGATAAGGAGTACCGCACTGTTCCTCTCCAAAGTCAATACCTGCGGATTGAGAGTTAGCTCCATTATCACTACTAATGTAATAATCTACATAGAGATATTTTTCTGTGTCTGTAAAAGCACAACCATCACCACAAGGATCAGTCGTCGTAATCAGAGAGTTTAAAACCCCTCCTGTCCAAACATCAGTCGTGCCAGTGGCAGTAAAGAATAAAGTACTGGTTCCCAAGGTTGTACCGTTAACTTCTGCTCGATAGACACAGGCCCGAACGTAACCTGTGTTTCCAGCCGAACTATCATCAGTATAAACATCAAAAGTAATATCTCCATCAAGATATCCATGTGTTTCAAAAGGAGTATCAAAAATCCAACCTGTTCCTGTGGCACTGGCAGGACAAGGTGTGCCTGCATCAACAGCATTGGACCCCACATCAGGTTTGATTTGAATCCAGATTGCATTCTTTGCGTGTGTAGTCCCCTGAAGAACATCACAGACAAGATCAGGGCTACCATCTATTAACTGATCAGAAAGAGTTGTGGTTAAAACTCCTGAATTATTGTCTTGGATATAAAGAATTTTATTTGTGGTGGCAGTCGCCAGAATTTCGGGTACGCCACGGGTAGCCGAATAAACTGTTACCGTAAAAGCAAGAAGAAGACTTAAAACTACCCTGCCTAGCCATCTTTTGCGCCTAGGACGGATATTAAATGAATTAAATTGATTGTTGGCCGTGGCTAGAGCAAGATATTGGTTTAGATGGGCCGGGGCTGTTTCTCGAATGATTGGGGCCGTTTTTATACCTGGCACAATTCCGGCAATAAACCGGTAAAACTTGCCTCTGGTAAAAATATCGGTAATTCTACCTGTCTTGGGTGTTCTGAACCACGGTCCTTCTTCTTTTTCTAAGAATCCTTTAAGGGAGGCATAGGCCAGAAAAGGAACCAAAAGGTAGGATAAAGCAACGAATGAGGCCAGTCCTATATAATCTTTTTCCTCACTTTCCTCTAAGAAAAGACCAACGGCGTTCATTAAGGGTAAAGAAAGGAAATTGGTCAAAACCATACTCCAGCCCCAAAGAGAGGTCCAAAATGGAAGACGTCCAGGATAAATAGTTTCCGTCAGAATCCAACAAATTGTGCCTATGAGGAAGAAAAAGGCCTGTAAATAATATGGAGAAAGATACAAAAACTCTAGTTTCTCAATCGGTTTAAGTGGAGATTTAAACAAAAGCCTGGTAAACATTTTCTTGATATTGTTACTATGCCCTTCTGCCCAGCGCATTCTCTGCCTGATTAAGTCCTTCATGGTTGAAACACACTCAGCCGGAGCCTGAACATAAGGTGTATAAACCACCCTGTATCCCTTCTCATAAAGTTTGAGAGTTAGTTCAAAATCTTCAGTAATACTTGTTCCCCAACCTATTTCATCTAAAAGATCACGACGAATACAGTAGGCTGAACCTGATATTTGCTTTATAGAGTCAATGATTTCACCACCACTTCTTTCAACAACATAACTTCCGGCATATTCTGTCCGGACACCCCGGGTTATCCAGTTCTCTGATTTATTAAGGACATGCCACTGATAACCCTGGACAGCGGCCACATCTGATTTTTTGTAGTCTTCTGACATATTATTTTGTACTTTGAAGTACTTTAAGAAGAGTTCTAGGGTGTCAGGGTATGGGACAAAGTCTGCATCAAAGACAGAGATAAATTCAGCTTTTTTATCCGTGTGTTCAAGTGCCTTCTTTAAAGCCCCTCCTTTAAACCCACTTCTTGAAGTTCTGTGAAGATGTTTAAAAATCACTCCCGGCCTAATTTCAATCGTCTTTAGTACCCAGCCCTCCCCCCTCTTAATCTTAAGTCTGCCAAAGGATTTCTGATAATTATTAATAATAGTAGTCGTTTCATCAGTAGAGTCATCGGCAAAAATTACTTCATATTGAGGATAGTCAAAACTAGAAGCAGCTCTAAGAGCCCGCTCGACCACCTTCTTCTCATTATATAAAGGTATATGGACAGAAATAACCGGATGTTTTTTAAGAACAATGTGTTCCAGGCTTGGTTCAAGACCAACCACCTTACTCCGTCTAGCCTTGGGCGAAAGAGAACCATCACCACTGGTCAATCCCAAAATCCAAGAAAGAAAACCACGCCGCTTGCCACTGT
>Ga0114923_10002569_pt1 | contig 12247 bp, 10 predicted proteins | sample SumtaG_FD_89578 | JGI IMG/M metagenome (GOLD analysis project Ga0114923, IMG submission 89578) | Deep subsurface microbial communities from Indian Ocean to uncover new lineages of life (NeLLi) - Sumatra_00157 metaG | ecosystem: Environmental > Aquatic > Marine > Oceanic > Sediment | place: near... | reverse complement strand
TTTTATCTTAGTGGCCAGCTCCTCAAGCCGTTCAAGATCCGCCATCTCTCCCAGGCCGCCTGTTATGCGCTCTAATATCTCCAGCATCCTCCTGGTGCCCACCCGGCAGAAGGTGCATTTGCCGCAGGATTCGTTCTGGGTGAATCTTAAAAAATAGGCTGCCACATCAACCATGCAGGTGGATTCATCCATTACCACCATGCCGCCCGAGCCCATAATGGCTCCGGTTGCAGTAAGGGAATCATAATCCACCTGAACATCCAGGAGGCTTTCCGGAATACAGCCGCCCGAGGGTCCTCCTAGCTGAACCGCCCTGAATTTTTTATCCGCTAAAATGCCGCCCCCGATATCAAATATTACATCGCGCAAGGTTATACCCATGGGCACTTCAACCATGCCGCCGCGTTTTATCTTGCCGGCCAGGGCAAAGACCTTTGTGCCCTTACTTTTTTCAGTTCCTACCCGGGCGTATTCCCCGCCTCCCATGCGTATAATGGGCGGTATATTGGCCAGGGTTTCCACATTATTAATATTAGTGGGTGCATCCCAGAGACCACGATGCGCCGGAAATGGCGGCCTGATCCGGGGCATTCCCCTTTTCCCTTCTACAGAGGCCATTAGCGCCGTCTCTTCACCGCAGACAAAGGCCCCTGCCCCCTCTTTAAGATGCACCTCAAAGGAAAAATCGCTTCCCAGGATATTGTTGCCAAGCAAACCCTTCTGTTCAGCCTGGCTGACGGCAATGTTAAGTCTCCTTATAGCAAGAGGATATTCGGCCCTTACATAGATATAGCCCTCATCCGCGCCAATGGCATAGGCGCCGATTACCATGCCCTCCAGCACCGCATGGGGATCCCCTTCCAGCACGGAACGATCCATAAAAGCGCCGGGGTCGCCCTCATCGGCATTACAGACCAGGTACTTTTTTTTACCTTGAGCAGAGGCTGCAAAGCCCCACTTCAAACCGGTTGGAAAACCGGCGCCGCCGCGGCCCCGCAGCCCGGACTTTTTGATTTCCTCGACAACCTCTTGCCGGCTCATTTCCTGCACAGCGCTGCGCAGGGCTGTATAGCCCTCTGCTGCCAGATAATCTTCTATAGACTCCGGATCAATTACCCCGCAGTTGGCCAGTACTATCTTTTTCTGGTGAGCCAGGTAACTGTACTCTTCAGGAATAAGATGCTCTTCTACCGGAGCCTCACCGGCAAGATGAGCCGCCAGCACCTGCTTTGCCCCCTGCTCATCGAGGTCGCCGTACAGGAAATGTTCGCCGTTAGCCAGGCGCACCTCTATTAAGGGTTCACGGTGACAGGCGCCAATACAACCGGTGGAGATTACAGGAATCTTCAAGCCCCTCTCTTTTATCTCAGCACTCAAAACATCATATATTGCCCTTGCCCCGGCAGCTATGCCGCAGGAGCCCAAACCCACTAAAACTTCCCGCACCATTATTTATACTTCCTTAATGCTTTTTTTAATTTTTTTCCGGTCAGGCGTCCATATACTTCATCATCTATCATCATTACCGGCGCCAGTGAACAACAGCCCAGGCAGGCTACTTGTACTAAAGTAAACAAGCCGTCCGCCGTAGTCTGGCCGGGACCAATGCCGAGTTCACTCTGTAGGGTGGTATCGAGAAGACCCACTCCTGCCACATGACAGGCTGTGCCGTGGCAGAGCTTGATTGTATGCTTGCCGGTAGGCTCAAAACGGAATTGGGCATAGAAAGTGGCTACACCATACACCTGGGCCGGTGACTGCCCTGCCGTAGTTGCTATTTGCTGCATTGTATCCTTTGGCAGATAGCCAAAAAGCTCCTGGGTTTGCTGGAGCAGGGGGATCAAACTCCCCTTTTGCCCCCGCCATTCATCAAGCAGGAGCTTGAACTTCTCTTTCATAGATTTTTACCTTTCAATTTATGATCGTGGGAAAAGCATTCCGCCTGACTTTAACATGTTTGGAAAGATTTTTGCAAGATTACGGTCAGATCAAATCGAAACTTATGTACCTCTTTCCGAAAAAATCTGACACAGCCCTGAAGGTACTAATTACACCGAAATCGAACTGGGACCTCTCTCCATCAGTGATAATTTTACCAGGCTTAAGCAGTACAGTGTCAGGGACGCCTATCTTATGTCCCGCTTTGCTTTTTATTCGCAGCAGCATTTCTAACTAAGTTAATATTATCTATTGATGGCGTAATTTCTTTATTTCGAATCATATTAGTCAGTCTAACTAATTCCAGGTTAACTGGAGTTTGCACACCTGTTTCTTTACCCTTTTTCACAATAAGTCCATTTAAAAAATCTACTTCACTATAGCGGCCCTTTAAATGATCCTGCAATACTGAGTTAAGTGATTTTTTACCAATATGGCTGGTTAAGGTTTTTAGATTCTTTTTCAGCATCTCATCTGTAGAGCCTGTAAACTCATCCGGACTAAGGCCGTATATTGCTTCAATTTCATAGCCTGAAGCTATACCAACGGCAGTGGCCTCTCTACCCGTCTGAATACAAATATCAAAAACACCGGGCATTGAGGTTGCTTCATAATCAGGTAATCCAAGAAGGCCGCTGACTGCCTGCATCATAGAGTTTGCAATCAATTTTGTCCATTTTGCACCCCAGATATTTGTTGTAATATCAACTCTTCCGGCATTGCTTAAGACTTCAGTAATAGTAGTCAGTCTGGCAGTTTTGTGTCCATGCAGTTCTCCAAGGGCAAACCATGTTTTGTTACTATCTGTATTTCTTTTTATTCTGCCCGGTTCAAATAACTCTGCTGAGAGTTCTACAACACAGCCAATATTTTTTTGATATCCTATTATCGGGATCAACCATTCATTATTCATACTATTTTGAATAGAAACTAATACTCCCCGGGGTTTAAAATGAGGTTTGATTAATTCAGCCATCCAGCATGAATCATAGGATTTACATGTTAATAATACTATGTCGAACTGTTCATTGATAACAGGCAATTCACATAAATGAGCAGCCCGGACAGGTACATTAAACTCTGCATCTGCAATAGAAATATTGAGCCCATCTCTTTTCATTGCTTCAACATGATCCGGCCATTGATCTATCAATAAAATATCATAACCGGCTCTGGTTAAATCTGCACCAATACAGCTTCCTATAGCACCTACTCCTAAAACTGCTATCTTCATTTACCAACTCCTTAAATAACAGTATGTAGTATTTACTTTATTTCGCCGGCAGTATCTTCGAAAGCGTTGACACCTTTGCTTTTAAGTTTTTGCTCAGGTCCCGGAGGGGCATAAATTACAACATAGGTCATATCCAGTTCCTGATCCACCACCATTTTATGGAGAGTATTAGGAGGAGTAAATACTGCCATATTCGGACCTATTTTGAATATTTTCTCTCCAATATACATCGTTGCTGTACCAGATAGTATATACCAGCAATGTTCCTGCTCATGTGTGTGAGCCTTTCCAATGGCTCCGGCTTTGGCGGTATTCACCAGAAGGGACATTTTTTCTGCTCCACAGATTTCATTATCCACAAGAATCCTGAAAGTACCTGCTCCTCCATGAAGAGGTCCGCATATTGCTTCATCCACAGGAATAACTAATTTTTTTTCCAAAACAAAACTCCTTACATCTACCTGGGATTAATAATAACCTTAATTGACATTTCATTTTCATTTTGATGGATATCAATGGCTTCATTAATCTCAGCCAGTTTAAAATTATGTGTTATGAGGGAAGAAAGATTTAACCTCTTGTTTTTTAAAAGCGAGACAGCTCGTCCACAGCTTGACAATCCTTCTCCCCGAACAGAATATATATTTTTATTGCCTCTGATAAAATCTTTAAAATCAGCTGTTACATCTCCTGTTTTCGGGATGCCAATCAATAGTGATTTACCCCCCCATTTAGGTAGTTCCAGAGCTGCAGCAATTCCTGAATCAGAACCCGATGCCTCTATTGAGAAATCTACACCGGAATTGGGGGATTCCTTTAATAGCCTGACAGGATGTGTTGTTTTAAAGTTAAACACTTTATCTGCACCAAACTTTTTTCCTAATTCCATTTTATAATTATCTAAACCAAATAATGTAACATTATCTGCACCAAGTACTTTTGCGATTTGAACCGATATCAATCCAATAGATCCATCTCCAATCACTGCAACATTATCGCCGACAATATACCCGCCGCTTTTTTCAAAACCGTAAAGAACACATCCTGCATTTGTAATCAGAGATGCTTCATCAAAAGAAATCGAATCAGGAATCTTATATACCGTACTTACATGGTTGACAACATATTCGGCAAATCCTCCGGGAGTTGTTTTTCCATTTACTCTGTGGCCTCTTTTATCATCACCCCAATTAAGACATGAAGTATACAAACCCCGCCTGCAGTTTGAGCATCTTCCGCAACCGTAATGTGCTTCAGTTGTTACTCTATCTCCAATATTAAACTCATCTACTTGTTCACCAACTTCAACTATAACCCCGGAATATTCATGTCCGGGAATAAATTTCCCATAAGGAGGCTGGCCGGGCCCGGGATATTTTATTACACGTATATCAGAGCTGCAGATTGCACAGGATTTTATTTCAATCAATACATCATCAGGTCCACATTCCGGAATATCAATGTTTTCAATTTCAATTATTTCTGCACTTTTTACAATTGCAGCTCTCATCTTTCTATTATACAAGACAGCATTATACCTCAGTTCTAATATTCTTTGCCGTATATTCTTTTTTGATATTTATATACGAAGTAACAGCTATTAAAATTATACCACCAACATCTGTTGTAATATTCGGAATAAACATCAATACAGAAGATAGAGCCAATAGTATTCTTACCGGAGGGCTTGCTAATTTAAACCAATATCCCTGCATCATACCTGCAAACACTATTATCCCTATAATACTGCTTATCACTGTTTCTATTATTGAAGGCACTGATCCGGTAAACAATAATGGAGTATAAACGAACAAAAAGGGCATAATAAACAGTGGCGAGGCTAATTTAACTGCGGAATTACCCGCTTTTACAGGGCTGCATTTCGCAATTGAAGATGCAGCAAACGCAACCAATGCTACGGGAGGTGTAACTCCTCCTGTTTGACAAAACCAGAATACTACAAGGTGCGCAGTCAGCAGAGGAACTCCGAGTTGAACTAATGCAGGAGCCGCAAGTATAGATAATAGAATATATGAAGATGTAATAGTGACTCCCATGCCTAAGATGTAGCCTGCAACGGCGATAAATAGAATAGTTATAGGTAGGATTCCACCCGACAAGGCTATAACAAATGCAGAAAATCTAAGACCCAGTCCTGTTAATGTAATAACTCCCATAATTATCCCAATAACACCGGCGGTAGAGCCCACCATCAAGGAAGTCTTTGCAGCATCAATCAATGTAGCTATAAATTTTTTCGGGGTAATTCTATATTCCTTTTTAAAATAACTTAAACCAATGGAAAGAAAAATTGCAGCTACTGCAGAATATTGAACTGAAAAACCAATAACCAAAAGGACAATTATTATAATGACCGGAGCAAGTAAATATCCTTCCCTTAATATAACAGAAGAAAATTTCGGTACCTCTGAGGCTGGCAAACCTTTAAGATTCTGCTTACCCGCTATAAAATGCACCATAAAACCAACGCCAATAAAATATAAAATAGCTGGGATAAAGGCAATTTTTATGATCTCAACATAAGGGGTCTCGGTGAATGAAGCTATTAAAAATGCAGCAGCGCCCATAATAGGAGGCATAAATTGCCCACCGGTAGATGCGGCAGCTTCTATTCCTGCGGCATCGTGCGATTTATAGCCCAACTTTTTCATCATTGGTATGGTATATGCTCCCGTCATAACCGCATTCGCAGCAGAGGAGCCTGTAACAGAGCCGATTAATCCGCTCGAAATAACAGCAATTTTTGCTGCACCACCTTTTTGTCCTCCTGCAATTGATCGTGAAATATTCTCAATTGCATCACCTGCTCCTGAAGCCTGTAAAAATGATGCAAACACTATAAAAGGAAAGATATATGTAGCATAGGTATTAGTCACAATTCCATATATACCCCCCATAGTTACAGCTACATTTTCGACAATCATTTTTGTGGAAAACCCATAATGCCCCAGAATCCCGGGGAGGTAGGGACCAAGATAGGCATACATAATAAATACTATAGCTAATATTGGAAGTGTTTTTCCAACAACACGCCTGCCCATTTCCAGAGATAATAAAATAAGAATCCCGCCAAGAATAATATCTCTGACTGAAGGCATTCCGGTTCTATGTCGAACATATTCATTAAAATCCAGGATCCAGAATCCAATTACGAAAAGGGCAGTAAGGATCAGTAACCAATCGTATATTGCTACTTTGCTGCTTGTTCTCTTCCTTGCCGGGTATAGTAAAAAACAGAGCAGCATAGTTATGAGAAAATAGATTCCCCGATGCTGCTGCATATTAACAATCCCAAATGCACAAGTGTATAAATAGTAAGCAGATAATATAAATGCCAGGATCTTGAAAATGATTAATGAAATTCCTGAAAGAGATCTTTTAGTTATAATTTTATCCTCATCAGCAGCCATAGATACCTCCTCAAGGATGTTCGTATTATTTTAATAATAAAAATATCCTTCCGGTAATTATTTCCCGGAAGGATATTATGAACCAAGACTTCTACTTCCCTGTTGTTTATTTCATCTCCGGTGGAATTAGATAATCTGGAATTGTAACTCCATTCTCTTGCCAGAATTTAACAGCTCCGGCATGATATGGGATCTTTAAAGATTCTAATGCTACCTCTCCATCGTTTAACTGTGTCAGATGTTTATATATTTGAGCAATACTCTTTTTATTCTCATCTTTAAAAGTTATGGATAACATTTCATAAACTGCATCCGGATCTACGCCTTTTTGAGCTGCCCAGAAAACCTGAAAAGCAATTACAGGACCAGGTTCTGTGACGGCTTTATAGGTTCCCGGTTTAATAAATCCTTTATAATATATTGGATAATCAGCAATAATTTTGCTAAATTCCTGATCTCTTAATGTTAATAATTTGATATCATGCGTTGCTTCAACCGTAATAACAACAGGTTCCGGTGCACTGCTGACTGCAATTGCATCAAGCTGTCCATCCATCAATGCCTTACCGCTTGCATCCCATGATAGATACTGCCCATTAACACTATCCATTAAACCTAATGATTTTAGTGTATTTTCTGCATTTACAGCTCCACCGCTTCCGGCAGCTCCTAAATTAACTTTTCTACCCTTTAAATCACTGAAAGTTTCAATTCCGCTTTTTTTAAGTACGATCCAATGGTGAAGATTTTCATATACACCACAAATCATTCTAAAATCCTGGTATTTGCCTTCTCCATCAAAACTTCCGGTTCCATTCCAGTTTTCATGGGCAGTCAGGGCATGGGTGAACCATAAATCAATATCACCAGCTCTAGCACTTCTGTTGTTACCAAGAGAACCGCCGCCGCCAATAGCAGTAATATTCAATACCTCAGACTGTGCACTCAGATAAGAAGAAAGTCCCCCTACCATAACAAACCATGAGCCTCCCGGTTTACCGCCGCCGAATCGGTAGAATTTCCTTCCGGAACTATCAGTTTCTTGTCCACCCCCACCATAAGCAAGAGATGCAATAAAAATGAAAGCCAGAATCACCAATACAGTTCTCGTTAAATTTTTCACATTCATTCTCCTTAATAATGATATTGTATAACAATCATATCGTAGCACATAATAAAGCAGCCGTCAAATTATTTTCACGGTTTTTTCTTGATCCGTGACTCCTGTGCTAAGCTATGGATTATTAATCTGAAGTTTTCTCTGCTTGATCATGCAGCCGGATGCCACCCGGTCCATATTCCAACAAAAAATAGGTGCTGATTCTATCACTTATTACCCATAGCGGTCTTCGACCGCAATGGACTTAAAACTTCTTGCTATAATAACAAGATTTTGAGGTATCATAGCATAGAAGTGTAGTATTATGGTCGCTTTATACTTCACTCACGCGTGATAACCTTTTCCTGTGGGTGAGTCTGGAGTCGCTAATTAATCGGTGGCTGGTAGTGCCTCAATAACCTGGCGGATTATACGCCACTCACCGTCCCGGCAGACAATATCGTATTGATTAATCAGGTGAAGACCGCGACCCTCTATGTCGCGGATATAGGTGGCTTTACTGCCCACAATCGCCCGCTCCGGTTCGGAGAAACGATACTCATCAAAGTTACGGAAAATTGGGGATTGCTCGAAGGACTTTTTCTCTTACGCCCTGATCGCATCCATGCCGCAGATGTGTATGTCTTCACCATTGGGTCGTACGATTACTTTTTCCGCGTCAGGCCAATAGGTGCTCATATACATATCGATGTCTTTCTGCTCCATCGCAGTGCGATTGCGCTCCATCAGGGCGTCTATTTCCTGTTGAACTTTAGGTACGTCTGCCGCTGATGCGGTCGCACAGGCCATGATCAGGAGAACTGCCAGGGCGAATAGTATATTCTTTCTCCCAGCACAGATTACATCCGCAACCGAAGTTCTTGAAGCAAAAGCCTGACTCAATATATTCGGGCGCTGGACTTGATTATTTTTTGCGCTAAAAGCGCGGGTGAACACGTAAAATTGGAAAGGTAATAGCATATCTAACCTCCTGAAATTTATCCCTTTATTTCATTATAGATCTGTTCGAAATTACCCTTTGGCGTATTCATCCCCAGCCCTGTAAGCCGTTCATACAGTGCTGTTTTACCCTTTTCCTCTTCTACCGATTTATTCTCGGCCAGTAACTGATCAATCGCTTCCTTTCCGAATAATAAGGAAAAGGCTTCCTGCGAAAAATCCTTTGTCCGTCTTTTATCAGCCCATTTGCCGAGGAATTCGTAGATAATCCCCCCGGCTAGAATCGGCAGGACTATCAACGTAACAAGAGAGTAGAATGAATTAAGCAGCCTGATATGTTTAGGGCTAAGCGCTTTGTTGAGGAAAGCGCCCAAAATACTCTGGTAATTCTCCACGTTTATTCCTGTTGAAAAGCTTATTCCTAATCCCTTTCCTATCTCCCTCCCGAATTTTGGAAGAAGGATGTAGTCAAAGGCAATAAATGACCCTACAATAATTACAAATAGCAATCCCACTCTGAGTCCGTAAGAGAGGCCGTTCTCTACTGTCAAGCTTTTAGGCGGCCTTGAAAAAAGAGGCCGCTGCTCCAGCACCTTTCGGGAAAGGATGCCGGCAACATTATCGATGGTGATGCTGTTGTTGATTTTTCCCAGAAAGAATGTCTGCGGCCTCCCCTCCCGTTTGTACACAGCACAGAACCCGCTCTCGGGTTTTTCCATCTTTTTTTCAAGGAAATATGGAAGTGCGAAATTGTTACGTTTATAAACGGCCCAGCTTCCCTTGCGGCTCTTTATTTCATACTTTTCGTCTGTATAGAGCTCGGGCAGCAACTTATCTGCCTGCTCCTTTGCCTCTATATTCTCGGTTGTAGGCCGCAAAGATTCACGGATGACCTGAGCGATATTCTTTTCAGTTTTCATAATGGGTACTTAAATCAAGGCAGTCCTATTAGAACGTGATCAATAATACGCCATTCCCCGTTCCTCTTGGTTAACTGAAAGATGTCCTGCCAGCCCCATTTGTCCTGGTCCAATTTACCGGAAATCGTGTATATCGCTTGGCCAGGCCGGCTTGTAAAATCTCTTTGAGGTTCTGAATAGACAATACGCGCATAGAAATCCCCTTTGTCGAACCATTCCTGCTGCTGAACCTTCAAGTCCTCAATACCCCGAATAGTTTCTGCCACACTTCCGTCTGCCTTCTTTGAGGTACGCACGAAATCAGGCCAGTAGGTATCAATGAATGCCTCAAGGTCCTCTGCTTGCAGAGCTTTTACCCACTTGTGCACTACAGCATCGATAGCCGCTCTGTCTTCCGGGGTAATCCCTTTGGGTGCGGTGGCGCAGGCGAATAATAGCAGCATAACAAGATCGCCGGTTATGATTTTTTTCATCGTTTTCTCCTTCTAAAAAGCTACCGGATCATTCCTCTAACAGCTTCATTGCACATGTTAAAGTAATCATCCTCAGTTTCGGCTGTGGCCACACTTGATGCCATAATCTCCCCTGTCTTAACCGAGATGAGCTTGATATTCAAGTAATGCTTTGACCCAACTTTATAAAGAGCACCTATGGAGATTACATCGGCACCTGCCAGCCTGCCGATCTCGATAGCTGTGCTCTGGTCGGTAATATCCTCCCTCTGGAATTCATATTCTTCCAGGATTTTTGATATATCCTGCCTTTCCATGATCTTTCCGATCCCGACATTTACAAAAGCATCTATAACAAAACTGACCAAAGCGGCGGCTGTTTTTTCCTGATCATCCTCTGTTTTAATGCCGACAACAGCTATGCGGCTGTCACTGAGCTTGCGCTGAACCTCAACCTTCTCCGCTTCGCGTTCGGCCGTCTTCTCTTCAGGCTTTCGTTCAATCACTCCTTCTGCCTTAGCAGCTACTACTCTCAGATCGTCCACCCAGTACTCATCATGGCATTCGAAGTTGAGGTGCCCCTGGGAAGGAAGCCTCTCATTCAGATCCAGCGTTTTTAGAAGCCTGCCGTCTATGGAAATGGAAAAACGATAATCCTCAATAGCAACCTGAACATCATACCACCGGCCGGTAGTTGAGTTGGCCGGCACTCTAACAAGATCTTCTTGTCCAGCTGCTCTTGTCCATATATAAAACGCATCATTAGCGAAAGTGGCCTTGACTCTGTCATTGTCCATCCATAGAAAATTAACGTCGGCAAAAGCTCCCTCTTTTTGGTACCTTTCTCCGAACTTGATCCTGAAAGTGGTTATTGAGTTATTGCCATAAACCTCTTTTAGCCCAGCATGGGCTGCCTGGCCATCCTTTATCCCCTTAAGGTGCAGCACACCTTTACTTATTTCATTAATTTCCCCCGGCGGATCAAGATCAAGTCCGCCGTCATCCCTGGAGAAGTCTGTTTCATACAGAACGGAGCCTCCGGAAATCGCAACCGGTTGTTCTTCAATCCCTGACGGTTCTGCGACAATTCTCAGATCGTCAACCCAGTACTCTTCATGACATTCGAAGCTCATATTCGCTTCTGCGGGAAGTCTGTTATCAACAGCAATGGTTCCTATCTTTACACCGTCGATAGATACGGATACATTGTAATCTATAATTGATACAGCAACATCATACCACCTGCCGGAGGTGAGCTTTACATCTATTCCGTCCTCTGATGTTCCCTCGCCGTCGAGAATCGAAGCGAAAACGATATTACTCTCCACGAAGTGCAGCAGTAGCCTGTCTCCCTCCCTCTGTAAGAAATTGATATGAGCGAATACTCGTTCACCGAATTTTATCCTGAATGTAGACGTGGAGTTGTTGCCGAAAATCCTATCCAACCCAGCCCAGGCAGGTCCGTCTGCTGTGCCCTTCTTGAGGTGCAGCACGCCTTTTTTTATTTCATTTATCTCTCCGCTGTCATGTTTAAACGCACCATCATCCGTGGAAAAATCCGTTTCATAAACCAGCTCCATGGCTTCACTTTTTTCATGTTCTACAGAGGCACAGCTCACAATAGCCAGAGCTATAATAACGGTTATAATTGCATTCAGCATCTTCATCAGTTTCCCCCTTATACTGTTGTATCCAGGCTTTGCAGTCCTATACCTTTCCTCATCCAATATAAATCCCTATTACTTATAATTATAAAACACAAATATATATCTGTAAAGAAAAGGTGTTAGTTTTTAACAAGCAATATGATATAATTCATTTTTGAACCTGTAATAATTATTTACTGCACGGGTCTGTTTCTTTCCCAAACCAGACTGCACTACGCGAAAATATATCAGTTTTTCTTATTTCCTTGAAATCACAGTCACCCTGTGATATAATTTTTATTAATTAAATGTAAAGAAATCCAGGTGATGCACCAGAGAGCCCACTGCCCTTAGGAGTAATTATGGACAAATCGCTATCCACGCGCCAGAGGAAATCCTTCCTTTTTTCTCCTGTTATCTTAATGGTGTTTCTTTGTACCGCCTGTGCCAATCTCGGTACGCAGGCGGATCAAGAGAAGGGGGACTCAGCGCCTTCAGTATGGGTTAAAACAGGTGGGCCCCCAGGGGGCTATATTAACGATATAGCAATTTGCGCCGGGAATCCGG
>Ga0114923_10002567_pt1 | contig 12254 bp, 7 predicted proteins | sample SumtaG_FD_89578 | JGI IMG/M metagenome (GOLD analysis project Ga0114923, IMG submission 89578) | Deep subsurface microbial communities from Indian Ocean to uncover new lineages of life (NeLLi) - Sumatra_00157 metaG | ecosystem: Environmental > Aquatic > Marine > Oceanic > Sediment | place: near... | reverse complement strand
CTGCGATGGGCTTGGCCTATCTCAGAGGCTGCCAATTGCGGTGGAACAAACCCCTCAACATGAGTGTTGGCACGGCCTATGATGAAGCCAAATCATATTTGAAAGAGGCCCAGAGCCGCCCGTCATCCCTTGCCACTGTCGCCGCATCAGGGATCAACTTGTATGCCAGCCAACATGCAAAGGCGCTGACTGAAGCGACGCGGGCGATCGCCCAAGACCCCAACGATCCGGAAGCGCATATCGCCATGGCCTGGGCCATGATCACGACCGGGAACCCGGAACCCGGGTTGGAGTTGGTGGAAAGGGCCATGCGGCTCAATCCAACCTACCCGAACTATTATGCCCTGGCCCTCGGCACGGCATATTTCTCGATGGATGATCTGGAGCAAGCGGCAGCTGTCTTGAAAGAAGCCCTGGATCTCGATCCGGGCGCCGTCGAGTTGGCGCCGCTTTTGGCGGCGACCTATGCGCACCTCGGCCGGAGGGAGGAGGCCCGCGCCGCGCTGTTGCAGTACCGGCCAGGCGCACGCCAGTCCGATTTGCAAATCATCGAAACCGGCTACCACTTCCCTTACGACTGGATCGCCGAAGAACGCGCAATCAAGGATCATTTGTTTAACGGCCTCTACATCGCCGCTCTGCCGTTGGGAACCACGGTTGCCAGTCTTGCGGACATCTTGGGGCAGGAAGACGACTTAGAACGTCAACGTGCCGTCCTGGCCTTGGGGCGATTTGGCCCAGCGGCAGCCGATGCGGTGCCTGCGCTCATCGAGGCGCTGGGTGACGAGGAGTCGGATTGGCGCTGGGATGCAGTCGCCGCCTTGGGCAAGATCGGGCCGGCGGCGGAGGCGGCCATCCCGGCTCTAACGGCCATGCAGGATGAGGAAGATTTTGAATACGAGGTGAATCAGGCACTGAAAGAGATCAGGGGTTACTGACGACTGCCGGATCTCGAAAGTCATCAAAAAATTACCGCCTATAGCGTTGAGGATATGAAACCGCACTGTTTCTGGGATACGTTAGGACTCCCAAATTTCGGTACTTTTTGAGGTAGGTGTCCGACGCCACTAATGTCCGCAAGGGTCAACTCCGGACCATCCCGGACCATCCCGGACCCTCTCGGAATCGCCCGCCCTTGGCCTCGTCCGGCACGCCGAATAACATGCCCAAGGACGCAAGCGCCCGCCCCACCGACCCGGGAGACCAGCCAGATGACCGACCAGACGGCAACACGCACCGAAAGCGATTCCATGGGCGACATCGAGGTGCCGGCCGAGCGCTATTGGGGCGCCCAGACCCAACGCTCGCTTGAGAACTTCCGCATCGGCGGCGAGCGCATGCCGCCCGCCCTGGTGAAGGCCCTTGGCGTGCAGAAGCTGGCCGCCGCGCGCACCAACATGAAGCTGGGCGTGCTCGACAAGGAGCTGGGCGAAGCGATCTGCCAGGCGGCCGAGGAAGTCGCCGCCGGCGACCTGATCGACCACTTCCCCCTGGTCGTCTGGCAGACCGGCTCGGGCACCCAGAGCAACATGAACGCCAACGAGGTGATCGCCGGACGCGCCAACGAGATCCTGGCCGGCGCCCGCGGCGGCAAGTCGCCGGTCCATCCCAACGACCACTGCAACATGGGCCAGTCGTCCAACGACACCTTTCCCACGGTCATGCACATCTCCGGCGTGCGTCAGATCGAGGAGGAGACCATCCCCGCGCTGGCGCGCCTGCGCGACGCCCTGGCCGCCAAGGCGGAGGCCTTCCAGTCGATCATCAAGATCGGCCGCACCCACCTGATGGACGCGACGCCGCTCACCCTCGGCCAGGAGTTCTCCGGCTACGTCGTCCAGGTCGCGAACGGCATCGACCGGTTGCGCGACACGCTGCCCCGGCTCAGCAAGCTGGCCCAAGGCGGCACCGCCGTCGGCACCGGCCTGAACGCCGTCGAGGGGTTCGCCGAGGACTTCGCCGCCGAGGTCGCCCGGATCACCGGCCTGCCGTTCGAGACCGCCGCCAACAAGTTCGAGGCGCTCGCCGCCCACGACGCCGTGATCGAGTCCTCGGGGGCGCTCAACGTGCTGGCCGCCTCCTTGATGAAGATCGGCAACGACATCCGGCTGCTCGGCTCCGGGCCGCGCTGCGGTATCGGCGAGCTCAGGCTGCCCGCCAACGAGCCCGGCTCGTCGATCATGCCGGGCAAGGTCAACCCGACCCAGGCCGAGGCGCTGACCATGGTCTGCGCCCAGGTGATGGGCAACCACGTCACCGTCACGGTGGCCGGCGCCACCGGCCACTTCGAGCTCAACGTCTTCAAGCCGGTGATGATCTACAACCTGCTGCAGTCGGCCAAGCTGATCGGCGACGCCTGCGACTCCTTCCGCGAGAACTGCGTCGAGGGGATCGAGGCGGACGAGGCCCGCATCACCCAGCTCATGCAGGAATCCCTCATGCTGGTGACCGCCCTAAACCCGCATATCGGCTACGACAACGCCGCCAAGGTGGCCAAGAAGGCTTATCAGGAGAACACCACCCTCAAGGCCGCGGCCATGGAGTTGGGACTGCTCACGGAGGAGCAGTTCGCCGACTGGGTCAGGCCCGGGAACATGCTGGGCCCGCGCTCGAAACCGTGAGCGAGCCCACGGATCCACTCATCCGCAAGCGTTCGGTGACCCTCGCCGGGCACCGCACCAGCCTCAGCCTGGAGGCCGAGTTCTGGGACGCGCTGAAGGCCGCCGCCCGCGCGGAGGGCCTCTCCCTCAACGCGCTCATCGGGCGCATCGACCAGGGCCGAAGCGGCAATCTGTCGAGCGCCGTTCGGATCTATCTCTTGCGCCGGGCGCAAGGGTATGGCGCGGACGGCGGCCGAGATTAGCGTCTAACCGCCGAGCTTGAGCAGGTCTTTGAGCAAGTCGTCCTCGGCGGGCTGCGGCGGCGGCGGGCTCGCCGGCTGCGGGGCGGGCTCCGGGCTCGCGGGTTCCGCTTCGATCGGCGCGGCGGCGCCGGTCTCCCCGCCTACGTCCAGCGCGGCCGGCTCGGGCTCGGCCGTTTCCAATACCAGGGGCGCAGGCTGTTCCTGGACTACCGGCAAGGCCTGTTCCTGGACCTGCGGCACCGGCTCTTCCTGGACCTCCGGCACCGGCTCTTCCTGGGCCTGCGGCACCGGCTCTTCCTCGGCTTCGGGCACGGGCTCTTCCTGGGGTTCCGGCGCCGGGCTGGGCGGCAACTCCAGGCGCTCCACCTCGAGGGCATCCAGGGGGCCGCCATAGGCGATGCTCGAGATCAGCGGCTGGCCGGCCGACCGCTGATAGATGTCGGTCACGCCGTCGAGGGTCCAGCCCGGCAGGTCGAGCGTCGCCAGGGTCAGGGCGTAAGCCGGCTGGCCGTCCAGGCGAATGTTCTCCGACTGCAGGTTACCCGCCTCGGCCTTGAAGTTGCCCGCGAGCCGGACCGCATCCCGGCCGAGCGCCCGCATGAGATAACCGGGAAGATCGGTCATGCCTTGCAGCTCGAGCGGCTCGCTTCCGGCTTCCTCCCCAGGCTCGCTCTTGAAGGTCAAGAGGCCGGAAATTTCCGCCGCGCCTTCCAGCTCGGAGACCAGCTCGGCCTCGCTCGTCCCGCGCGTGGTGAAATCGCCGTTGAAGTAGATCGGTCCCGAAATTCGGTCGATCCCCGCCTGGACCCGCAACAGATCGCCCAGGTCGACCTCGATCGCCGTGATGGCGAGCTCTGCGGCGATTTCCTCGCGCAGGTCCACCTTGCCGGCCAGCCGTACCGCGCCGCCGTGAACCGTGCCGGTGAACCGCTCGAGTTCGAGCTGGCCGGCCGTCAAATTCGCGCTCAAGCCCACCTGATCCACCCGCAGCGCCCCGTGCGTCAGGGCCGCCGCCCGCAGGTTCACCCGGGCGTCGAAGGCTCTCAGTCGGGCAAGATCGATCGCTTCGCGGGACCAGCGCTCGCTATCCTCGGCGCCCCCATCGGACGTGCGCCCATCCGACCCGCCCTCGCCCGCCGCGCGCCCGAGCAGCACGCCGAGCGGCAGATCTCCGGTTTCCAAGTCGGCAACGAAAGCCGGCCGTTCGCCGCCGAGATTGGCCGAGATTCGGCCGGATAGATTGACCGGCCCAAGGCTGCCGCTCAGCTCTTCGATCTGCATCCGGCCACGATCGCCTCGGACCCGCGCGGTCAGGTCGAGGCCGCCGAGGCTCTCCGGCGAGCCGGCGTCCAATCCGAAACCGGAGGCCAACTCGGCAAGGTCCGGGTGTCTTGCCGCCACGTCCAGGTCGTAGCTTTCGAGCGTCGGCGCCAGGCCGTCCAGGCTGAGGTCGACCGCACCCGAAAGCTGAACCGGCCCGACGCTTGCCTCGAACTCGTCCAATCGAACCTGCGCGGGCCCGCCGTTCAGACGCGCCTTGAGATCGAGGCTGCCGAGACCGGTCGGCGGCTGTTGGACGAGGCCGGCGAGCACGGCAAGCTGGCCGGCGTCGGGATGCTTGGCGTCGATCAGAACATCGAGGCTCGATACGGCCGGGCCGGACTCCTCGAGGGCAACGTCGAAGCCGCCCGTTAGGCTGGCGGGACCCAGCGCGCCTTCGAGCTCGCGGACCCGAAATCTGCCCGGCTCGCCGGCAATGCGCAGGCCGAGATCCACGACGCCGAGATCCGACCCGGACGGCAGGGAGCGGCCCGCCAGTTCCAGCAGCGCGGCCAAATTGGGGTGCTGGCCGGTCAGACGAAGATCGAAGGTAAGCGGTCTGGCCGCGGGCCGAAGCGCGCCCGATATCCCGATGCGTCCGCCCGCCCCGGAGACTTTGGCGTCAAGGGCGAGGTCATCGAGGCGGCCGGTGATCTGGCCCTCGCCGGTGAACCCCGGCATCTGTGCGAGCGCTTTGGGATCGAGGCCGAACAGCGGCGCCAGGCGAACCGGCTCGCTGACGGAAAGCTGGAGGCTTCCATCGAGCGAGGGCTCGGTGCCTATCTTGTCCACGCGGCCAAGGTAGTTGATCTCGCCGCCGGCCAGATTGCCGATCCGCGCGGTGCGAAATTCCAAGACGCCGCGCTGCAGCGTTGCGTCGATTTGCAGGTCCTTGGCCGTCGCGCCGTGGAGCGTGACCGACCCCGCGCGCAGATTGAAGTTGGCGTCGAACCGGTCGAGCGCCGCAAACCCAGGCCCGGGAGACTCCTCCTCCTCGGCCGCCGCCTCCTCTTCGGTCTGTTGCTGCCCGGAGTCCGCCGCCTCTGCGTCGCCGGCTGCCGCGCTCGGCAAATAAGCGTCGAGATTGATGGAATCAAGCGCCAAACCGACGCCGAAGCCCGGCCGCTTGCGTGGGGCGATGACCAAGCCGCCCGATAGCCGGCTCAGGTCCATACGCAGATCGAAATCGCTGATCGCGATCTGCTTTGGCGAACCGGTCACACGACCGGACAGACTCATCCGCCGCAGCCGGTCGGTCGGAACCGCGCTGACGTCGGCGCCGGCCCACTGCAGCAGCCCACGTAGATTGTCGGACGCCGCCTCCACGTGGCCCTCGAACTGGGCCTCGCCGTCGGCCTCCCTGACGCTGCCGGTCAAGCTGATGTCCGAGCTGCCGGGGAGCAGCGCCGCCGCCCGTTCGAGCCGCAATTCACCATCGCTTAGGGCCGCATCGACGCGCAGCTGCCGGATCAGCTGGCCGCGGTAGATCAGGGCCTCGACCGAGAGTTCGAGCCGGCCGCTGGCGTCCGCCGGCAAGACCCAGGCTTGCCGTGGCTCCTGGGCGCTGGACGGCGTGGCGGGCGTCTCGCCGTCCGTACCGGCTTCGGTTTGCCGTGCCTCCAAAAGATGGTCGAGGTCGAGCTGCGCGGCCGTGAGCGTGAGCCGGGCATCGAACGGCGGATGAAGCAGGCTGGTCATATCGCCGACGAAACGGAACCCGCCGAGCTCGAGACTCAGATCCGAGATCGTGGCGACGCGCTGGTCCACCGAAACCTCGCCCTGGATCGCGACGTCCTGCGCAAGGGCGGCCGGCCAACGTCCGGCGCCGCCGGTCAAGCTGTCGATCAGCCGGGCCAGGTTTTCGCCTTCGCCCTTCAGGCGGCCGTGCACCGCGACGCTGCCCGGGTGGGTCGAAATCGCCCCCGACAACTGCAATCGCGCCGTTTCGTTGGCCGGCTTCACAACCACGTTGAAGGGCGTGGCGCCCTCTTCGACCAAGCGGCCCAGGGTCCCCTCGAACGCGCCATCGATACCGTAGGCCCGCAAGCTGCCTTTGGCTGCAAACGGGCCGCTGAGGGACTCCGCCACGATCCGCAGGTTGAGGTCGTCGATCCGCTCGTCGCGTCCGCCCGCCGCGTCGCGGTAGATCAAGGTGCCCTTTTCGATCGAAACGTCATCGAAGCGAATGTCGAGATCCGAGGCTCCGGAGCCGATCGAGCCATCCGCCGCCACCGACCCATTGGCGAACGACCAGTTGCGCCGTCCATCGGGCAGCACCTCGAGCAGAATCTTGGGTTCGACCAAAAGGATCCGCTCGACTTGAATGGTCCCTTCGATGAGGGGCAGCAGCGCGATGCGCACGCGGAGCTCCTTGAGCTCCACCATCGGCTTCGAGGACCCGCCCTCGATGCTGGCCAGGCGCACGCCCTGGGCCGACAAGGCCGGCACCGGCAACAGCGACAGGCTCATATCCCCTTGAATCGAAAAGTCGCGCCCGGTCGCCTTGTGCACCTCCGCGACGATGCGGTCCTTATGGGCGTTCCAGTCGACCAGGCTGGGTCCGACCAGAACAGCGGCGACCAGCAGGGCCAGCACGGCACCGAGAGCGATCAAGACTTTCCGCAAGGCCTATCCCTTTGCCCGCACGCGCGACCGCGCCATGCCCCCAGAGACTCGGCCGCGGGTAATAGGGGATTTCCATAGCAGCCATGCCCTTGGCCCTCAACGGCTACCTTCGAGCCGGCCGGGCGCGGCCCCGCCTGGGCCGAAGGCCTCGCAATGGGTCTCCGGCGATTATTCGCCGTTCGCCCGAAAACCATTCCCGGATATCATCCCTCACCATTCAGGCCCCCACCCTGCGCGCAGCCTCAGGGCTCGACGATCTTGCCGGGATTCATGATGTTGTCGGGATCGAGGGCGGATTTGAGCTGGCGCATGATGGCCACCGCCTCGCCGTGCTCCGCATTGAGATACTTGATCTTGCCATAGCCGATCCCGTGTTCGCCGGTGCACGTCCCGCCCATCGCCAAGGCCCTCTCGACCATGCGCTTGTTGACGGCCTCCGCCTGGGTCCACCCCTCCTTGTCTTCCGGGTCGAGTACGAAGACGAGATGGAAGTTGCCATCGCCGACATGCCCGACGATCGGCGCCAGCAGGCCCGCGGCGTCCACGTCGCGCCGGGTCTCCAGGAGGCATTCGGCCAAGCGCGAGATCGGCACGCAGACATCGGTCGCCCAGCCCCGCGCCCCCGGCCGCAAGGCGAGGCAGGCATAGTAAGCGTCGTGGCGGGCCTGCCACAGCTTGTTGCGGTCCTCCTGCTGGGTCGCCCAGCGAAAGTCGCCGCCGCCGAGCTCGGCGCAGATCCCGCCGACGGTCTCGGCGTGTTCCTCGACCCCGTGCGTGCTGCCGTGGAACTCGAAGAACAGGGTCGGTTGAACCGGATAGTCGAGGTCGGAATAGCGATTGATGGCATCCATCTGGATCTCGTCCAAGAGTTCGATGCGGGCCACCGGAATACCCATCTGGATGGTCAGGATGACCGAGTTGACCGCGCCTTCCAGGGTCGGAAACGAGCAGACAGCCGCCGAGATTGCCTCGGGAATGCCGAACAGCCTCAGTTGCACCTCGGTGATAATGCCCAGCGTCCCCTCGGAGCCGACAAGCAGACGCGTCAGGTCGTAGCCGGCCGAGGATTTTCGCGCCCGCCCGCCGGTGCGCACGAGCCGCCCGTCGGCCAGCACGACCGTCAGGCCGAGCACCACCTCGCGCATGGTGCCGTAGCGGACCGCATTGGTGCCCGAGGCCCGGGTCGCCGTCATGCCGCCCAAGGAGGCATCGGCGCCGGGATCGATCGGAAAGAACAGGCCGGTGTCGCGCAGATAATCGTTGAGTTGCTTGTGGGTCACGCCGGCCTGGACGCGGCAGTCGAGATCGTCGGAATTGACCTCCAGGACCTCGTTCATCCGCGACAGGTCGACCGAGATCCCGCCCTTGAGGGCCGCGACGTGCCCCTCGAGCGACGTCCCCGTTCCGAACGGGATCACGGGGCAGCGGTGACGCGCGCAAAGCTTGACGATCTCAACCACCTCGTCGGTGCTTTCCACGAAGGCGACCGCATCGGGCGGCACGCTCGGGTGGTAGGATTCGGCCTGCCCGTGCTGTTCGCGCACGGCGGCGGAGGTGGACAGGCGATCGCCCAGCCAAGCGCGCAGCTCCTGGATCACCGGGTCGTTGTGCCCGGCCACAGCCGATGCGGCCTCTGAACTCATGGGACCGTCCTCCACCCCGGCGGCGGGGGCGAACTATAACAGGAAAGGCGGACTGTTAGCGTCCAATTTTTTGTGCTGGCAGCAGGGTGATAGCATGCGGACAGTCAACCAATCCGAGGGAGAGGCCCATGGCGGAAAAGAGGGGCGAACGAAGGCTCGTCCGCGGGCGCTGGGTGATCGCCGACAGCGAGACCGTGATCGACGACGGCGCCGTGCTGATCGAGGGCGAGCGCATCCTGGAAACCGGCGCCTGGGCCGACTTGCGGTCGCGCCATGGCGATGTCGAGGTGCTCGGCTCCGATTCGGTCGCGGTCATGCCCGGCCTCATCAACGCCCATCACCACAGCGCCGGGGCGACGGCGCTCCAGCACGGCCTTCCGGACCTCCTGCTGGAGCCTTGGATCCTCATGCACGCCCGCCTGCGCGCGAGCGATCCCTATCTCGACACGCTGTTGAGCGCCGCCCGCCTGCTCAGGACCGGCGTCACCTCGGTGGTCGAAGCACACAGCGGCCGCGATAGCGCCGAGGGCTACGCCGCGCAGTGCCGGAACGCCCTGGAGGCCTACGACCGCTCGGGAATCAGGGTGGCTTTCGCCGCCGGCATGCGCGACCAGGGCTACCTGGTGCACGGGCGCGACGGCGACCGGGACTTCCTGGCGGGCCTGCCGGCCGAGCTGCGCAGCGCCGCGGAAGCGACCTTGCCCGGTGAAAACGTCCTCGATCGCCAGGACTACTTCGCCATCCTGGACGAGCTGCACGGCCATTACCGCGACCATCCGCGCCTCGAGGTCTGGTTCGGCCCGCCCGGCCCGCCTTGGGTGTCCGATGGGTTTCTCACCGCCATCGCCGAGCGCGCCGAGGCCCTGGACACCGGTATCCAGACCCACCTGGAGGAATCCTACTACGAGCGGCTTCATGGCCCCCGCGAGTACGGCCGCGCCACCCTCACCCACCTGGCCGCCCTCGGCGTCCTCGGCCCGCGCTTTTCCATCGCCCACGGCGTCTGGCTGAGCGAACCCGAGATCGAAGTCCTGGCCGACAGCGGCGCGGCGGTGAGCCACAATCCGAGCTCGAACCTCCGTCTGCGCGCCGGCATCGCGCCGCTCAACGCCCTGCTGGCCGCCGGCGCCACCGTCGCCCTCGGCATGGACGGCACGACTCTCGACGACGACGAGGACATGTTCACCGAAATGCGCCTGGCGCTCAGGCTGAACCGGTCGCCGCGGCTCGGCGCCCCGGCCCCCAGCCCGGCCGAGATCTTCGCGCTCGCCACCGATGGCGGCGCCAGGCTGCTGCGGGCGGCGGGCCGCCTGGGCCGTTTGGCACCCGGCACTCAGGCCGACATCGTGATCGTCGACCTCGCCCGCGCCACCTGGCCCTGGACCGCGCCCGAGGCAGCACCCCTGGAGATCGTCGTCCAGCGCTGCCAGGCGGGCGACGTGGAGACGGTGCTGGTGGGCGGCGAGGTGGTGCTGGCGGCCGGCCGGCCGACCCGTTTCGATGTCGAGTCCGCGGGACAGGAGCTGGCCGGGCGCCTGGCCGCGACCCCCTTCCCGGCCGAGGCGGCCGAGCTGGCCGAACGCCTGCTGCCCTATCTGGAAAACTACTACCGGGCCTGGGCCCATCCGCGTCCGGCGCCCTACACGAGCTACAACTCGAGAGTCTGAGCGGGATAGGCCTGGCGGGGCTAGACGCCCGGCGCGGCGGCTATTCCGCTCCAGCTTTCCGGGGTATCGGGCGCTCGCCGCTCCGCCTCGTCGAACAGCTCGCGGCAGCACAGCAGCATGTCGATATCGCGATGGTTCGAGGCGAGCGGCCAGATCTTGCCGCGGTACATACGCGCGACCCCGTCCTCCACGACCTCTCCGACGAAGCTCTGCGGTGTTCGTGTCCGCACAACGGTGCGGTAAACCTTGTCCCACAGGCGGGCGCTCTCCGGCTCCGGCAGATCGTCGAGGTAGGTGCCCGTCAGGGCACGATCGAAGCGGGCCTCGACGTTGGAGGCGACGACGCGAATGCGGAATCTGAGCGGGTCGGCCAAGACGTCGATGAGCGAGACGTTCCCCAGGGCGTAACGGAAATCCGCCGGATCCAGCTCAGCGCGCGACGGCAGGGCATGATCGCCGCATTTCGTCTGCCAATAGTCATCGAGCGCATCGAGGATCCCAATCCGCTGGGACGATTGGAACCGTGAGGTCGGGAGGTCCGTCATGGGCGATTATCCGACTGCGAGGTCCAGGCACAGCGCCAGACAAATCACGAGGCTCCCCGAATCCTGAGAGCCCCGCGGCGACTGGCTTTACTGCTTACACCGATCTAGAAGTTTTTACGCAGGCTGGAGAGCGATTGTTTGATCACATGTTTGTGAAAAGAAGCTGACGGGGCCCGACGACAGGCGGCGCCTGGGCCAGTGCGCCGCTCGATCTCAAAGCGACGTCGCCGCCCGCGCCGCCTGGTCGTAGAGGCCCGAGGCGGCGCGCAGCAGATCGGCGGCGCTGCCGATGCGCCGGTTGAGATCGTCCTCCGCACCCTCCGTCGTGCCCGAGAAGGCGTCCAGGGCCGCCATCAGGCAATCCTCGCGCACCTGCCGGTAGCGCTCGCAGGCCGCGCGGCCCTGCTCGGTGGCGGCATAGAGAGTCTCCTTGCCGCTTTTCCGCGCCGCGACCAGTCCGGCGCGAACCAGCTTCCTGAGCGCGTAAGAGACCGTGTGGCTGTCCTCGACATTGAGCACGAAGCAGATGTCCGCCAGCTTCTTGTCCCTCGCGCGGTGGTTCACCGAATGCAGCACCAGGATGTCGAGCGGCCCGAGATCGCCGATCCCGGCCGCGGCCATGCAGCGCACCATCCAGCGGTCGAAGGCGTGGGAGGCGACGATGAGCCCATACTCGAACTCGCTGAGCTCGGCCGAGCGCTCGGAGACCAGGTGGGCCGAGGAGACGATCGGCCGTTTGGAATTCGCAGGGCCGCTCATTCCACCAACTCCCCTGGGATCTCCGCCGGATCCACCCGATCCTCCACGGGAGCCCCGAAGCCGCCGCCGCCCGGCGTCTCCAGCACGAAGACGTCCCCGGGCCGCATTTCGGTCTCGTCATTGCCCTTCAATTCGTCGACGGTGCCGTCGGCCCTCTCGACGTAGTTGTGGCCCCGTGCCCCCGGCCCGCCGCCGGCGAGGCCGTAGGGGTCCGTGTCGCGGTGCGAGGAGAGGGTGGTTGCCGTCATGGCGTCCAGGAAGCGCATCTTGCGGACCACGCCGTCGCCGCCCCGGTGCCGCCCGCGGCCGCCGGAGCCGCGGCGGATGCGAAATTCCTCAAGGCGCACCGGAAAGCGCCATTCCAGCACCTCCGGATCGGTCATGCGGGTGTTGGTCATGTGGCTGTGGACGGCGCCGGTGCCGTCGTGGTCGGGCCCAGCGCCGGTGCCGCCGCAGATCGTCTCGTAGTTCTGATAGCGCTCGTTGCCGTAAACGAAGTTGTTCATGGTGCCTTGGGCCGAGGCCAGCACGCCGAGCGCGCCATAGAGCGCATCGGTGATGCATTGCGACACCTCGGTGTTGCCGGCGATGACCGCGGCCGGATAGTCCGGGCTGATCATCGAGTGCTCCGGGATGACGAGCTTGAGGGGCTTCAGGCAGCCCTCGTTGAGCGGGATCTCGTCGTCCACCAGGGTCCGGAAGACATAGAGCACGGCGGCCTTGCAGACTGCGGTGGGGGCATTGTAGTTGCCCCGGTCCTGGGGCGAGGTGCCGGTGAAGTCGATGGTGGCCTCGCGCGCGTCCCGGTCCACCGTGATCCGCACCCGGATTT
>Ga0114923_10002566_pt1 | contig 12257 bp, 13 predicted proteins | sample SumtaG_FD_89578 | JGI IMG/M metagenome (GOLD analysis project Ga0114923, IMG submission 89578) | Deep subsurface microbial communities from Indian Ocean to uncover new lineages of life (NeLLi) - Sumatra_00157 metaG | ecosystem: Environmental > Aquatic > Marine > Oceanic > Sediment | place: near... | reverse complement strand
ATCTCTCATTGTATCTAGGAATGCTTTCTGTTCAGTATCTTTTAGATCATCACTATCAATAGACATTTTTTCACTTCCTTTGTGTTGAAATACACAAAGTACTCTGTACTACAAAGTACTTTGTAAACATATAAGGTCTCTTCCTCACGCAAAAGAAACACGACAATTCGTCAGGAGTTTATATCCTACAAACAGAAAGAATCAACGGGTGTATTGATTGCAATCGTACCAATTACTAAGTCCGCTCTCAGATTTCGCGTCTATGATAGCTCTATACTTTGCAGAAATATGGGAGTTCTTGATCTTCATTGCTAGAGTTTCCGGAGTGATTATTGTATTAATCGGAGCGATTCTCTGGTTTACTGAAGCTAACGCAAAAAAGGGCAAAGGACTTGTGGCTAGTGGGATTCTACTGTCAATAGTAGTTCAATACTTTGTGATGTTTCCCCCTATATTTTCGGTATAGTTGTTTTTATAACCTGTTTTAACAAATTGAGTGTGAACCTCAATTGTTCGAAACTTCTTTGTTCCACCCTTCCCCTGCCAGTGTCACCACTTCCTTGCATTTCCGAAGAAATACGAGAATTAGCAAGGGCTTTGTCTGTACTCATAGGGACGGTGTCCCTCCTACAGTCCGGGCTTCCTCCTCCTGTACTACTGCTGATGTATCACTTCCAGCTACAGAGAGGTTTTCCACAGTTCTTACCACGGCGGGGTCATTATCACTCATTTCGATTTTGTCACCAAAATCGGAAAGGTCCGTTTGGACAATATGAACAGCCGCGGACTCTCCGGGATCTGATACTGTCCCTTTTTTGGAGAGTAAGGACTTCCCTCTTGACAATCTCTTCGAGATTCTCTGTTGGGTTTTCAGTCGCGCGCTTCGTTTAGTCGTTCCATGAACAACACTACTAGCCCACTTACCTAGTCCATTCACTATAGTAATTGCAATCGGACCTTTTATCCTCATACAATTCTTGAGATGTTCAACCTTAGTGAGAGTGTGTATTAACCAGTGGGAAAACCAGAAGCTCATCAAAAGGTAGTTGTCCGCTCTCATTCAGTAGTTGTTTTTATCCATTAATCTAAACATGATGATAACTGGACGCTATGGTTTCACATCTTCGCGTCCTGCCCGAGGATACTCCGAGATTCTCGGGCGCATTTCTTTTAGGGATCTAATAAGGTGCTACTCGGAAAGCTTTATGACTAAACAAAGTTGAAGCAAAACTGAATGGGCCCGTGGCCTAGCCTGGATATGGCGCTAGCCTTCTAAGTTAGATATCGCGTGTTCGAATCACGCCGGGCCCACCATCGCCAGTTCATTCTATATCCGTCTAAGTATCGTTGAAACTACTTAATCACATATCTCACTCTCACCGAGCTAAGAATAGAAGTGGGTTCACGGAATGATAGTAATAGAGGAAAAGATAAGGCAGGTGCGTGGACTAGTTTTCGTTACATGCCCTCATAACACGAAACTCCCCCCTCCTACCACGATACCCCCGCGGGCCTGCCACCACCTCTTTTGAGTTAATCAGGCTTGATTTTGATGGAGCGTTTCAACCATTCAGGAAGGTCTGTTTCTATCCGAGATTCAATATCTTCGATACTTTGGGGATGTTTCTCACCCTTCAGACGCGCAGCTCTCTTAGCACCTATCCCAGGTATAGATTTCCATTGAGCGAGTGATGCATCCTTTGGTTGGAAAGGATAAGGTAGTACAGTGAGAGACCTCGGTCCATGATCGATTACAAAAACATCAGATATGTCTGGAGTAACTTTCCCCATAGGCATATGGCATAGGAGCGGGTATGTTCCAAGTTGTCGAAGTAAATAGCTATTACCTTTTTGAAGTTCTAAGAAAGTAGATCGAATGATTGTTCCTGCAGGTGCAACTCTCTTTATCATCACTCTGTCAATTTGATCACGTACCGCTTCCTTATGCTTGAAGAATTGATGGCGTTTCATCTTACTCCTTGTAGCACCGCTCAAACGGGTTCCTTCGAAACCAATGACCTGACGAATGTTTATCCGTCGTACAATAAGCCCTTCGTTGATCAGTTCCTGAAGAAATCCCATGTTATAGTCAACAGTCTTCTTGGTTTCTCCAGGTAGTCCATACAACAGATTGAGCCCCGGAAGAAGATGAGGAAGTCCAAAATCATTCCGTGAACCGCCAACTTCGTTCAGTATTCGAATAGCTGAAAGAACCTCTTCTGCGGTTGCTTTGAGATTATTCCGTTTAATCACTTCTGGGTCAAGAGACTCTACTCCAAATGCTGCAACATCCCCTGCCGTATGATATTTGATAATAGATTTAGCAACTTGCTTACTCTCTTCGGGATGACGTGCAACTGTACCCGGATTCACGTTATCAATGTGTAAAACATTTATTTCGGGTGTAACCGCTCGTATCTTCGAGAATAGTTCCTCAATCGCCACTGGATTAGGTTTAGGAAATTCTATTTCTCCCATTTCTTTTGACCCATACGTGAAAAGGTCTGCCTGCTTGCCAATCCTGAATGCTCTGACGCCATGGTTGTATAGCGATTCAATCTCTTTAACAATATCAATCATTTCTCTCTGGATAGGAGCACCAAATAATGGTTCAACACAAAAAGAACATCCACCGGTAAGATACCGTGGACAACCGCGATAGGTTTCAATCTCGCAAATCAAGTATCCACGTGAATAGAATGGATGTTGGTGTAGAATCTTTGCGCCGCGTATTCCAAACTCTTCAATCTCTCTTGATTTTTCGGTGTGCCCTAGATCTACAGAATCAAAATCCCAATCATTTTGCGCGATATCCGCCATTACTATCTCAGGATCACCAGTAATAATGAAATCAAACGGGGGAGAGAGGACATCTGAGCTGAGTGCCAATTTGCCACCTTGAAGACCACAACCAAACTTAGCCCATGGTCCAACAAGAAATTTTGGAATATCTATCAGACGGAGGTCAGAGAAGAACTTCTTTGACTCATTAACCGAGATAGGAGTTCCTCCAACATACTTCCCAGGAACTATCATACCCGCGATAAGCATTAGCATATCTGATGACTGCCATACTTTCAATGCGCCCTCACGATTATCTCGGACTTGGTCAATTGTTTGATAGATAATCTCTGTTTTAGGAGAATGCGTCCAGATTGCTCCCGCAATATAACGAGGATATGTACTGATGTATGGTGGTACGCCTAGACATGTTGGCTCGTCCACATATCCATCAACTATTACCACACGATCCAGTTAATTCCACTCCCTGAAAGTGTCATATCCATCTGAAGGGATTTCTACATGTCCTTCAGATGACTCGTAGACGACACCTTCTCCCTTTTGCACTGTGCCAATCTCATGAAGGAGTACTTCACGCTCCTGGGCAATTTCCAAGGCGGTATCCCATTTCTCATTAGGAATAGTTACGACTAGAATAAATTCCTCCCCACCTTGCATCACCATCTTCATTGTGTTAAGCAAGTTATTTCTAGAAAACGATTCGACACCACTTGCATCTGGGAGTTTTTCCACCACAAAACCCATTCCGCTCAAACTTGCCATCGTATGTAGAGTTATTCCGAGACCATCGCTACTGTCCATGGATGATGTGATAGCACCCTTCCGAGCAAGTGCGGGTATAAAATCGTAAATAATCTGAGGTTTGTATGCAGCCTTTATCGCTCTATTTCGAAGTGTATCATCTGCTTCACGCCCCCTGAGTAGTATCTCAAATGCTACGGATGTCAAGCCGAACTTTCCAGTGACAGCTATAGTATCCCCAGCTTGTGCACCACCTCGTGTGATTATATCTTCTGGAGGTGCCACACCAAGAGCAACACCAGTGAGTACTACGTCTGAGGATAATCCAAGATCTCCTCCGATAAAGGGGATATCAGCTTTCATGCAGTATTGAGAGAATCCTCGCACTATTTCTTGTGCGTCTTCTGATTCATAGTCGGAAGGTACACAAAGTGAGAGCATTGTTGCAGTTGGGGTTGCTCCTTTTGCAACTATATCACTGAGTGTCATTACTGCAGTCTTACGCCCAACTTGTGCGGGAGTCATATCTGGTAACCAGTCAGTTTCACGGACGAATGTATCAACGTTAATGACCAGATGGTTTCCATCACTTAGAGGAATATCAGATGCATCATCGTCGAATCCTAATTTCGAGCCTGAAATTCGATTCACCATATGACTTATACTTTTGAGAAAATCTCTCTCGCCTTGGTCACCAGTTTTCATTGACAGACCTCTTATGATGTACAATGCGGCTTAATGATAAATATTATTAGAGGACTGAAATGCTCTGCGTTTTAGACTTGCCTCGGTGGCTTAGCGGCTATAGCGTCTGCTTCGTAAGCAGGATGTCGCGGGTTCAAACAAATCAGGGGTTCCCTGTTTTGGAACAATTCCCGCCCGGGGCTCCATCTTCTTATTCCTGATTCACTTAGATGATGTATTCTATCTTTTCGGGTTCAACTCCGAGAAGTCGGAGATAGACTGTTAGTTGTCCTCGATGATGGATACTGTGTTCTAGCATCTCGAGAAGGATTTCTGCAACTGTTGCGGGACGATTGAAATCACGTATCACTCTTGATAGATCTCCAAGAGAGATGAGAGACAAACGTGTTCTTGCCTTAGTGAATACCTCTTGCAATAACTGCTCCAATGATTCAGAGGTCACAAACTCATCAAAAGTATAGGGCGCAGGTTCCCATATTCCCTCTATTATTCCCCTCAAATAGTACTCCAGTGATCGAAACATGTGAAATACTAATTCTCCTAAGATACGTCCATCAGATATTGGCTCACTATGTAGATGATTGTCATCTAACTGAGAAATAAGGGGATATGTTTCACCCAGATGTCGCCCAATTGCGTCAATTAATAATTTTCGTAGCATGAATAGAAAGGTAGAACAAACGCTTTTTTGTCTACCCTTCTCCGATTAAGTGACCGGAACGTTACTCCTGTTTCTCGATTCCTACTTCTTCGATTATTGCATCTTCGACAGTGTCTTCTTCGGTCTTTGCAGTTGAACTTTCTACTTCAACTACTGGCCTCTCAAGTCCAAGTGCATACCTTGTAATTAGCACTCCAGACAGTGATATTGCAGCACACAATACTAATGTCCACGAGAAACCGATTATTGGTATCAACCATCCGAATATTGCAATCTGGGGGATTGTAATAAGCAGAAGAATCGTTGGTTGAAGAGAGTAAATTGAATTACGATTCCGGTTTGGAATTACATCAATCAGTAATCTCTGAGTAAGAATATCAGCAAACCCACTGAAGAACATCGTAACTGCAAAGAGCATGAAGAGTATAATGATAGGAATCACATGAGCAACAGGAAGTTCAATCAATACGAACGATGTGAAAGGTAGCGTTAGAGTAATCACATCTACGGGATTTACAATTGGCGGAAATATGTACATCACGATTGCCAAAATAATGTAGAAAAGAAATCCACAGGCCTGTATTAATCTAAATCGCGGAATCCATTTCTTTGGTTCAAATTTCTGGGACCATACTCCAGACCGTTCATTGGCTGCAACACCGGGTAGGAATGCGAGTGTGCGATAAGACGCAACTGCAACATCGGTAATTAGGTACGAGTAGTATAGCGGAAACAAGATCAATTGTCCCCATACGTTAATTGCACTAGCTACTGTCATTGAACCAATCAGAAGAAACTTTACGAATGGTGTTTTCCAAAGATAACTTACACCTTCCTTCAATAGTTTGGTATACTCGCTCATCGAAGGGCGTTCATCTCTCATCTCTTCTACTTCAGGTAGGTCTCGGATATATCTGAGGACTAGAAGAGCGAAGAAAACTGCGCCTACTGCTTGCATCTGAAATACAATTGGCCTCTGAAAGATTACTGCAAGTATACTTCCAGGAATCAGTACAACCGTTGCTGCAATTTGAGAAATCATTCCCATTCGGCCCCAAAACACGCCATATTGTTTCCTATCAGTGTCTTCAGGCATAGCAACTCTGTAATTGTTATCAAACCATGCACCCCATGCGCCACTGATCTGTGATTGAGCAATACCCTGTATGGCGAATAAGAGGACCAAGTACCAGTAGGGAGTGTCAAAGGTAATCAGTGAAACCATGAAGAACATAACGCCATAGAGCATATTCCCAAATCCAATGACCCAGCGTTGTCCAATCCAGTCTCCGAGTGCACCAGATGGATAATCCAATAAAGTTTGCACAATCATTTGGATTGCAATAAGAAGACCTAAGGGCCCAAGACCTTGGATGAAATCACCACCACCAAGTGCTTCTGCTACAAATATTGTGTAGAAAGTTGAGCTTAGCATGAAAATTACGCTAGCAGTGGGTAGAAGAATCAGGAGAACTTTACCTAGATGAAGTGCCTGTTCATCCGAATCAGTGAACCCAAGAAAACTAGATGTACGACTCATATTATTCATACCTTACTATCTGACTCTCTGAAACGGGTGTTGTTACTATATAACGGGGAGCCACTTTACAGGGTCGCAATAAGCTACTACTGATTGCGTGATTAGATGTGTCTATTCACTTTCAACGAAATCCAGAACTGCTGAATTGATACAGTATCTTAATCCAGTAGGTGCATGGCCGTCCTCAAAGACATGTCCCAAATGACCACCACAATTCTTGCAAAGTACTTCTGTACGATTCATGCCGTTACTGGTGTCTATCTTTAATTCTACACTATCATCAGATACTTTGTTCCAGTAGGCAGGCCAACCACTCCCAGAATCGAATTTTGTGTCTGAAGAGAAGAGCTCATTACCACATCCTGCACAGACATACACGCCCTTCTCTTTATGATACACATACTTACCAGTGAATGGAGGTTCAGTACCACACTGTCTAAGAACTCGGAATTGCTCAGGACTGAGTTTCACCTTCCATTCATCTTCAGATTTTTTCATTCTAATCAAAAATAATTATGCAGGAATTAACAAAATAGGTTGGAAAGGGGCAGAATTGTTGTGCAGGTTTCATATTCCTTATTAACACTGAAATCAAATTAGTAGGAGTAAAAGGTGAAATAATTGAAATTACTACGAAAAAAATCTAAAAAACACGGAAAGCAAACCAAGACACTCCCTACATTAGAGTGGTTTGCAGCTGCTGGAAGATAAAACAATCTTGTTTTGAAAAAACGCACGGACAGATCGGACACCATTGGTTCCCATCTGTTTCCGAGCAAACTAATATTGAAATTTTGACGATTCTTCGCATTCTTTGCTAATGTCACTCCCGAAAAGGTAAAAAGCGACTCACAAACCGCTACGTTGTTGAACTCTTCCGGGCGGTTTTGTATGCGGAGGTTGCCCAGCCAGGTTAAAGGCGCTAGGTTGAGGGCCTAGTCTCGTAGGAGTTCGCGAGTTCAAATCTCGCCCTCCGCACCATGCTTACTATACCGTAACAAACGTTTTTCAGAAAATGTATGGGAATCCTTTAGAGATTCTCTCCATCAAGTTGATTCAATAGCCGTTTTACACTGGAGTAAAAGCGACGGTTTTGGTTGCCTTTAGGCCTGCATCTCTCTGGATAGCAGCATCGGGAGTTTGTTTCATTCTAAACATTGACTGAAGCGAACTACGTGAGGGGTATCTCATGAAAGCAAATTGTGCCCATTTCTCGTCTGGGTCTCCAATCAGAAGTGCATCAATCTCGCCTAAATTCTCCAGAACACCGCCCAATTTTGCTACTGCTCTCATCGCGTGCTGTCCATACCGATTATACGCATCTTCCCCATTTTTACTTCGTTTACCTTCGTATTCTGGAGGATACGATGGTTGATCGTGATATTTCAATAGATTGAGCATAACAACTGGCTGTCCCTTGTCTTCACTCGCAAGCCGAGTATGTTGCTCTCTAGTTGGGAGGATATCACTTTGAGGAACGTCATCCAAATTGAAATCTTTTTCAGACAAATCAACGGAAAAACGAGAAAATATGTACTTCATAAGAAATCGGATAAACCGCAACTTGATGATTGACATTGGTTTTACCGCAAAGAGCCGGATCTGTTTGAAGTCCTTATCTCTGAATCTTTCAATCGCTCGCTGATACTCTAGAATGTCATTGTATTTTATGAGAAAGACTGAATCCCAGTCCTCATCCATTTTGCCTATCCACTCAAAACCATCCTGCCCAGACCATAGAACCATACCATCCCCAATTACTGGTTTTATGTCTGTATCTTCTTCATCATATCTCAGGAGGACCAGTATTGAAGAGGTTTGTTTTCGCATATTCAACATCAACCACTACAAGAAATATCTTTCAACCAAAGTATAAGTCTTAGTTAAAGTGCTTTTTTCTACTATACCTAGTTTACAGCAGTTTCTCCAACCAGACATGAAATCCCCAGGGGTTCTTGTCCTTTTTGAAAATAGCATAACCATGTTTTCTATAGAAATTCAATGCCCATTCTGCTTCGCTATCGGTTTCTAAATGAATTCTTCGAAAATTCCTTTGCTTAGCAATTTCTTCAAGATAATACATTAAGGAAGATCCAATTCCAATCCGTTGGCTGTCGGATCTCACATACATCAGAGGAATCCATGCAGTTTCCTCGTCAGTTGTACTGAATGAACCCACTGCAATGATTGAATCATCCCTTCTGTGAACAAAGAAGTCCATGAATTCAGACATCTCTTGGATTTGTTGCATCGTAAGGAATGGTTCACTCCAATGCTCAGAAGGTATTATTTTACTGTACCATTCCCGGTTTATTTCGTTCACAAAAGCTAGGATTTCATCCAAATCAGCATCGTTAGCTTTCACAAGTTCGATGGTAACTCCTTTCACAAGCGTTCCCATAACCACGGAAGAATAAAAATTCTATCAAATCTAACCTGCTGCACTTTCTCATTATTTCATGAATGAAGAGTATCTAGAAGTAGAATAATATCAAAAAAGAGTGTAATAAGAAATAGGTGGGATGTGTGAGTACATCAAAAAGAATCATCCAATCGTTTAGCGCATTTGTGATTCTTGCACTTCTATTTGGCACCATTTCAATTGTTGAAGTGGCGGCTCCACCACATGGTGATATTTGCAGTCTGGGTATTATTACATCTGATTCAAACATAGACATAACTCATGCCACGATAAATATGACTATCGCAACTGAGGAAGGCCCATTTGACTATTTACAGCATAATATCAGAATCGATGTATGGTTGGAGATGACGAACACTGATACTGAAAATGAATCTATCCAATTACTCTATTCACCACATTGGCAAGATTGGATTCCAGGACAAATCAACAGTACAGATTATAATTCAAGTATAGATTGTACACCTTTGGATTTTAAAATTCAAATCCTAACCAATATTTCACATCCACGTGAATTACCATATCCAATTTCGAATTACTTTCCAGGATGGGTCATAGGAAGCGATGCTATATGGGATCCTCCGATAATATTCATGCTGACTAAATTTACTCTAGCCGGTGGTGAAAATGCAACATTTCATTTTTCAGACACAATCCGTTGGATATCTGGTGGGCTTGATCTATCTGTAATCGAATTTTGCTTCAGACCTGAACAGTTGATTGCTGATTCTACAAAAATTGATTTTAAAATGAAAGTTACAGACACTTGGAGATTTGTCAGAATAAGTCCATACCCTGATGATGGTGTTGAATCGTTACAAGAAGAAAATGAGTATGTAGGTATCTGGACTATAGGGCCACCATTTTCTCCGGAGATGTTGTATAATGCAGTATTCGATCCTATAACCGCAGGATATGCAATACACCTAGTACGAAATGAGTACTGGCCACCAACACCATTCGACACTACTACTGATTCGGGATTGTTTACGACTCAAATCATTGTTGTTGCAATATGTGGATTTGGCGTTTCATCATTGATAGCATTAATCTATCTAATAAGAATTAGAAAGTAGTTCAAGATATTGAAAACCGAAAATAAGAATTTGAGGAGCATAGAGCTCCTCAGTTTGTTGTATATTGATTCTAAACTAGACTAAACTAGTAGCGTCTTCCGCCGCCACCGCCGCCACGTCTATCGCGACCACCGCCGCCGCCGCCACCGCCACGGCCACCGCCATAGCCGCCACCGCCGCCGCCACGGCCACCGCCGTATCCGCCACCGCCGCCGCCACGGCCACCACCGTAACCACCGCCACCACGGCCGCCGCCACCACCACCGTAGCTTCTACGGGGTCTGTCATCTTCGTGCTCTTCAGCAGACATATCGACTTCCATGTTGATTTCTTCGATTGATTCTTCAGACTGATCGAGTTTACCGTACCTACCAACGTTTAGTCGGAGGTTGCCTCGAAAGAGTCCAGTGTATCCATTTGTTAGATTGTAGGTAGAACCTTCTTCAACGATATCAATTGTATCATCCCAGAGTGGAACTTGTACGGTTCCGCTGGCATCACCAACAGTGATATCACAAACACGATGTGAAGATCCATCCCTGCGGGATTCAATCTCTCGTGCTTCACCTATGCTAATCACCTTGAAAGAAATGGTGACATTCTTCATTCGTGGCTTTAATTCAGCCACAGTAGCCTCAATTGGCTCACGTTCTTCATAACCCATTGTTATTCACTCGCTTAATGCGATATGCAAGTCGTCAAAACTAGTAGTCCTTCTGTGAAATTTATGATGCCTGAAAAAACACCCTTGATAATTCCGTTGTTAGAAAGCGCATCTCGCTTTTCATGTACCTGCAATAACCTTCTCAAAATAACACCTTATGAACTTGTGCACAGTGGCTCTTTCGTTCTGAAGGGTTCTTTCTTGCTATAGAAAGGAGTACGGTGAATAACTCTCACCCGCGCACAGATAATATTACGTAGAATTGATATCAGACAAAAGACTTAATTTCTTTCCTTGAACCTCAGTGCAAAACAGATGGGGATTGAAATTTGACATCTACTGACAAAATAGACCGTGAAGCAATCTGGAAGAGAATTGAAGAAATCCGTAAATTTCACAGCAATCCCGAACGGCTAAAAGCTCTCTTAGAAGCTTGGGACAATGATTTTGGTCCAGAATACAATGATATTGCTAGAGAGATACTTGCAGAAAACGTACGGAAGAATTCCGGGGCTTGGTCTAAACAGAAAGGGCTTACTACAGCGGAAGACATTGTCAAGGATATGTGGGAAGGATGGGGAGAAGGTGAGTTCACCATTGAACGAAAAGAAGATGGTATCCAAATATATTGTACAAAATGCCCTATTGCTGACACATACCTCTCAATTGGACGAAAAGAACAGGGACTTATATTTCAGTGTAGTGAAGACCCTCATATTGTAGCGGGGGGATATCCGAAAATAGGATTTAGACGTACGAGGACCTTGATGAACGGTGATGACTGTTGTGACAACTTCTATTCATATAGCCAGCAGTAATGTGAATCGTTAATTTTTTCATATAAATCATCTATTCTTCAGTGAGTCTAAGGTCGTGCAGCAACTCAAGTCCATCAAGTGGGGTTAAATTGAGTTCCTCAAGAGGATTGTTAGCTAGGTCCAGATGTTCGAGTCCAGTGCACTTTGAGAGTGGGGATAGATCTATGCGCTTGAATTCATTTGCACTCAGATTCAGTGATTTCAATTGTTCAAGTCCTGAGAGGGAATTCAGGTCGATGCTTGTTAGTTTGTTACTCATCAAATTCAAGGATTGCAAATTCTTGCACCCCTGCAAAGGTTCAAGGTTGATACTCTGCAATCTATTCTTCCCAATATTCAGATTACGTAAATGAATACAATGACTTAACGGAGAAAGATCAATCTCAACTAGTTGGTTTAGCTCCATGTTCAATAACTCAAGTTTGTGACATGATGACAGAGGGGATAGGTCGATTGTTTGTAAAGAATTATATTCCACAATGAACGAATTTAGATTAGGACTTGTCGAGAGAGTAGATAGATCGATTTCAGATAATTTGTTAGCCCCTATGTTAAGAGAGGTAAGGATTGGTATCTCCACAAGATTAAGGAATCTTAATTTATTCCAACTAATATTGATAGTTTCTAGAGCATTACAGTCTTTAAGAATTTCAAATTCTAGTGATTCGAGTTTGTTCCCCTGAAGATTCAATATTTTTAGAAGTGGAAATTTTGGCAATGTAGACAAATCTATTTTCTCTATGTAACACGAGGTTAGCGAGATAGATTCCAATTTCTCGCAATAAATCAAATCAGATAAATCGACCTCAATCATTGTAGGAATAAATT
>Ga0114923_10002565_pt1 | contig 12259 bp, 4 predicted proteins | sample SumtaG_FD_89578 | JGI IMG/M metagenome (GOLD analysis project Ga0114923, IMG submission 89578) | Deep subsurface microbial communities from Indian Ocean to uncover new lineages of life (NeLLi) - Sumatra_00157 metaG | ecosystem: Environmental > Aquatic > Marine > Oceanic > Sediment | place: near... | reverse complement strand
GCCGTCGTATTCCTTCACCGCGAGATTGCCGCTTCCATCTTCCAGTGCCACATACAGCCCCTCATTAGCATCATTGCCTGATTGGCCATAAAAGTTCAGCACCAATGCTTTAACACCACCGACAGTCCAATCCGGGCCGATTTCCAAATCAGCAGCATTCGCCCAGGCCTCTGCATATCTGGGTGCGGAGGGTCCGCCACCGACACTATTGTCGTATTCATACAACATCGAGTTACCATCGTGAACGATAGTTTTCTCAAGGTAAATAAGCGAGTTGATGCCGCCGCCGTTCTTATCATTCCATACGGCCTCTAGTTCTGCATCTGAAGCATACGAGTCAAAATCGTCCACGACAAAATAGTTTGCCGTCTCAAAGCTCCAGACGTCGCCTTTCCAGACATTTGGTTCATTGACCTCATCGACGCGCCAGTAGTGAAGTGTGTCTAATTCAAGAGTACCGGGTTGATAGCTGTTCGAGTCCTGACGTGCTCGATATATGCCTGTTGCATCAGAGGTATTGGCATTGTTAGTGTCGGCAAAACTCGTGCTCAAGTAGACATCATGCAAATTTGCATCGATTCCCGGTGTCCAGTTAAGGTTAGTGTTTGGGTGTACCTCTGTTGCTCCATCTGATGGATGAGGGCCGTAGGACTCTTCGTCACAGGCATCGCCTTTGCCATCTCCATCTGAATCTAATTGGTCAGGGTTCGGGGTATTTATGCAGTTGTCACATAAATCACCTACATCGTCTATATCTACATCGTTTTGGTCAGGGTTGTTTACATCCGCACAATTATCATTAACATCCGGAACGGTATCCTTATCGTTATCAATGCTCTCGGTTGAAGCACCTCCGCCCCACAGGACTGATTTTAGTGGAGACGGTGGACGGATGAAACCACCGGATTCTGATTTTGGTGTTGGCTCTGGTTCTAATAGCTCCTCTAATCCTGGTATTGGACGTAGCTCTATTTTTGGTATGGATATGAAACCACCTGGAGGTTGTTCTGGTTTGGGAGGAGGTGGTGATGGCGGTGGTTTTACTTCCGGTGTTTCTAATGATTTTATTTTTTCCTCCACCTTTTCTTTTAGCTTAAACAACCGACTTTGGAGCCCTAGACCCCTTAATGGTCTGTTTTGCAAACCTATCGTTTCCATGACTTCAATCATTTCTAGTAGTTGTTGCGCTTCTTCTAGTTCTGATTTACCCGGTCCTATTGTCACACGTGGTTGTGGTGGTTGTGGTGGCGCTGGATCCAATTTCGTCGCCAGTGTTGGATCTATCGGCCTATGCATTTCTAATTGTAGTCCATACGGATCCACCCAATTTACTGGGTTATTCTTCACATAATTATAAAAATTTACTAAGTAAATTGGATCGCGCTGTAAAAACCTGCCGGTTGCTGTATCGTAATGCCTTGCTCGGTAGTAATATAAACCGGTTTCTTCATCATGTTCCCTGCCGGTAAACTTATATGGGTTCTCTATTGCTCCAGTTTCTGCCTTAATATCCCCAAATACATCATACTGGTATGTCGCCACTACGTTCTCAGCATTATTTGTCAAAGATGTAACGCTCCCCAGACCGTCATAATGGTAATAGGATACGACGCCGGTTCTATTGATACTGATGGGCTGGTCTATACCTGGGCCATGAGTATACCTTGCTTTTAGCGCGCCACCTGGCTCTAATTCCATCAGGATATCTTCACCATCATAGAGATAATATATGGTTCCAGCGGCGGTAGTTTTGCTTAAGCGATTGCCGAAGGCAGAATACCGGTATGTAATCTCGTTTGTATCTGGAAGTGTTACTTTTTTTAATCTGTTTTCATAGTCGTATTGGTAGGTTGTGGTACCGCCGGCATCGGTTTTATTAATCATATTGCCGTTGTTGTCATAGGAATAACTTGTTGTTCCGGCCGACAATAATCTGTTACCGGTATCGCAAGTGTATGATGTTACTGTTCCATCGACCGTCTGAGTTAATCGATTACCCACGTCGTCATAAGTATAGGCGGTATTCCCATCGGGATAAGTTACCTCAGTAAGCTGGTATATTTCATCATATTCGTACGAGGTAATATTCGCATCGGCATCGGTTACACTTAATCTGTTGCCTACATCATCGTATGTATACGAACAACTGGAAATTATCTCGCCGGTGGATTTTGCGTTCTTAAGATTAAGCAGTCTGTCAGCCTCGTCATAAGTATATGTAATATTCGCGTCGCTGGGATAAGCGAGCCTGATTCTTCTGCCGGCATCGTCATATTCGTAAGTCGTAACTTCACTCGGCGGAGCCGTAATACTTACAAGCCTGTTGAGTGAATCGTATTCATAAGTTGTAACGTCACCGTTTGGGTCGGTCATTGTCTTGCGATTCCCCACGGGGTCGTAACTGTAGCCGATGGTCTTGCTGAATGAGCCATAGTCCACCGTAGTAGAGACCAGCCGGTTAAGCTCATCGTAAGAATAGGTAACGGTTTCCCCCATGCTGCCGGTATTTGTTACATGGGTGATATTACTCACAGCGTCATACTGGATTGTAACGCTGTTTCCGTCCGGATATGAAATTGATACAAGACGACTCAGCTCATCGTATCCATAGGTAATAGTATTGCTGTTTTTATCCGTCTTGCTTATTACATTTCCCCTTTCATCGTAGTCATAGCTTTCAGAATGGCTCAGCGGGTCTGTAACTGAAATTATCCTGCCCAGCGCATCATAAACCGGTGTTGTTTTATTACCCTTAGCGTCTGTCGTTTCGGTAGGATTTCCGGTCCTGTCGAAAGTAAAGGAAGTTTTATTACCTAAAGCATTTGTAATCTTATCTGCTTGGCCGATGATATTGTGACGATAACCTGTTTGATTGTCGTTGGCATCGGTTACGCTCGTTAAGCTGCCGGCTTCGTTGTAGGCAAAGTCGGTCTCGTTGGTCAATGCATCTATAGTTTTAGTAACGCTGTCATTATCGTTGTACTCATACGTAATGGTATGGCTCAGCGGGTCGGCTGCGGTTAGTAATATGCCGGCCGTATCGCAGGTGTAGGTTCTTTCATTTCCATTTGCGTCAGTTGAGCTGAGCATATTGCCGTGGATGTCGTATGAATACAATGTTTCATTGCCCCGGAAATCTACGTGCCGGTTTACGTATCCGTTAGCATCATAAAAGTAGTAGCAGGTATTATCATTGGCATCGGTTATTTCGTCTAAGCTCCCATTTGGGTCGTAGCCGAAAGATGTCGTATGACCTAAGGCATCAGTAACACTTTTAAGTAACGAAATGTATTGAGAGTTGCTGTCGATATTCTCCCATTCGTAATGGGTCGAATTGCTCAGCGGGTCTGTAATATCATTGGGATTACCGTAGCTGTCATAGCCGTAGTTATAAGTGTTGCCGTTGGGGTCCGTAGAGCTGGTAATGTTCATATTGCTGTCCCAGATAGTGGTCCAGGCGTAGGATAATGGGTCAGTAATTACCGTCGGATTGCCGGACGAATTAAGCTGGATTGACATTTGGTGTCCCAGAGCATCGGTCACGTAAACATACGGGTCGGAGTATTCGACTGAACACAGTTTCAACAGCTTCAGGTGTGTTTGAGTGTCGAAATCATACAGCGAAGTTTTAATCTCTTGGACCTTGCTATTGGCGATATAGTATGAAAAGTGAAGCATCGCACCGGCCTGATTAACTGCGCTCTCTATGCGGTGATTAGTGTAATAAAAATACAAGCTGTGCTCTCCCATTGCATCGTTTACATCAGTCAGGTTGCCGTTTCCGTCGTATTCGTAGCCGATAGTTCTGCTTAAAGGGTCTACCACGCTTTCAATTCTGTCTTGGGCATTATAGTTAAAGGTAATTGTCAGGCCGGAATCATCTGCCGCACTCGTGACTTTTCCACCTGTATAGCTGAAAGTTAACTTATTCTCGTTTTTATCAGTAATGTTTAATAGCCTGCCGTTGAGGTCGAATTGGTAAACGCCCCCGTCTTTGAATTTGAGTGAGAATCCGCCCGCATCTTTTATCAGCTTCGAATGGATTCCCGGCGGTGAAGAATAATTTCCACCTCCAATGGACGTAAAGATATGTGTTGAACCGTCCCCGTCAAACAGCTTTGCATTGCCGTTTGGTTCAGTAAGATAAACATTATAGTTGAACGTCCACCCGTAGCCAAAGGGACCGTCTTCTTCGCAGCTCAGGCTGTTATAGGTTCTAACTACTCCGAGATTAAATCCCCTCGCCTTTGCTGAGATGTCTTTAGCGGAGAGGAAAAGATTGCCGTTGGCTGAATTTACCACATTATCAATGTAGTGGTACCAAGGTTCGTAACCGGTATTTCCTGCTGATGAAGGGTTTTCTGATTGTGCTTGGCTTTCTATGATTCCAGAAAAGCCAGAGTTTCCTAAAAGAAGAGAAAAACAAAGATGGTAAATTATTAAATTTTTCATTGGTCTTTTCCCTTATCACGGACTCACTACGTTTTTACCATAGAACGACCGCATTATTTGTGGGGGGAAAGCGTACGGCGAACGAAAGATACTTTCTCCACACTCCTTCGCCATATGTGACGCGGCAACAGTCTGCAGAAGTTGGCTTGAGCCAAGTATTCCATGACAGTTCTTGCCGTCATCTCTGCCGATAAGTGCATCATCCCAATATTCCGTATATTCATTTTTCCAAACCTCGCTAAAAACATTGCACGAGTATAATATTGCCCATTCAATATCTTCTGCCCAGTCGGTCGATAAAATCGTCGGTGTACCGCTGCCCGGTTTATATAAAGGATCCCACGTACCATCCACCCCAATATTTCCCTCCTCTCCCTCGGAACACTCCAAAATAAAATCTGCCGGAACCAAACTGAATAATCTCCACTTCCTCCACGCATTACTATGAGGCAAATGCCAAAAGACCTGATTCATAAGCTTTATAGCCTCCTCATCGGACAAGGATTAAATATCACATGCCTCCGAGAGTATATTTTCATTCCGCGCAATGAAAATGCGGGTCCCACGCTAATATCAATCCTACCACCACAGCGTCCCTATATACTACATGTACTACACGTAACACCATAGATATGTCAATCGTGGTAACTACGGGATTTTCGCACTTTTACCCCTCTTTTTTCGCATTTTAATCCGCGATTCTGGGCTTTTATTGTTGATTCTTAACCTCTCGTTGTCCCCCCAGACAAAAAAGGGCCGCAAGCATCTAACCTGCAGCCCTTTGTTTACACATATAACCAATTGCTAAACTTATTTCTGGTGAATCTGGATATTGCCGCCGCCGTCATAATCTTGGTCCACCACTGTCGGCGGTTTTTCTTTCCAAACTGGTACTTTCTACTTTCGTATGCTCAAGCGGCCTCCGCACAGAAGACAACGCTATACCCTCCTTTAGAGCCGTCATTATACCAACCGCCTCAAGATAGTTCTCCGCTATGAAAAACTTCCCTTTTTCAAAACCAAGCCTCTCCAGCTCATTCTCCATCCGGTTCTCGTTCTCTTTTACTGCTATCACCGGTATCCCCTGCTCTATCGCCGCAAGTGTCGGCAGTCCAACACACTTATCCGGCATAACTAAACACGATACATCTGCAGCAGTCAAAACGCCCGGATGCCTTTAATTCCCTGACTAATCCTCTTGGCTATGCGGAAGAACTACTATGCGCACATCCTCTGCCGTTTCATCATAAATCCTTTTGTCCGCAAAGCTTTCTAACATTAAGTCCTTTACTTGTTTGACAATGGCTTTCGCCTGCTCATCACTTATCTCCTCTGCATCAACACCGTCATATAGCACCTTTACACATGCCTCGCGTAATTCTTTTTCCCTGCTGTGTAAAAACTCCTGCCAGAACAGCATCCGCATAAAACCTTTTAGCTTCTCAAACTCCGCCTCTCGATTTTTTTGCAACTCTAATGCCTTAATAAGCCTATAGCAATTTCTAAGACGCAATAATTGACGTGGGTTACTGAATCTAAACGTTTTAGCCATCTCATAAAATTCATCACGTTCTTGCTCCGTATCACGCATCTCTTCCTCTGTAATCTCTGTCTCAGTTGGAGTCTCTTCCATATCGACAGTTGAAACTTGTTCCGGCGGTTCATCTGTAGTGATTCTGTCTCTACCGGTATCTCCCAATCCTCCGCCTTCAATATCTACACTCGGTTGCGGTATCGCCGGTCCTTTTTCTTTCTGCTCGGATTTTAACGGAGAATGTACGATACTTGGAAAAAGTCTTTCGTTGATAAATCCTTTCAATCCTTGAACCGTTGGTTCTTGCAGCCGGATTGGAAGTTGAATTATCTTTCCAAGATAGTCTCGTGCTATTTCTCCTTTTCTTCGCCCTCCATTCCCATCACTTACCTTCTGATAGTGTTCGCCTATCGCCTTAAAAGCTATTCGATGGTCAATACAAATAAACACATTTACCCTTGGCACTGACATTACCAGTCGTATCGCATCTAATGTTTCAGCAATACATTTCGGCTGACACCTGTCGAGATCGTCTACAAACAAAACAAGTTGTCCCATCTCGACTCTCGTTTTTTTAGTTTTAAGCCACCATTTATGAAAAAGAAATTTTAAACATTTAGCTACCAACCCAAATGGCCATAAGATTTTTCTTTTGCTGCGCGATATACGGTCTAGCATACGTATTGTTGAAATTTGAAGTGTTCGTTTCATTCTAATATCTGTACGTCTAAGCCTGAGTCCGCAAAGTGTGTCAATGTGGCGTCTTAAAATTGGTATCAAACCAAGGTGCTTGTTGTAATTGGGGAGTTTTAAATATGTTTCCAATTTTACTGTTATTGGATGCTCAATGATCTTAGCAATATTAATAAACACAAAAATAACTATCGCAATCCACCCGCCTGCAAGTCCATAATTCTTCCAATCACCTTCTCCGCCAATCTTGTCAAATAAACACAAAAAAACTATTGCGAACAAAACATAGCATATTATACGTAAAATGTTTTTTCCATATTCCTGAATTGCGAAATAAAACCGTAATTTCTGCCTCTCCATAAATTTAAGATTACCTATCAGCCCCCTCACAACTTCTTGTGCAAGTCCGGCAGCAATATTTTCTGTCTGTTCATATCCCCACGCATTAAAAATTACAAAATCAAAATATCTAGGCTTCTTCTCATTCAACCGTTTTGTCAACAAATTCATTACAGTACTCTTTCCCGCTCCCCAGTTACCAAACAGCGCGACTGTAAAACCTTCCATTTCCTTACTATGAACAAACATATTTGCCAAAGCCTCTACCAAACCTGACCGACCTAACAAATCCTTTGCGGTAACCTTGTCATCCGCCATCGTCGCGACACCGCCAATTGTCTGAGCCTTATCTGGTTTCTTGCTCCCTTCTGCATTTTTTTTTGCTAACTCAAGTAAGCCACCAACTTCTCTTTTTATCTCGTCAAAAAAAAGTGCTCCGCGTTTTAGAATATACACACCTGCTTCGTATTTTAAACGCTGATGTCCAAGATTCCCTTCAAGCCAATTCTTCTCCTTTGAAGATTTACTTGTGTATCCACTCAATTGTTTCAGTTCACCTTCAAACATATAATTGGGAAGCTTTGGTTCAGGGAAATATTTTTGATAACCTGCAAGTACTAAAGAAATATTATCATCTGAATTGTTAAGCCGATGTATTTGCGCAGCAGTTCTTTTATTTTTCTTTATCTGCAAATCGATATAATCCCGACAAGGAGTGTGAACTCTAAAACCATGTTTGTCTTTCGCAAGTCTAATTAATTCCCTATATATTCGCCTGCCTGCAGCACTTAATGGACTTTCAAATAAAAGCTGGCCATAGACAGGAAAATCCTCATATGATATTTCATTTGATGTCCCATCATCCTCCACCTCATATATCACAAAATCCTCATTTGACTGTTCAGATGGATATACTATATAGACAAATGGATTCTGTATTCCGACAAGGCCGCTTTTGTAATCTTTGGCAATACTTTCAGAAACCTCCTGGGAGGGTTTCCCATAATGTCCAGACTTGCAGTTAAAAACAGCTAAAGAATCGTCCGTGTCGGGGTGATCAGCTACCAAATCTAGGTCAGGGACTTCTGCGACAATACCATAGTTCAAACTTTCACGAGGAAACATTTTTTCAGTAATTAAAAAAGTTATTAAATTGTCTCGAAATACATTTTCAAAATCATCATCACCTGCCCCCTTAGATGCCATATCCTTTTTAATAGCCTCTCTGACCTCTCTTGTAAACTCGTTGTCATGTAGCTCAAGGGAACGATTGATACTTTTATAGGCTTCTTGATAATTTTTGACCCAGAGATATGCCGATGCTAAATTATGCCAAAGTACCGCCTCTTTTTCAGGTTCTAAGTCATTGTCAATTCCTTTTTTGAAACACTCAATCGCTCCGTCATAATCTTTGTGCCGCGTTAATACATGGGCTTTTTGCATATATACTTGTATGTATTTCGGATCATTCTCGATGGCCTGATCATAGCAACGGAATTCTTCATCTTTATCCCCCATCTCTCCATAAGCAATCCCTTTTTTTAATAAAATGTAGGATTTATTAGCTGCATACTTGAGAGCTTCATCAAAACAATTGATCGCACTTTCTTTCTCCCCTTTTTTTGACAGAGCTTTTGCTTTCATTACCCAGGAACTATCGTTGTTTGGATTTATTTTAATGGCCTTATCTAAGCACTTAATTGCTTCATCAAAAGAATCTTTATAAAAAAGTGCTTCCCCCATTGAATGCCACGCAATAATATTATCCGGCTCTATTTTAGTTAAAAGCTCAAACGTGTCGTATGTAGCGTCATAATCATTCTTCTTTAAAAACGCTAACCCTTTCCCCTTTAAAGCGTCAATATTTTTTGGTTCCTTCTGAAGGATGATATCGAATTGCTCAATCGCCTCATCATATTTTCCTAAACGACTATATGAAGTTCCCCTGATATCCATTGCCTTTATATGGTTGGGATTAATTGATAAGGCCTTGTCGCACAATTCAATTGCCCTGTCAAATTCAGAATTTTCGAATGCCTTAAGCGCTTCTCCAATAGCCGCTTCAACATCATTGCCCCCGCCATTACTACTATGGTGTATTCCGTTTGTCTGTTGAAGATTTTCAACTTTCTCCCACCCTTTTGCCGTTAAATAAAGGGTGTAATCTCTCATCGTTCCATCTGCTTTAATATCTCCACTGTCTTTAATGTGGTTGATATAAAAGATCAATTCTTTTGCATTTTTACAAAAACATATAGGATAATCTTGTGAGGGTTTAACTAGTACTTTGTCGCCCGGATAATTTGATTTGCGATATATGTATTGCAGAAGCAACAATGCTTTTTCAGTTACGCTTTTTGGTGCTTTACTTATAAATTCCGCTTGAAATTTTGCGTCGTCATCAATCACATCTCCTTTTATGACAAACAAACTATCTGTATCTTTGTGCAGTTCACAAAAATTACGTGTTATGCCGGAAATTATATGAAAACTATCTTTGCGTTTGTCGAGAACCTGAATCGCCATATCGGTAAGATTATACTTGCCACAAGACGGACATTTTATGGTAAAAAGTTGATTAAGAGGAGCAATACTATATACTTCACATTTAGTTTTACATAAAGGGCAAGGCTTTATTTCTTTCATTGCGAACTCTCTTTTTAAATTTATTTCTCTCTGCCCAAATATTCTTTTCTCAAAACCTACAAATACAAAATTACAGATACAACTTGCGAAATATTAGATACGAACAATTCCGCTCCGCCCAAAATCATATCCTACTTTCCAGACCCCGTCAAACCAAAAACTTATCCCATTTTCTTTATGACAATAAGCGTAAGGTGGTATTCTTTTTTTAGTGAGAAGCCTCGCCCGTCGTAGCCTTAGCGAAGACGAGCCGCTCCCTGTTTCCTGTCTTACCCCTCTTCACCGTTCAAACACCACTTTGAATGCCAAGAGTATGCATGAAAGTCCAAAACAACCTAAAATAACCGCCCAAAATTTAGCACTGGAAAGGAAAAATATGGGAATTGGAATAAATCCAAAAAGCAGAAGCCAACCAGACGTGACGCTTGTCGGCTGCTCTCTGAAAATGATTGGGGTTAGGAATAGTAACACGCCGCCTAATAAAAGAAGGCAAACCCCTGCAACAACTCTTCTGAAAGGTATACTACGTCTTTGTTTTTTATATACTTGACACATTAACTCACGCCTCTTTGACTCTAAAAACCTTACCACAAATCCGCAATAATATCAAGATAATTCCCACCCTTTTTTTGAGTAGAAATTCTCCCAACCCACCTGTCCTGAGCGAAGTCGAAGGGCCTGTCCCCGAAATTCTCAGTCTCCGGATCCAGCCCCATCCACAAAAGTCTCACATAACCAAGTGTCCAATTACCAACCTCTCCTGTAACGACCACCCCAAAACCGCCCAAAATTGTCATAGAAAGCGCAAAAAATACGAATTTTTACCAAAAAATCACAAAAAGTGCGCGCTTTTTACACAAAAATACAAAAAAATACCAATTTTTCACCATTTTTCTGTCGCATTTGCGCGCAGAATCTACCACTTTGCGACAAACTGAAATCCAAACTCACACACTTATGCTCGCGTGCTCCGAGCGAAGACTGGAGGCGGGGGGATTTTTATTCGCCGTCTTTATGGCGAACGAACCCCCTGTTTTTGTAAAATCGATCTAAGTAAGACCTGCCCTGACTGCTCTTAAGAAACTTTTCTCTATTTCGAGCTGACTTATGATCAGGATAATCTTCGGTATGCAAAATGCTAAATTCCCCAAGGGCTTGTGTGCTCTTAGTTTTTCCTCTACGATGTTCGCTTAACCGCCGGGACAAATTGTTAGTTATCCCGATGTACCGTTGAACTTTTCCCTGTAGAACATAAACCGTTATCATTGATTATATGCCTATAGTAATGGAGGCGGGGGGATTCGAACCCCCGTCCCGAGATGTTTCAAGACAAGCTTCTACATGCTTAGTCGCTCTTTTAAATTTCGCCTTCCCGGCCGCCAAACGACAGGCTTCCGGTTCAGCTATTTTGGAAATTTCTCACCTTACCGGCCCAAAAAACCGGTTCAGCCAGCCTGCTTTGTGACGCCCTTGCCAAACTCACAGGCAAAGTCGGACAGGACGGGCCGCTTAATTAAGCAGCCATTTGCAATTGGTAGTTACCAATTAAAAGTGTTGCCGGATGATTAGCCAGGCCAACCGGCGTCCTGGGCATGCGACTTGTCCTTCCTCCATCCGGTCGAAGCCGTTCGCCCCCGTATTCACTTGTCAAAAATCCGTCCCTTTGGCCCAATAAACCGCCTTTTTCACCTTAAAATCTGCGAACTATATTATATCGACTTATACGCTGCAAGGCAACAGAAAGTACATAAATTTAAGATATACAATCCTAAAATCTCTTGCGGTTCAGGCCCCGCCAACTTAAAATGCACCTTTTCAAATCGAAAATCGAGGAAAAGCTATGTTAGCAAGACTGCACAGTGTAACACTTGTTGGTATCGAAGGGCTTGTTTGCGAGGTGGAAGTTGACGTCGCCCGCGGCGGTTTTGAAAAATCCGTCATTGTCGGCCTGCCCGATGCCGCCGTAAAGGAAAGCACCGAAAGGGTCAAAAGCGCGATATTAAACTGCGGCTACAAATACCCAAAAACCCAGTCGCTGGTAAATCTCGCCCCCGCTGACGTGAAAAAGGAAGGCCCAGCGTTCGATTTGCCAATTGCTATTGGCATGCTCATCGGCCAGGGTATTTTGGCAAGCGCCATTCACAAGGATTTTGTCATTGTTGGCGAGCTTGCCCTTGATGGCCGTGTCCGGACCGTAAACGGCATTTTGAGCATGGCCATAACCGCAGCAGCGAAGGGCTTTAGCCGGATGATTGTACCGCTGGAAAACGCAAAAGAAGCCGCGGTCGTCAATGGCCTTGAGGTCTACGGCGTAGGCTCATTGTCCCAGGTAGTCGGTTTTCTCTCCGGGCAGCTTGCGCTTGAGACAACAACTGTTGACATCGGTGAGCTTTTTGAAAAGTCCTCGAATTATGAAGTCGATTTCGCGGACGTTAAGGGCCAGGAGTCCGTCAAGCGGGCTCTTACAATAGCGGCGGCAGGGGGGCACAATATCATGATGATTGGCCCGCCAGGCGCGGGCAAAACAATGCTTTCTCAAAGACTTGCAACGATTTTGCCGGCTTTGAGCCTTGAGGAATCGCTCGAGACAACGCG
>Ga0114923_10002564_pt1 | contig 12262 bp, 14 predicted proteins | sample SumtaG_FD_89578 | JGI IMG/M metagenome (GOLD analysis project Ga0114923, IMG submission 89578) | Deep subsurface microbial communities from Indian Ocean to uncover new lineages of life (NeLLi) - Sumatra_00157 metaG | ecosystem: Environmental > Aquatic > Marine > Oceanic > Sediment | place: near... | reverse complement strand
TCTCGATTGCGTTACTCACCTACTCGTACCGGAAACTATTCAAAATATCGAGGAAAGCACAATCGATAAGATGTATATAACGGACTCTATCTTTCTTGAGCCTAAATGGAAGAGTAAAAAAATCAAAGTACTTACAATCACCCCTATCTTAGCCGATTTCATTAAGCAGTATTAATGAAGAAACGCGGGTTCAATTCGATAAACGGTTCAATGACAGAACGTAAAACGTCCCAGGAAGCATTGAACCAGCTTTAGAGATTATAAATGAAGGTATTTGAAATTTGTGAATTCGAATTTGTTTAGGATTTCGAATTTATAATTTAGGATTTGTTTTTCTATAGGTATTTAGCAAACTTCGAATCCTTAAATTTTTTACTCTTCAGCATCTCGCTTACATCCCGAACATAGTCTTTATGAACAACAAGAATTGCATCCTTTGTATTCACCACCACCATTCCATCCAGCTTTACCCCTGCCAATAGCTTTTTACTATCATAATTATAGAGCATACAATCCTTATTATCATAATCAAATACATTGCCTTTAACAGCATTCTTCTTTCCAGGACTCAAATAGTTCTTCAAGGCATACAGTGTTCCCGGATCTTCCCAACCCATCTTCGTTTCTAAGACCAATACATCCTTTTTCTTCACATGATATGGCACACAATGATCGAAATGTATCGGTTCAATAGTCGGATATATCTTATCAATAACGCTTGACTCATTTGGAGTATCAAGAGCTTCTTCAATCTTTTTGAGCTTTCTATACAAATCAGGATTATACTGTTTGTAAATTGATAACAGATAATCAAGGGTCGAAACGAAATACCCTGTGTTGATAAGCGATTTACCAGCTTTTAGTTTTTTTTCACAAATCTCTTTTACAGGTCTATACATCCAATCCTCGAAATGGTGTATCTCTTTGCCAAACTTCTTACCAATATCGATCCATCCGACATTTGGATTTGCAAAAGCCGGCTTTTCCCCATAGAAGACTATCTCTGCTTTCTTTTTAAGTACAAGCTCTTCGCCAAGTTTCAACTTATCCTGAAATTGTCTCACATTTTCCATAAAGTGATCTGCCCATAAAATGGCAATCGGTTCACGCACTCCCATTTTACGAAGTCTTATCAGAGCAAGTCCCGCTGCAGGACCAACATCTTTCATCTCAGGTTCACCAAAAATATTCGCGCTAGAAATCTTAGGGAATATCTCTTTTACAACCCCGATGTAATCTTCATTTGTTGAAATAAATATGTTATGCAAACCAAAGGCAGGTTGTACACGTTTTATTGCCATCTCAAGAGTAGAAGTATTGTTACTAATCTTGATAAATTGTTTGGGGACCTTAACCCTACTAATAGGCCAAAAACGTTTACCGCTTCCCCCTGCGAATATAAGAATTTTCATAAAACAAATGTAAAAGATTAGGAGAGATATTTTCTCATGTTAGAAAAAGGAGTGCAATATTTATCTAAGAGGGATCTAAACATTATAAATTATGCTTGAATTAAACATCTTCTTTAACTATTTTTGGAAATCTAAATTCTTCGACTTTTTCATTTTTATATACAAGAAGCGCACAAAGTTCGTATTTCTCAATATACTCAGGAGCTTTTTTCCCCATAGCAAATAGCGCTGTTGCCCAAGAATCGGCACTCATTGCATCATCAGAAATAACAAATACCGCATGAACATCATCTTGCGGTTTCCCTGTCTTGGGATTGAGAAGATGATGGAAAAATTTTACTTTACGAGCCCAGGCTCCAGAACAACAGAGCGCTTTATTTTCTAATTGTACATACCCCAAAGAGTCTAATTCAGGAACATTGAGCCCCACAAACCAAGGGGTACCATCACGATCATTACCCATAACACGAATGTCACCTCCTGCATTTATCACAAAGTTTCCAAGCCCTTTCAGTTTCTCATATGCAAGATCTATCGCATATCCTTTGCCAAGACCACCAAGATCAATCCTTTGTTTGGGAGCAAGTTTGATGGATAAATCGCTTTTATTAAGCGCAATATCTTTATACGTAGACCTTAAACGTGCTATATTCTGTACTTCTTGTAATACATACTCTTTACGCTTCAGTTTCTCAAACTGATACCGTGCTCCATACCCATACGCTTCAAGAAAATCTATAATAGTCGGATCAAAGTATCCTTCTGTCTTTTCCGCAAGGTTAAGTCCATACTGTACCAAATTGAATAATTCTCTTGAAACAATTTTCTTATTGCCTCCTGACTGGTTCAATTGAGATAGTTCACTATCAGACTCAAAGCGGGTAAATTTCTCAATAACAAAATGGAACTGCTGAAAACCCTGATCAAAGATAGCACGCACTTTGGAGCGATAAACTTCGGTCCATGCTGAGAACTCCACATACGAATTCATAAATATTCTCTGATCCTGGATGAGTGTATACATAATACTAAGTATCCTTACAGTATTTTACGTATCTTCTTATCAAGAAATGATCGTAAACCAATTAATGACATCAATATACCAGTCAGAACTAAGGAAATGATTATCGCAATATCACCAATCCCGCTTTCTGGAAGTTCACCTGGAACAGTTGTAGTAGGAGAAGTACCTGGAATGGTAGTGGATGTAGGAGATATAGTAGTGGTAGTAGTCGTTGTAGTAGTTGTTGTTTGGGCACTTTCACCCGTCACAGTAAGATTTAAACTCGTTGTAGAACCAAGGATATCTTGATTACTCTGATTCTTGATTGAACTTTGAGACTTGTTTACACTAACAACACTTGTTCCTACAGACTTCCCCCGAAATATTATAGCAGCAACTCTGCGATTCACTGTTTGTGCTGATCCAGTAATTTCTGCAATAATTTTAATTTTCCCTTCGGAATTATCAGCGGTATTAGTTTTTTCTAAAGCAAAGCTATCGAGAAACTCAACTTGTATACCTGCTTGAGAAGAACTCTTATCTACTACCTCAAGAACCTCTGGGTCATACATGATAGTAATCGTATAGCTAGACACTTCTTGAGATTCGCTTTCAATGGTAACATCAGCTTTTGTTGTTGAACCGGCTTCGATTTTTGTCGAAGCATTCGTCAATTTTATCACGGCTTTTTTTTGTGTATCCGGCTGATCAGGTTCCTCAAAAGGACCGTCATATGGAAACGTCGGCATAGATTGTGCAATTACTTTTTGTATGAGTGGTAACATGATTTGATTTTTTCCATATTTACATTTCTACGCTGATTTGTAAAGGTTAAATATCATTTATACTAATCCATTCATGATTTTTTAGGCATTACTTCTGAATATGTAATGTATTTCAAAATCTTGATGAGGGATGTTATAATTTCACTTATCATATTACTTTATGTTATAAATCTGCCATGGTAAGAAAAATTTATAATGTCTTGATACAACTTCTACTCTTTTGGGCTATTACTGATCTTTTTTCAGGCATAGTGATACGTGAGGGCTTCATGGGCTATGTCATTTGTGGAGGAATATTTGGTCTCGTTATGCTTATCGTTGTTCCTATGATAAAATTCTTTACACTGCCCGTGAAATTCATATCCATATTTCTCATCAGCATTATGTTGTCTGTAATCGTATTTTTCTTTTTGAATTTCGCAGTACCTTTTATAGACTTCACTGAGGGAGAGGTTGTTGGACTTTCGAATAGATATTTCGAACTTCCAACGTTTTTTCTTGGTATGATCGGTAATGTATCAGTAGGTGGGGTTGTTGCAGGGATTCTTTCGGCATGTTTGAAGTGGCTAGAAATCAAAAGCAGGAATGAATAAAATTTGAACAGCTGAACTTTATTTTTTAGATATTATACAATGAATTCGAAAACAATATTGTTATCATTACAAATAATTTTAACGGTCTTTCTCATTGTCTTTATTCTGCTTCAGGTCCGTGGCAGTGGACTTGGAACGGTCTTCGGAGGCGGCTCAGGAGGAGAATTCTATAGATCAAAAAGAGGAATAGAGAAAATACTGTATCGTGGAACCATAGTGTTAGGAGTACTTTTCGTTGCGAATAGTGTTGCACTCGCTTATCTTTATTCATAAATACCATGATTTATTCCAGACGAAGGAATATTATACAAAAGATGAGGAACACTTTTTGGCGCTATCCTTATCTACTATTTGATAAAAAAGGGGGAATTCGTCAGCTCATAAACTCATATAAGCTCATCAGACCATTTAGCCACATTATCATACTATCCATCTTTTTTGTTGCGATAGGAATAACAAATTATAATCGGACGGATGCTTTTATCACTCTTCAAAAAGATACACTTATTGAAGGGGTGATAATAGGAGACAGTGGTTTATCAAGGATAAACCCTCTCCTTCCAACCAACAATCAGTTTGAAAATGATCTGACGAAACTTATCTACCATGGACTTATTCGAGTAACATCATCAGGAGAAGTACAGGGTATTCTTGCTGCGAGTTGGGAGAGTTCAGATAAAGAAGGCAAGGTCTACACGTTTCACTTACGTGATGATGTATACTGGCATGACGGAAAGAAATTCACCGCAGATGATGTATTAGCCACGTTCAATGTGTTGAAGGCACTTGGATCGGGTAACGAAGCTGGTCAACCGAGCAAATACTCAGAAGTTGCTCAAAATTTGGAATTGGAAAGAATTAATGATTATACCATTACAATCAAATCAGCCGTCATAAATCCAACATTTTTTGAGGATATAGATTATGGAATTCTTCCAGAACATATCCTGAGTGATGTAAGTATTTCCACATTCAGCTGGGCATATTTCAATCTTAATCCTATTGGAACAGGACCCTTTAAATTTAACGGTTTTAAAGATAATGTGATTTCTCTAATAGCAAATGGTGATTATTTCCTTGAGAAGCCAAAGATTCGGCATTTAAAAATCGAATTATTTGAAACTGGAGACGCTGCGGTAAATGCTCTAAAAAATGGAGAGATCCATACACTTGCAGATCCTTCATCAGCAATTCTTAAAGAACTGGAGAATTATAAGAATCTCTCAATAATGCACAGTAATATTCTTTATCGAAGATATCTTGGTCTTTATTTCAACCTTAAAAAAGACGGGCCAGAAACTTTTAAACAAAAAGAAATACGTCAAGCAATATCATCGGCAATCAACCGTGATGAAATCATTGCCCAACTAAGTACAGCTGGGGAAGAAGCCTTAGGCACCATCCCTAAAATCTCATGGGCATATAATAAGCAAGCAAAACGATATCAGTATAAGACTAAGCGTGCAGAAAAACTTCTTGATGCAAACGGTTGGAAGTTAAAGGAGATTAGTGGAAGAAAAGTAAGAGAAAAGGACGGCACTATTCTACGATTTGAGCTATCATACCTTGATAAATATGACCGACAAATAGTCGCCCAGTCGATTAAAAGAAACCTTGAGTTAATTGGTGTCATTGTCAACCTTGATCCACGCTCAAGTAGTGATCTGAATGAAGCTTTGATTGCAACAAGAAATTTTGAAACAGTCTTATATGGAGTTGAAACACCAATCGACCCTGACCGCATCCGTTTATGGCATAGTAAGGCTATAAAGAATCCAGGACTCAATATATCATCATATATCACAGAGGAACAGGGAGCAGTAATTGGATCAGATAAAGAGATAGAACGCATTAGTCTTGTAGATGCCGCTCTTGAAAATGGTCGATCTACACTGAATGAGAAACAAAGAATGGGTTCTGGAGGCCTTTCTATCGGGTATGAGAAATTTCAGGAAATTCTCCTAGAGGAGTCTCCAGTAGTCTTTCTCTATCATCCTGTCTTTTCATATGCATCCCGAAATCGAGTAAAAGGTATCGATCTAAGTGACATGGCTTCACCTGAGGATAGATATCTTTCTGTGTTAAACTGGTATATTGAATAGCTATAGCGGTAGAGTTCTCAATGAACTGCGCCTGCCCTCCGAAATTTTAATGTAGGAGGGAATTAGTCCCGCTACGCGGAAGTAGACGCACTTTAGTGCTGAGGTGGTGGAACTGTTCAATGAGACTTTGATTTTGTAAATGAAATGTAACAAAATCATTAGTCGAATTAATCCCGATATGCGGGAGTAGACGCGCTTTAATGCCGAGGTGGCGGAACTGGTAGACGCGCACGGTTCAGGGCCGTGTGCTCTTCGGAGCATGGAGGTTCAAATCCTCTCCTCGGCATTTCATTGAAAGTATATAAACTTACATTTCAAAATATTTCTATTTTAATCGATTATTAAACAAGTTGTCGGAGAGGAAAAAGATATGGAGGTTTCCCGACTCACATACTTTCATCGGGACTAATTCAATATATAACTTTTCTACATTTCATTTGAAAAGTTTTTATCTCATTGAGCAAATCCTCTCCTCGGCATTTCATTGAAAGTATATAAACTTACATTTCAAAATATTTCTATTTTAATCGATCATTAAACAAGTTGTCGGAGAGGAAAAAGATATGGAGGTTTCCCGACTCACATACTTTCATCGGGACTAATTCGATATATAACTTTTCAAAAATACTGGACAGATAGAAATTTACAAGTTAATGCCTGCGTGGTATAAACAGTTACTGGAGTAATTAGTATGAATTACTATGAAAACACTTATCCATACAACAATTCTTTCGCTAACAATAATCTATCTCATCCAGGCAGCTTTCTTGGGAAAGCGGATAACATACGGACTTTTAGTGGCGTTTGTACTCTTAATACTCGTTAAATTCTTTAAGACAAAAAATGGATAATTTACTCATTGTAGGGCTGATACTTGCATTCTTTATACTATATGTTGTTATAGGCGATATTACAAAAATAAGGAAGCCTTTGAGCATAAATTCTTCACAAACTGCCTTTATCCTAGCACTTTGTATAGTTGCAACAATCTATCTTTATATTCATATATTCTCACTTGGACCAATTGCGATAATCATAGCCATCCTTAGTGGAAGTTTACTGTATCTAATCTCATACACAATACTCGAAGATGAGAAAGAGCATTAAATATATATGGAACAATCATGCAGTTCTCAATGCACACATACTTCATGGCCACAGTAAGCATTATTTAGCATGCATTTTTGTATTACTCGTATTATCTATTGCATTAACCCCGTCTATAGGATTATTGCAATCGCTCAGAGTCATCTATGGAAGTGTTTACAGTCTTTTCCTTCCGGGTTTCCTCATGAGTCATCTTTTTTTTCCATCACGATCTATGGATACTCTTGAGAGACTTGCACTGAGTTTTGTGCTCTCAATTTCTATCGTCCCATTGGTGATCTTTTATCTGAACCTCGTTGGTATACCAATATCGACCATAAGTACGTTTACGATAATCTTTATCATATGCATCTTGATAACAGTAATACTCGTATTGAAGAAGAAAGAAGGGGTTATAGATTAACGATAGAATTATCACCTATACATAGTGACAGACTTCTTGCAGATCAAATTTTATTAGCTACTGTAGTAAATATAAAATAATTTCGTACTCTCTAGATACAAAAAACGAAAAAAGATATTTGACATGACAAAACGTATAGTAGATAATGCCGACCGTATTTGTCGATTATTCTTCTTTCAAAATGAAACTAACAAATCGTGCCGAATACGCTCTTCTTGCAATGCTGACCCTCACTCGAATATATATACATCGTCAGAAGAAATATATAACAATTCATCGAATCGCACAAAAAAATTCCATACCAAAAAAATTTCTTGAGAAGATATTTGCAGATTTAAGTAGGGCAGGTTATGTGGAAACTCAGCAGGGTCCAAAAGGTGGAGTACGACTTGCAAAGCATCCCAAAAAGATATCAATAGCAAAGATACTACGTGAAATTGACGGGCCATTAGCACCTGTGAGTAGTGTTAGCAAATTGAAATATGCCCCGTCTCCTATAGAAAGGTCAAAAACTCTTACATTTATATTTAAGAGAATACGTGATATAGAACATAAAATACTATCGAGTACAACATTTGCTGATTTAGTTACTTAATTTATTACTTATACATGAAATGAAGAAGCTTACTATAGAAATAAAAGAAAAAGAATATGACGTTCTCAATAAACGTGTTGAAGAGAAAAAGGAATTCACTTCAGTAGAAGAGTATATTTCGGATATCATTTCCCAAGTTGTTGATCGACTGAGGGATGAGGAAGGTGGTGATGATGAGACATATTCTAAAGAAGATGAGGAAAAAGTGAAAGAGAGACTAAAAAGTTTAGGCTATTTAGATTAATAGGACTCTAATATGAAAAATAAGATATTTGTTCTTGGTCTTGACGGAGCGACACTAAAATTATTGGATAGGAAGGAGCTTCCTACTTTTCAGAGGCTAATACGAAGGGGAATCTCCGGTACGCTTCTATCACGACCAGCAATTACTTCAGTTGCATGGCCTAGTATGGTTAGCGGAGTAAACGCAGGAAAACATAACATCTTTGATTTTAGAAGAGGTGATGATCTGAAATTATCAATAGATAAGAAAGCCAAGGAATTGTGGGACTATGTGAAGACAATTGCTATCAATGTCCCAATGACCTTTCCTGTTCGAGAAATTGATGGAGTAATGATCTCAGGCATGATGACTCCCTCACTTGATTCAAAGTGTGTACATCCGGAAAAAGAAAAGGATTTCTTAAAATCAATTAATTATGCATTCGAACCAGACATTACGCCGACATCCATTGAAGAAGGAATAAAAACTAAGTTTAAGCTCATCGATCGATATATCAATTTTGATTACGAACTGTTCTTTATTGTATTTAGGGAATACGATGTGATACAGCATTTTTTCTGGAATGATAACTTGGAATATTACCAGTTAATGGATCAATATCTTAAGAATTTCCTTAAAGAACACAATGAAATAACACATTTTTTCGTTGTTTCTGACCACGGATTTACAAAGATAGACAAGACATTTAATCTCGAAAAATTCATCGAGCAGCAAGCTTATTCGCAATTTATTGAAGTTGGAGGTTGGGGGGCATTGTATCTGAAAGATAAAAGCATCAAGGAAACAGTAGTAGATTCCCTGAGAGATTTTAAAGATAACGGAAAAACCATACTCGATGTATATCCTCGTGAAGAGATATATTGGGGACCGTATGCCAAAGAAGGTCCTGATATCGTAGTCTCACCAAAGCGTCAACTTGGATATACATTAGGCATGAGAACAAATGAAGTGATTGAGAAATCAGATAAGAAAAACGGTTGTCATCTAGAAAAAGGAGTTGTTGTACTCACAGGAAAAGATATAATACCGACAAAGAAAGATTATAAGATTTTCGATATTTTCCCCACTATATTAAAACTCTTGGGAAAAGAAATCCCAGACGGAATTGACGGAAAATCAATGATCTGAATAATACATTAATTTTGTATTATTACTTTGTATTTAATTTTTTAATTTTTCCAGCCATAGAGCCATAGGCTGGTCCGCCTTCCTGCCTGCCGTCAGACACGGTGGCGGAAATTATTCTACCATGGATTACATAAAAAAAGTTTCAGCTACAATGAAAAAAGAGTTACAGGATCTTCCCATAGATAAAAAGGTTGAGAAGGCAAAGGAAGTCATTCTTGAAGCGATAAATATATATGGTATAGATAATGCTTCAGTTGCATGGACAGGTGGGAAAGATAGCACAGTTGTCTTATGGCTGGTTAAACAAGTATGCGATGAACATGGTTTTGACTTACCACAATGTATGCTTATCGATGAGGGTGATGTTTTTGATGAAATTGATAAATTTGTTGAAAAATGGACAAAAAAGTGGAGTCTTACTGTCACACGAATGCATAATAAGGATGTTTCAAAACAGGCAGACGGGAAATTAGGAGAAAAAGTAGAAGTAGCAAAATTGAATGAAATGAATCGGAAGGAAATCAAACGCCTGGGGTATAAGGGAAAATATTTCCCTTATGAACCGGAGTCGTTTGTTGGTAACCACCTTATGAAAACAGTAATGATTCACAAATATTTATTTGATCATAAGGTGAAAGCGTTTATAGAAGGGATCAGGTGGGACGAACAGGATGCCAGAGCAGATGAAACATATTTTTCTAAACGAGAAAAGAGTGAATATAATCCAGAGCACATGAGAATATTCCCAATTCTTCATTTTAAGGAGAAACATATCTGGGAAGCAATCCACGCCTACAAAATTCCCTATGTAGACTTATACAAAAAGGGTTACAGATCATTAGGGGCACGTGTAACGACTGAGAAAGCAGATGATAAACCAGCTTGGGAGCAGGACTTTGACAAAACAACTGAAAGGGCGGGAAGAAGACAGGATAAAGAGGGGGTTATGAAGAGATTGCGAGATCTTGGATATATGTGAGATATGTAATGAATGGCATCTTTTGAAGAGAATTTAAATGTATATCAAAAACTGACAAATATATACTTAGTATTAGCCACCTTTGGTGCTGCTTAAATCAGAAATCATATACCGAGAAGTGTTATAAAAACTGTACCCCATGATTCTCACGAATGTATTCATCAAGGATATCTGGAAAAATGAAAAATTAATTATATTCCCCAATATAGTTTAACCCTACATGCTCTACATCATTGTCCAAGCGGAATATCTTGTAGAGCGTTTTCAACCGGTCTTCAGTTCCTCTTGATTCTGGATAATATGTCTGAACATTTTCAGTTACATACCGATCCCAATCAGCTGGAGGAACATATCCTCCATTGTCCCAATCAGCGACTTTAATCATCGCCATATTCTTTCTAACAACTTTTTCTGTTATACCTGAAAAAGAGGGAATAAGGTTAAGAACTGTTTGTTGATTTACACTTTCAGGAAGATCATAGAAAACATAAAGAGTATCCTCTTCGTAATTTTTCAAAAATTCTTTCTGAGCTTCGATTGCAATACTTTTTATCTTTGAAAAATGATTTTGCTTATATTCCTGAGCTTTCTTGGAAAGCGATGGAAGTAAATTATAAAGATACAGGCCTGAACATGATGTTGCTTCAGCTGTCCACACACCTGACTTCAAGTTAAATGCATCCTTATGGCTGAAAATGGTATAAGAATCATTTACCCATTTACTGCTTGCTCGTAATCCATACTTAAGTTTAAATTTATAAAATGCACCTTTCTCCGCCATGAGTTTTATAAGAGCAGTACGTGCAGCTTTTGTTGGAGTTGCCTCTTCAAAGTTTCCAAGTAGAGCTATCCCTATACTTCCTCTGTTCGCTTGAGAACCGGCATGATAACCTTTTACCTCCTCGCCTCCCAGCTTTCCTTCATAGATATTACCGAGATGATCAATCAAATAATTGTACCCCACATCTCCCCATCCCTTTGTATTTTTATGGTAGAGATACACCGCACGCATGTATACTTCAGGATCTGCAGGTTGATTTGGAGTCACGGTATGATGGATTATGATTCTATTCGCATGATAATAGTAGGGATCCCAGCTAAGATTTGCTGGATCATCAATGTTACTGAGCTCTGCCCCCCATTCATCCCTACTGACGATTGGTAGCGAAGAATAACTTGCTCCTGAATCATAATTAAGTTGAGCATTGAAACCGCCTCTCGTCTCGGCAACCGAATCATATGGTCGAATGAGCGATATCTCAAGTCCAGTTACTTGTGTTTGAGGATAGAGAATCATTTTTTTCCCTGCAGAATTTTCAGAGACGTAAAGATATGAAACTTTGATTTCTTCACTTCCTTCACGTTCATCGTCTTCTTGTACTTCGGTAAATTGTGGAAGTGAAGTATCCGGACTAAGACCGTAGAATAAAGACCCACGTTCCCATCTGAATGCATATGATGTGAATTGTTTTTCTGATAAATCAACTAAAAATATTCTGTCCTGCTCAAGGGAACCAAAGGTTAATGTTTCCACTTCACCCGCCCTGTCATTTACAACAGAAATGTTTTGAGCCTCAACCACTACAGGAATCTCCTCACTAGTTGAGCCGACAATTAGTGAAGCGCCATTTTCTTCCTCATCGGGAAGATCTATATCCACTTCTTCTTGAGATACTTGATCATTCTTCTGAAATGATAAAATATTACCATTCTCCATGGATTTATCTACAGGATCCACACTTTCGTCAGGAATAGGGTCTATTTTACTTTTTGGAATAAAACGGTTAATATGTCCGTGTAATATATATAATCCGGAGGATATAAACACAATGAATAGTATTAAATTTGTAAAGACTTGAATCTTTTTTCTCATCACGCTACACTTATATGTCAATCATTATAAACATTCTT
>Ga0114923_10002563_pt1 | contig 12267 bp, 14 predicted proteins | sample SumtaG_FD_89578 | JGI IMG/M metagenome (GOLD analysis project Ga0114923, IMG submission 89578) | Deep subsurface microbial communities from Indian Ocean to uncover new lineages of life (NeLLi) - Sumatra_00157 metaG | ecosystem: Environmental > Aquatic > Marine > Oceanic > Sediment | place: near... | reverse complement strand
CATGTGTTAAATGATACAGAGGATACTGATATATTTTTATCTAAGTATGATTCTTCTGGAAATGGTCTTTGGAATAAAACATGGGAAAAACCTGGTACAGAAGAGTATGTGAATAGAATCGAATTAGATAATTCAGGAAATATTTATATTTCAAGTACAGTTTTTAACAGAACTAAAGACGGGTATAACAGCGATATTCTGCTACTAAAATATAACTCGTCAGGAGATCTTCAATGGAATAGCATATGGGGGGATTTAAATACAGATCCAAGATGTAAATAATACAAACGGTAATTTTAGATAAATTCAGAGACAAGCCAAATTCCTGAATTAAAGGAAAGTCCTAAGCTTGAATCATTGATTACAGAAATATTTACAAGAAATGAAAAAATAAAAAAATATTTTAATATTTAAAATTCAAGTTGTAGTATTAAGTGTGTTCTGTTTTTTTTCCCGAGCATCTTTTGAGCCATCTTTGCATTTGCAATATTGTCAACACCTACCGGAAAACTACCCCATTCAGCAGATCCTTTTGGAGGCATCAATTGTAAAGAAGTATGACCATACATAAGCATTGCGATCCCTGATCTCCGATGATCAGGATGGACAACCCAATCATGAAAACTAAGGGAATTCCACTGACCTAGCCATTTCCTTTTTTTACTCTTTGAAAACGGATTTGGGATTACATATCCACATGCAATAGCTTCATTTGTAGGTTTGTGATACACCATCCACATCATATCATGGTGTCCATAAGCAAATATGAAATCAACTAAGTTCTTGAAGTTATTCGCAATCTTGGGAGTAATTTTAGCCGAAGGGGGCATATAATCTCGGTGTAGCCGAATAAAATCTTCTTTGCATTCGTACATTCCTTCAGGACCAGGATTTATGATTTCATAGTCAGAAAAATCATAAAAAGTTCCGTCTCTATGCTTCAGCTTATAAGGATTCATTTTCAATGCAACCATTCTATACCGGTCTTCCTCGAAAAGTACATTAAATCCTTTCTCAGAGAAGACCTTCTGGTAGATTGGTGGATTGTACGGACAGCCAACAAAAGGTTCTTTGCTGCTTCCTTCCTCCATAAAGCCCCACCCGTAGATTACGGTAGGAACATTTATCGGTCCGCGAATCTTATGATAACCATTTTTACGCCCGTATCTAACCAAGTCTTCTGCTAAATATTCAACATTCTGCGGATTTATCTATGTGTAGTAACTTATTATGCCTCCGAAATTTGAAAATTATGCTGTTCTCAGTGAAATATTATGGGAAGAATATGGAAATAATGATACAAAAACTTTAGGATGTCGAGACGAAGAAAAAAAGCCTATCTGTGAATGTGATATCTACCTTATCTACGATAAAGATAAATTTAATGGGCATCAATCATCTTTAGGTTTTTAAGTTATTTCAAATAATAATCCTCATAACAATGTCCTAAAAGATTGAAAAATCAATCAATTTAATTTATTCCTGTATTATTTTATTTTTATATTTACATAAATTAAGCAAAATACAATCCAAATTATTAAGACTGAGGGGATTTACTCGCAATGGGGTGAATTGAATGTACAAGAATATGAACAAGATCTCAAGAATCTTCGAGAAAATTTAGATAAAGGAACGATTGATGCATATCTTAAAGAAAGAACGAGATTTATTAAATAATTTATGTAAAATTTTATACAATCAAGATCTTATACGAGAATGATTGACAATTTTTGGTCATTTATCTTCCCTTCTTGATCTTGCGTAAAAGAAACCTGAATAATTATTTTTTCTGTTGATGAATATTCTGGAATCCATAACATAAAGGGATAAAGAAATTCGGTTTCGTTATGCTTTATTTTTCCAACTCTATTTTGGATGATCCACACATCGTTACGATCCCTTTCTATATGAATAATTTCATTATATTTTACATTTGGTTCTTTAAGTATTGAATGAGGTGTAAATATAGTTCGTAAAGAAGTGATATTACCTATAATTTTTGGTCGTTCTAGAAACTCAATATCATGACTATATTTTACTTTAAAACCTTTTTCTAATTCCATTTGAATATACACATCAATGTTGGTAATTGGGGTATTTGAATGATTTTGTAAGGCATATTGTATTTCTACATATCGACAAAGCTCTTTCATTTTATTATTATAATCAACAAGTTCACGCTGAAAATCTTCTTTTCGTTTATGAGAGATTAACGGATGATTGGTAGGTCTAGAAAAATCTTTTTCATAATCTTCCAATCTTAAAGGTTTTTGAGGAACAATTGTTTTATTCAGTATGATTTCTTTTGAACATTTTTCTTCTTCAGTAAAATAAATCTCCAATGGTTCTAGTTTTGATGTAGAAATTTTCTCCTTTTCAAAATATATTCTAAAATTTTCATCCAACCAATACAAGCATTCAATTTTTATTTCTTTAGCTAACTTTGAAGGTAAATAGTCACCCGTCACAAATACAACCTTACTTTGTGGATTTTCCTGATGATAGAGTAGAATTTCAGCAAGAATTTGGTGATCAGCTTCATCCATAGAGAGCTTTTGCTTATCCAATTCTAAAAGTTTATCCCAGTTAGGTGGCAAGATCGATGAAATTAATCCGAACGCTTTTACTTGAAATTTCCCAGTTTCAATGTCTCTTATTTTGTTAATTGCTTTTAAAGCATTTTTATTTTGATATTTCAAATTGTCTAATTCCTTCAAAACCATATAAGGGATTAAGATAAGTATTTTCTCACAATCTTCTTCGAAAATTTTATCCCATTGTATTTGAGTAAAATTTTTACAGTGTATTAAGACATTAGTATCTAGAACGAATACTAAAGATTTCACCTTGTACTTATCCTCCATTATGTATTAAATCCTTTTTTTTTTAATATTATTATCAACTCAAATTTTTGGGTTTGTTTGATTATTTGACATGGATTTTTTTTAATAATTAGCTTTTAAGGTTTTACATTAAATTTAAAGATTACCAACATAATGAAATATATTTAGCCCTGTTCCAATAGTAGAAACCCCGATAATAGAAGGACAGATTATGGTTATTGGGATTTATTAAATTCTAAAAAAAACATAAATTTTAGATAATAAAAAATCAATTAAGAACGTGCTAGACTTGGGGCTCATGGAGCGTCTTGTGCTATTGGAGGGGATGCTCATTCGCTCATTTGTTATGACACCGGTGAATGTGATGATTACGAGTCTTGAATACCCTCAATAGTTGCGGCAACGCGTAGGATACTCCATCGTTATCAAGGCAAAATAAAAAGGTTTGTGATCATCAAGAACAACAGAAAAGAGAAAATATCTTTAAGGAACAAGGAAATAAGCTCATATTATTAATAAATCAAGAATTTCCATCAGCTAGAGCTGCAGGTGAATTACGCTGTGGATCATACTGGAAATATCCCAACCCTAATGGAATTATCGTTATATAAATAGAAACATGCTCCTATGGTCTAAATTGCCTAAGTTTTAATCAGTGTTCTGCAGTTTAATGGATATCTCATTCCATCAATTCTTTGAGATAAAATAAACTACTAATTTCCTCCCATCTATTTTTATATTTATATCCTAGAACTTTATATTTTTGCTTTAGATCCTTTATAATCTCATTTCTGTTATCTTTCTCTTTTGTCAAAGCACTACAATTAAAAAAATACAAAGGATCATTGTTCATTTCTTCTATTATATTGGGATTATCCTTCATTTTTGCAATTAAAAATTTAAGACTGGAATTTAAATAAGAAACAATTTCATTTCGAAATTCTATAACAATAGGCGAAATATCTCCCTCATTTAAATTATACATTTTTCTTATAAATTTATCAAATTCATCTGTCCAATTACTCCCGTGAACTACTCTAGATCTGATATCATAAAATTTACTAAAAAATTTGCTAATATATCTGAATTTATCCAGATTAACGGCTAAAATAGAAGCAGAATTGAGTCTTAGACGTAGTTTGACATAATCATTACTACCTTTAGTGAACATTGCTTCTAAAAAAGTAAAGGAATCAATAATGAAATACGCATCAATTAAGGAATGTTGGAATATTCTAAAATAAGCATTCAAGATCACATCATTTCTATCTAACAGTTTACTACCTTTCAAATCTGAATATGTTGCTGAAATTTGGTCAAAGAACTCTCTTTTTAAAAACTTTTCTATCCCAGGCTTTTTCTCAAGGTTCTGGAAATCAAATAATTCTGGATTAAACCACCATGGTAAACGAATAATTGGTCTTCGCCATTTAAATATGAAATTATTTAAGTATAATGAATTTACCAAAAGATGAATGTCTTTCAATACCTCTTGATATTGCTTTTCATATTTTTCACGCTCATTTCTATAACTTGGATCAGAAGAATATCTAGATGTATAGATTTTTGTTATGAGCTCAATTCTACAAAAAATAACTGAGCTGTAAAATCTCCAATCACTAATCCCCTTTTCAGATTTTTCCAGAATTATGTAAGAAATATTCATCACTTTAAGTTTGTGCTCTATCTCTAAGATTTTTTTTCCTTGAACAGGAGTTGAATCTAAAGGAAGAAAAAAGCCAACTGTCATTTTTTGATGTTCTAAAGCTTTATTCCATTGGTCTAAAAGAGATTCAACAATTTCTTTAGTTTCTTCAGGTTGCCAAAATGTTTCACTACATAATGCATGAAAAAATCTATAATACAATCTTTCTCTATCATAAGTTTCTGAATGACTATTGTAAACATAACTCAGAGTAAAAATACTTTTCTCATTAAAATTTGTAAGAATGATATCCTTAAATAGCAGTAACCGGTCTTCTGGAACTGGGATTATAGTTACAGAGACAAATTTACTTTCTTTTTGTGGAGGAATAATGCTAGTAGGTACTTGAATAACTTTTGATTTTCCTTTAAAGCAATATTTCTTGGTAAATTCAACAAAAAGATTGAAATTAATAACATATGTATATTCCCTTTCATTAAAAATAACTCCATTTTCTTCAAAACCAGCTTTTAATGTTTTAATATCATCTTTTAAGATTTTGACAAAATCAATGATATCATTCTTTTGTGTCATTCTGATTTTTTTATGAAAAATTAATATTTATCAAATATTTAAATCTTAAATTAATTATTGAGGCTCTGTTTTAGTACTAACATCAGTATTTAATAAGTATTTTTAAATATTCATTTAGGTTATTTTATTTTGTGAAAATTAACAAAAAAGACTTGAAACCAGAAACTCTCAAGGATTTTGATATTTCGAAGTTTGTAAATAATCTTTCTGAGATGTAAATATCTTTATTTGTTGGATATAACGCTATAAAAGCATCAAACTCATTATTATTAATAAAAGAAATGACGGCTCGATGGTTATCAGTAACGATAAAGAATTTTAGGTTCTCGATTACTTCTTATTACTTATAACTTAAAGAAATCTTTTAAAATTGTTTTTATTTTGGATAAATCTCTATCATCAATGATACTAGTGAAATTTCGGAATCTTTTGCGATCGAGAGAGCGTATCTGAAAAATAATGGCAACAGAATCATTTTTTAATTTATTTTTTTGGTTTTTTTTAATTAAATGCGTATATGGGAAGTTGGCGGTATCTAAATTAGATTGTAATGGAATTATCGTTATCATATTTGCAACTGGGTTATTTGCTATAACAAGGCAAGGTCGTGTTTTTTGAGTCTCATGTCCAATTGTATCGTCAGCCCTAATAGATAATTCGACAATCCAGATTTCACCAGGCTTAATGTTTTTTAAATATTTCGTCGGCATGATATGAATAAATCTCTAGTCCTCAGCTTTATCCCATAGATCAAGTTCATCTTGGATATCTTTGGTTAAATATTCAGGTTTAAACCTTAATTTCTTTACGATATTGATGGCAATTGTAATGATTTTGGCACTTATAAATGGTTTCTCATCTTTAGTTTTTGCAAAGAGATCATCATCTAAAATATCTTCATTATAATGTTTTATGTAGTACGCTGTAGAGATGGCTTCTAGTAAATCTGCCTGGTTGTAAATATTTAGCGGATGCTCTAATACTACATTATTTATTTTACCGACAATTTCTTGTTCATTCGGCGTTAAATGATAACTGGTTTCTAAAGCTGCAATTGATTCATTATTATCATAATAATCAGCAGTTAAACTTGGTGAATAAGGGCCATTTTTATAAAGGCTGAAGTTATAGCTCCTCAAATTAATGCCTAATATTTTGCTTAAGAATATGATTTTTTGAATTATAAGTCGAGTCTGGAAGTTTTTTGCTGGCTTCGGATTTTTCATTTCTATCTTACAATTACTTAAGATCGCAATAACTTTGAGAAAATCAGGATTTACTTTGCTCATTATACATTCCCTCCACTTCTTTCATATTTTCCACCCATCTAATTATTTTTTTAAGTTCATTTTTACCTGAATCTTCAATCATATAGATATGCATATCCTTTTGATCAAGTCGTATAGGAATCCTTTTGATAAATCCGATATCCTGTAGAAAATCAAGATTCGATTTTAGTTTTCCATCTGATATATTTAGAATGTTTTTTAATTCACGGAATTGAAGCCCATCTTTATTGAACCACATTAAGGTTAGTAATATACAGCGAGTTAATGTAAATACTTTAGAATTTATCTTTTTAGAGTTTTCAACGACATCTCTTATTATATTTTTAGGATCTTTTTCCATTTTTCTACAATATATAGATATAATTAAACTATTTAAACTCCATGATTAACTTTGAAAATAAAAGTGAAATCCAAAGTTATATAAATAATAATTCTTTATTTTAAATTAAACTTTGAAAAAGTGAATTAATATGGGTACACATCAAAATAAAAACGTTATAAGAAAAATTGAAAGGCGGTTAGGTGTAAAAGAAAGGACTCAAGGTGTTGATTTCGTAGTTGGCGGTAATGCTTATGAATTTGCAGAAACTAAAGAGGATATTAGGGAATCGATTGGACAATTAAATAGAAGTAGGGTACCTAATTCAAAAAAACTAATTGTACCAAATAATTTAGAGAATTTTGCTAAAGAGGCAGTGAAAAGAACTGGAATTGGGATTGAAAACATCTCAGGCAAAATATTGAAAAAATCTAGGAAAAAATAGAGATTAAAAATCCAATTTCGGTTCTTAAGGCTTTTGTATAATAAAATGTTCCATCCTTCTCTGATTGCATAATACATGAAACTGTCGCATCATCTCTGCATTCTTCTAACTGATCTAAAATTTCTCTTACATTCATATTTTTATTCCTAAATTGTAATTATTTTTTACTTATAGGTATTGTTCTTTTTTTATGCTAATTTATTTCAAGAGAGAGAAAAGAAATGGAACAATCAGATATCTATTGTTTTTTTCTATCCTCATCTATTGGTTTTTGCTTTTCATCGAGTTTTCTGGTATAATGCTTTGATTATGTACAATATCATTTCTGAAATAATATAATCTCTAAGACATTTCCAATCCCTAAAATCAATCGTGAATTTAATGGAGGTTTTTTTATTTTTTTGACAAGAATGTGTAAAATTTAAATACTTTTGATTATTAAAAAATTTTAGCCTTAAAAAAAGGTTTGAGGTGTAAAAATGCCAGTTATTAAAAATAGTGGTATGGGAAATTATGAAAAACTAAAAGAATTAATCCCAATATATATTATTACTTTTTTCAGTCTAGTAGCAGGAATTTTAAATACATTGTTAGAACAAGATCTAATTTGGGCTATAATTGCATTTTTTATTATTATTGGTTTCGCTGCAGGATTTACATTTTATGTAGAAAAAGTTAGAAGAAAAATACCGATTTCACAGACGATCTTTGCTATGATTAATGGAGTATTATGGATATTTGTAACCAATATGAAAATCTTTAATTTTGGAATTATAGCTGAAACATTTATAGCATTAATTGCCGTAATATGGACATTTGTTTTGACATTCGAATATAAATCATAATATAGCTGATATATAATGGATAGTAGAGAAGAGAATGAAGAGTTATATAAAATTGATGAAAATGCAATGGTCCTACTTGCTTCAGATGTACACATAGGAGCATTAAGAACGAATATCTCCCTATTTAATGATTTTTTAACAAAAATAATTGGGGGATTAGAAAATAATTATCTCAAGAATTTAAAAGCACTCATAATATTGGGTGATTGTTTCGATATAATTATGGATACCTACGAGGATTTTTATGAAAATTCTTTATACAACGATACTTTGAATAAACTCAATACTTTATATAAAAGGGACGATTTTAAATTGATTTTTGCACTTGGTAATCATGAAGTATCTGTAAAGGATGACTATGATAAAAATTTTTTTATTGAGAAATCAAGCTTTTTGACTGAATTTAATAGAGTTAATAAAATTTTTAAAGAGGACTATACTTTCTTAACAAAGCAAAATTTCTCTCAATATGTTATTTTAAAAAACGGTAATTCATCAGCCCCTGAACTTTTCTTATATGATACGAAACAACAAATCGCTGAGGATCGAGGAAGACAAATTCAATTAGACATTGAAGCTCCGACAACACAGAATTACAATATCCTACTAACTCATGGTTTTCAATTTGACTCTAACTTAGGCTTTTTTTCGAAAGTATGGGATTTTGCTTTGAGAGTGAGATCTAAGAAAGTAAAAGAAATAGCAGATGCAATCTGGAATGGATTCTTTAAAGTAATATATTCTGAAGGTAAAAGGCTAAAAAACTATTTTAAAATATGGGGAGATAAGCTTAAGAAAAGAGCCAAAAGGATACTTGATGAAACGACTAATAATTATGATAATAAATATAATTTAAAGATAACTAAACTTGAAAAAACGCAATTAGATGAATTAATTGAGAAGATGTATAAATCAGACAAGCATCGCGAAGACATAAAAGAAAACTCATTTAATAAACAAGTTCGAACTAAGTTTTTACCAGAATTGAGCAATTTAGGATATACGGAAAATTTTAATTATATTATATATGGTCATACTCATCGCCGATGGCCCCGTCGATGGTCCAGTCCTTTTATTAAGAGGAGGTTAAAGCCTATACATCAGCAAACTAGCCTATTTAAAATAAAAGATACTTATCTTTTCAATACTGGCGCTTGGCAACATGTTAATTATCCTAGTTTTATTCAAGTCGATAGCGATTGGAATATCAGCTTGGTTGATATAAAAACAACAGTACGTAAAGCTGAAGATATAATAGATAAACCACTCTCCCAGAGACTAGTACAAAATATTACTCGACAACAGCAATCATTCCAACCACCACAAGGAATTCAGAAAAAACAAGCTCAACAAAAACAGCAAGAATCAGATGATATTTTTCTTAACCAATAAAATGTCAATTAAACAACGCTTCCAATTTATATTTCATCAATATTAAAATTGTTAAAAAAACAATAGACGAAACATAAAACCGAGTTTAGGTAATTAATTTGAAAAAAATAGTTAAAAGATTGAAAAATATATATGAAAGATATCGTGGCAAAATGGAATGCTTCTTTGGATTAATTGGGGTATCAATTGCAGGCACAATAATAATAGTATCAGCATTTTTAACTCCAAATTATTGTCCATTATCCGACACGGTTAGTTCATTAGGGGAAGGAATTGCCAAAACATGGTTTAGCATTGGATTTGTGGCTGCTGGGTCTTTAGGAATTCCCTTTTATATATATTTAAAGGGTACATTAGTCAGTCATAAGAAGAATTTAAAGATAGGGGCAACAGCCATCGCAATAATCACATGCCTTTGTATTGCTTTTGTAGGGATACTCCCCGATCCAGATTTTCCTGGCGGTTTTGATATATTTCACGGACCTGTAGCCTTTTTTGCGTTCATCGGTTCTTCTGCTTATATCGTTTTATATAGTTATTTAATGGCTCAAGATGAACTATATCCCAAAGTGCTAACTAATTTAGGGTATTTTGTTGGTGGTTCATTCATCGCGTTCATGATGTTCTTCACATTAGGACTATTATTCGCCTCAATATTTTTCGCTCCTCTGTTTGAATGGATATTGACAATTGCTATATTAGGTTGGATTTTAAGTGTGGCTAGCTTTACCATTTTTACCAGAAAAGAAGAATTCCGTCATATAAAGAATCGTAGAAAATAACTTATATACGTTGTGAAAAAGATTCCTAAAATTGAAGAATTATTATTGAATGAATACAATAGAGCATTGGATTTACGAAATCTCAATAAAAGTAGAATAATGACATTTAGAGCGTTGTCGCTTGGTACATCTTTCACTCTTATTGGAACAGTTCTTACAGCTCAGGCATTAGCAATTGGAATATATATAGCAATTGTATTAATTGTATCAGGTTTAATGATCAGCCTCTTCTTGCTGGAATACAAATTAACTTCAAAATTAGAAAGAATTGGTAATTATTGCGATTACATTCAGTTAATTATCAAGGAGGAAAGCTCAGTCTTGTTGAAGGGTTCTAACACACATTACATTCCACTAAGCTTTGCTCATCAATATATAAATAAAGAAGAAATTAATTTGAAACAAAGCATAAAAAGATACAATAGCACAAAGCTGGAAGACCTTTTAGAGAAGAAACCAATTCAATTGAAAGAATGGATTATACAGTCTTCTAATATTCTACGATTTATCTTCTTAATCATTATTATAATAATTATAGTTTTCGTCTCTGTCATGGGAATTATTACTGGAGCTGAACTTGCTACTGGTTGGATAGATGTATGGAGTGCGGGACATATCGGATTTGGAATGACTATTTTCTGCGGAATTTCGTTGGCCTATACGCTCCCAAGACGCCATGATAACGAAGAATTAATCTCTATTTTATTTGTGTTTATTATTACAATGCTAAGCCTGATTATATGGGAGATCGTAGAAAATACTCTTCTTTTAGAAATAGGAATAAAACTAATCCCGGACAGTCCCCAAAATATCATATCAGACTTGATTTTTGGAGTTTTTGGGGCTGGCTCACAACTAATTTTATTCAATATTTACTATGAAGAAAAAAAGAAAGTAAAGACTTATTATGGGTTTGGTATCGCTGGTCTAATCCTGTTCATAATTTATACCATAATTGTCCCAACTATAGTTTTAGTCTAAAGGGATGTACTGAAAAAGGAAGTTAATGATCGTGATATGTTTTTTTTCTCCAGATTCATGAAAAACACCTATCATAAAAAATTCAAAAATTGGAAGAAGGTTAGAAATTCTATATTTTTAAAAAGAATTATATGAATATTTCAGAATGTAGAATTTTGTCTAATTTACATTTTATTTAAATAAATATGATTCTTAATTACACATAGGGCTAATTAAAAAAGCAAAAATTCAATCAGATGTAGTAAAAGAGATAATTTTGAAATTCTAAATATATTTTTTTAGTTTTAATACTGATAAAAGGCTAATATTAGATTTGAGAGTATTAAAAATTAGTGTTGAGGGAGAATGGGAGAGGAAAAGATAGCTGGGAGTAAAGACTATGTGTTTGCTACAGTTTTTCTCCATTTTAAAAAAGAAAAACTTTCTTTAAAAGAACAACGAAAGGGAACTAGAGATATGTACGACTTAAAACCAAACCCTGAAGTTTTTAAAAAAGTAAAAACAGAACTCATAAAGATTGGATTTAACATAATCTCACAGGGAAACTTTAGTTTTACAATTCATTCAACCAAAAATCACTTCGAAAATGTTTTTGGGATTAAATTGGATCAAAAAGAATTTCCAATATTTGAAGGGAAAGATCACCCAATCGGAAAATCTTACGTTTCAGAAAAAGTCATCAAAATTCCAGATAATCTAAGAAATTTTGTAAAACGAATAGCATTACCTAAACCAAGATCCCTATGTTAATCATTGAAAATAATTATTAGAACGTTCTTAGAAGAAAATTAACCCGAGAACAATTACTATTACATAATATTTAAATAGATCTTGGATAATCTTCTAATTAGTGGAGGAATAAAAACAAGGTAAATAATAACTAGCTGTTGCCATATACGGATATATTCGGGCAACAGCTTATTTTTCCCATATTTAAGAATTACAAACTTTTTCTGCTAACTTAATAAAGAAGTGATATACCCAAGTCCCATTCAATTCTGTCATCACAATAAATTATTAATGAACCCTCAATCGAGTAATCATATAAAATCAGTTTCCTTAACTTTTTTACTTTGGTAGCGATCGTTTTACAATTCCATTCACGCGACTTTCCATAAAGCTGAAACTTCAT
>Ga0114923_10002562_pt1 | contig 12279 bp, 17 predicted proteins | sample SumtaG_FD_89578 | JGI IMG/M metagenome (GOLD analysis project Ga0114923, IMG submission 89578) | Deep subsurface microbial communities from Indian Ocean to uncover new lineages of life (NeLLi) - Sumatra_00157 metaG | ecosystem: Environmental > Aquatic > Marine > Oceanic > Sediment | place: near... | reverse complement strand
ATTTAGTTGGGAAAACGCCATCCAATTATCATTTTCTTCGTCTATCTTCTCGTCCGGAGTCTTGAGCTGAGCTTGTGGCGATTGCTGCTTGGAGTGAGCAATCATTTTTTTACATTTTTTTTCAATTTCGCCTTCGAAGGACTTTTCGGCGACTGCGCTAATTTTTTCTTCCAGGCAGGATTTTTACTGAGTTCTCTATAAGTTCTGAGCCCAATTTGTATGATGAATCCAGTCCTAGGGTTTACATACATATTTCTTTGACATTATAAAATACTTCGTGTTACTAATATTATTTATTATTATTCAAACAAATTAACTTGTTTGTGCAAGTTGTTGCCGGATAATTTCTTCATCATATTCGAGAGTTTTAATATCTTTGATATAAACGTCAACATTCCCTAATAGCCCCGCTTCCATACGGATCCGTAACGGAAACAAGTCTTCGGTAGGCGCGTAAAACTGCATTTGAGTACACAGCCCAGGGAGTTTTACCAAATGATTAAAAAGCGACGAATTGAATTCCGCCTTATAAATATGGTTAGACGATGTATCTATTTCCTCATTGTCTTCTTGAGAATCATTTTCAGAGTCGTCTTCCGAACTAACGATTTCTTCTTCTTCTTCTTTAAGAGACGGCGGGTCTCCGAAATGGAGAGCAGTCGAGTAAATTTCTTTGTCGCAAATAAACCCCAAATAACTATCCCCTTGAATGACAACTTTAATCAGTTTAGCCACTGAAGAAATACGTTTAACTTTCTGAAATTCGGAAGCATCAATAACGTAGGGGAACTTATAGACCTGAGAATTAGGAATATCTACGAGACTCGGGTTAGTCTCTAATTGGATTCGAATGTCGGCAGTTTCGCTCCGATAATTAGTATTTTCTGTTTTCCGGGCAGGACAGATTACAATGCACAATATTTCAGGCGTACTTTTTCGAATCCCGAGAATGAGAGAATCTTTTTTCTTAAGATTTCGGATCAATCGTTGAATATGTTTAACATTAGCACTAAAAAAAATATCCTGGTCGCATTTATATTTGATAAATTTCTCTCGATGCAATTCGATATTAAACAGAATACTCCGGTTCTTGTCACAATCGCGGATGTAAAGCCCTTTATCAGTTATAGTAAATGGAGTTCGATTAAAACTCCCAACGAGCACATCTATTAACGTTTTTATAATATATCCTTTAACCACTTCTCCGTAAAAAATACAGTCGCGACGATTCATTGTAGTATTGGATATAAACACTTGTTTTAACTCCTATTGAATAAAAGAGAAATATTTTCTTCAAACGTGTCGAACGAAAGAGAGTTGGAAAGTTTGACAACAGTATTTGTCCCCTCGTCCAAGAAAGTCCACTCCTCTAATACTATTGTGTTAGGTTTCCAATTTTTGTAAAAGACACCTGTCTTAGAATAGTTGAATTGTATTTGAGAATTAGAAAGAGTGTTGCGGAACTCTTTGTTGGTCATATGATCGAGGGGGGTTCCTAATAAGGTTTCGGCTTTGGTTTTCTCGACCGTGTCGATCTCTAACACGAAATAGGCTAGCGCTTCGGCGACGTTCGTCAAATGGAAAGCAGAACACTGATACACTTTGGGGGACAATGTGTCGGTTTTTGTACACACTGAACTGACAGTCGAAATCAAGATGTTCATTGAACTTTTCGGGTAGGGGAAATAAAAATGGGCTTCTTCATCCAACACGAAGACAAGGCTGGGAGGGGAGACACCTCTCTGGTTCCAGCCTTCGTCTTGGAATATAGCATTGATTTGAGTTTCCCACGATCCCCGTTTAAATTTAGGTGTCCGGTACACTCGAATTATGATTAATGTGTCAGGAGGGAGAGGTGGGTCGGCCCGTTTTTTTGTTTCCGTTATCTGTTCGCGCAACTGCGTCAAATACGAAACATTCATCTGGTTCATAGAAACTCGTATTTAACACTTTTGATGAAATTTGAAAAATATCCCCTTTTTTTTCTTTGCGATGTAGTAAATGCAACCAGTCTGTGTGTTCATTATTATTGTTTTAGGTTTTATTGCTTTGTGGCTTCTTGCTTTCGATTCGGATTCAACGGACGTCGCCGGGGAATACTACACCAGCGGGGCGACGGCCCTCGATTCGACGACTACACTGGCTGGGGGAGGAATCGCCGGACCGATCCCCCACAACCCTGCCAAAATGTTCGGGCCGCGGCGTAACCCGGCGTTCGGGGCTTACGATAGGTTTTTGAAACGGAACGCCTCGGAGAGATAAAACTTTGACTCTTCCAATCCTGCTAAAACATATTCAATCGATCCTGGCGAGATAGTCTGTGTGCGTGCGACTCCCCCCCTCAGCAGGATGTTGCCTACTCCTCTACCCACAACAGCCAGCCCTTTTGGGCGGGGGACAACGCCGACAACGCAGACACCCTTGCTCGATCTCATCGGTCCACAACAACCAGTCCCTTTCGACCCCGGTTCTTTTTTCGCAAACGAAACTGTCGATCCGGCCAATATCACTGATTTTCAACATTCGAACCCAGTGGATGTAGAGCAGCCACTCCGTACCATCTAACCCTCAATTAAAAATGATTTATTTGTATAATTATGCCCCCCAATAATAACGCAGCAGTGTCCCAAAGAACCCTTTAAGATATTATTAATCAAGATCTAGATGTGGCAGAGTAGAGTGTAGCTGGTGCTGGACTCCGTGTGAGTTAATCTCACACCGCCTTTCCAGTTACGAAAAATATTACGCGCTTCTTTTTTTCTTTGAGATGTAGTAAATGCAACCAATCTGTGTGTTCATCATTATCGTTGTGGGGTTTATTGCTCTTTGGCTCCTTTTATCTGATTCGAATTCAAACCCGGCCGTCCTGGAATACTACCCCAGAATCTCGAGAAAGGGGAATTACCAAGTTCCCAACCCACAGTGGCGTTATCTAGGAAAGCATCCAACCCCCCAAGACTATACAGCGTGGAATTATCTCGCCAACCGGTTTTTCCCTACCGATCGGAACACTAATACCGACACGATGTTTTAACTACCGTTTACGACTATATTTCTTCTCGGAGAATCCGGAGAGGAAACAAAATAAGGAGGTTCAAGTTTTATTCTGGCTGAGAAGACGTTGTAGTATTTTGGCGCACAACAAAATCTTCAAAAATATCGGAGAGCGAAATCGAAGCGGGATACGAAGAAAAAAGTGGCGTCCAAGCTCTCGGCACCGCTGCGCGGTCGCCGAAGACTCCGGGGGCTCCGGGGGCTTGAAAAAATGACATTAGAAAAGGGGACACAATTACATTCATACCCTGACCTAGGCGCGCGATCGCGTTCTGCAATTCTTCTTCGTTTCGCTCGGTTGTATCTTGAATCTGTCGTGTTCGGATTTGATCCTCAAGGTCTTTCGACAAGTTCGTTAACCGACTCCGGCATACCGGACAGCTGTCGGTCCGGAGTTGAGCTAGACACTCGTGGTGGAGTTGATGGGCACATGCGAGAAGAAAGACGTTGCAGGATTCCGAAAACTTTTCTAAACATATAGGACATTCTGCATTTTTAGTAGAACTTTGGCCTCGGTGAGTATAACAGTATGCTAGAGACGGCTTTGCCAAATTTTTACACCGAGAATTTTCTAAAGTATTAGCAATACACTGTTCGCGGGTGCTCAGGGTAACATCGGATTCTTTCACTTCTGAAGAAGGGGGGGGTAAGGGAACAACAAGTCTTTCTGAAGGGGGGGAGGGAAAGACAGAGGTGAGCATTTGGTTAAAAGACGAACGAGACAATACGCCAAAAGTGATTGATGGTGGTGCTGACATATACTATAATTCTATATAATTCTTTATTAAAAAAAAATGAATTTAATTTAGATGGATAAAACATTTAATTAAAAATGGAAGAATGTTTAGTGAACGATCCGAAGGTAACGGTTTGGGATCCTCTTTACACCCGGGACCCCCACGACAATATTTTAGTCTGGAAAATTTGGGCCCAAAACGACGTTGTATATCGGACCTACGGGCGACTCGACGGAAAATTACGCGAACCGGTCGGGAGGACAATTAAAGCGACAGCTTTAGAAAAATCGCCCGAAAAACAAGCCCGTCTCTACGCCCAACGGGCGTGGCTCAAAAAAATCAAGTCTGGATATTCTGTAGGAGACTCAGGAGACTCCGCTGAATTCAAAGAATCGGCGCCACGGCTGTTGGACGCTCCCGGAAAACCCGCCACCTCCTCTCTTGTGTTTCCCATGTACGCGAGCCACTATAAGAAAACCGACCACTGTCTCCACAAACATCTCGAACTGACCCAAGGCGCTTACATTCAGCCTAAACTGGACGGGGTCCGGTGTGTCGCGACTCGAGGATTCGACGGTACTGCCATTCTTACGAGCCGCACCGGGAAACGGTTTCCGTGGTTCCAACAAATCTGTCGAGACACAGCGACTCTGCTCTCTCGACTCCCGCCCTCGTATCTCGGTCTGGATGGCGAGATTTATAGCCCGACAATTCGGAAAGGCGGCAGACTACTGAGAGACGGCGCCGAACGGTTTGCAGCCATCGGAGGGGCTGCAAACATCCACCGAAAAGAGCCTTGCCCATACGAAGACCAGCTCTTCTTTTATGTGTTCGATTGTATCGATCGCGGAGGAGCGATTCAACAGACCGAACGATTCGAAACCCTCGACACTATATTTGACGAAAAAGAATTAGAAAAGGTAAAGCGGGTACCAACCCACATTATTTATAGCCCGGAGGAAGCAACCGAGTACCACGACCAGTTTGTAGCAACAGGATTCGAAGGAGCTGTGCTTCGTTCTAAAACCTTACAGTATACTCCCCAGCGGCGGTCTCTCAAAATGCGAAAATACAAACAGTTCGACACTAGCGAATTTATGATAATAGGTGCCAAACCGGGCGAAGGGACTGAGAAGGGGGCTGTCGTTTGGATTTGTTCCCAAAAAGAAGGCTTAACCTTCGACTGCCGACCTGCAGCAACGATCAGTGACAGACGCGCTCAGTTCGAAGAGTGGCCCAAATACGTCGGGTGGTTATTAACCGTCAAATACCAAGGATTGAGCGCCGCTAAAATCCCTCGCTTTCCCGTCGGACTCGGAATTCGCCACGAATTCACCACGAATTCACCACGTCTAAGTAAAAATTGAGACGGTAATTTACAGACACCATTTTTAATTAGACATACAAGCACCTAATAGTAAATGGAATCCTCGCCAGTCAACGGGCGTTTTGCTCCTTTCTTCAAGCCACTAAGCCATATAAGTATTGTGAGCTATGATCTTGCTTTAACCATATACTACTACAACATAAGAGGAGACGTGTGTTTGGACGAACTAAGGTTATGGATATATGGTCAATTGATTATCCATTCATGGCTCGGCTTCGTTGCTTTCTATCATCAGTTTGAGAGATCCTTCGACCCGTTGCACCGCTATAGGGGGAAGTTGTTATCTCTGGTCTTAAAAGTGTGGTGGGTTCTGTTCGGCATGTTCCTCTTCTACAGTGCTAAGGCGTGCGTTTTTCTTGCCCCGCTTTTGTTCTGGTCGGTCGGGTCGGGAGTGCTGGTTATGAGTATTTTTATCGCCATCGAATTGAAACGTCCGGGCGGAGTTCTGCCACCGGCGCTGGCCAGCACCGTCCCCCTCTCCGCGCCGCCAGCGATCCCTGTCACTTCTTTTTCTCAGGGCGAGTCGGGGACAATCGAATCGTGCTCGATTTGTATCGAAATCTTTGAACAGGACGAGTTTGTGTCTAGGCTCTCGTGCGGGCATCTTTACCACTCGTCTTGTATTTCCAAATGGCTTCAGACCGCTGCGCGGTCGCTTCGCTCCGAGCTACACTGCCCGTTGTGTCGGTCTCCCATCTAACTCGCTTCGCTGTCTCTTTACTTGTCTTTCAAAGTAAAGAGACTGGTTTATACGGGTCCTAGCAACAGCAGAAACGATTCTTTGTACCGCTCACTGCTGAGGCGATGTCTTTGGAAATAGTTTTCAGCGTATCAATAAGAGAGGGGAGCGTCGTGAGGATAAACGTCCCCGCCATCTCCGCTTCACTATCGCTGAGTAAACCACTTTTCGTGACAAAGAGTTTAAACACGCTCATCGCGATTTCTTTCTTTTGGGGACCTTTCCCTCTTAAATCCTGGCGGAGTTGACACAGACGCATTATTATTCCGATCGTTAAAATAAAATCGTTGGGTTGGAATCCGTCGCTGACCATCTTAATCGTGTCTTCGTATAATTCATTAACAATGGGGTCAGTCATCGTTTATTAGTAAAGGTTATTAAAATAATACTTCGAAATATTTTTCTATCTGGCGGGGTTTGATCCGATTGCTTTCCGGACTCTTTTTTTCATTTTTTGTTAAGATGAAAATGAAAAAAGAGTCCGTTAATTTGCTTCCACGCTCCCTTTATTTCCCAAACTTAAAAAAAAAACTCATATTAGTTTCTATATATATAAAAATGGCTGAAGAAGAAAAAAAATTCGCCAACGAAAATCCGGAAGTCTTGTCCCCCAAAAATACACAGCCAGACGCAGTATCGGAGGATAGCGGCTCCGACGACGAGTTCTTTGTACCTCTTAACAATGAGATTTCCCTTTTTTTTAAAAAAAATAAAAAGGGTGAATTGACAAACATCCTTAATATCGACAAAGACGTAAATAAAATCATAAAAACAGCAGACTGGATGAAACAGGTGAACACATTATTAAAGGACAAAATTCGTGATGCTAGAGATATGGCCATGGTTGATACCCTGATAAATGAAGGGGGAAAGATAGGGTGTAAAGTTTACAATCCAATTATGAAACTTTTTTGGGGGTCGTCCCCCTCTTTAATCAAACTAAAAAAAATCAAAGAATTGCTTGATAACGTTCATAAAAGAGTGAAAATTTGCGACAGTACATTCCAAAAAGCGTTATATCATTACCTGCCAGACCATCTCGCGTATAATTGTATAAAAGGTTTAGCGGCGGCTCTTTATGAATGTGGAAGGTATGGCATATTCGAACAGGACGATATATTTGAAAATGCCATACAAGAGGGAAGATACAGCTACGCCCCTTTCTCTCTGGAACAACTACGCGAGGCTCAGAATTATTGGATCAAACTAGCAGTAGCTGAAAGCTTGCGGAGTTCACCCCCGATCACCGCAAGCGAAGCGCAGATCCTGGAGGAGAGATCGAATATGGATGTTAATCAAAAAGACCAAGAGGTGATAGATGAAAACAAACAGATACAAAAGACTCTCGGCCAGATAAAAACCCTTTACTTGTCTCTCAACTCTTATTCCAACCCGGACGAGCCACAGATTAAAATGTTTATTCACAATCAACTTACAAATCACAAGATCTATGAGCGGTATAATAAAGTTATACAGAAGATGTTTCAGGGAACCTTCCAAGAAAAGATACAGGAAGTAGACCAAATGTGGAAGAGCATCGAAAATTTAGATAAGGAAGTTACTAAAATGGAAACAGAGGCAAAAATAACCGCATTAGCGAAATCAAAACTCGTGGAGGGACCGATGGGGGGGAAGAAGCCCTATGTTACCTCAGCGTAGACGATAAACCAGATCACCACCGCAACGTCATCATTTTTATTTCGGTGTATTGCATGAATTAAATTTTCATGGGCCGCTTCGCAGCAATTTTCTTTTTCCGCCTAAAGAAGAAGAAAACAGAGTTATTTCCAATCGTTTCGGTAGTACGCTAACCGTACAGATCGTCGTCCTGACGGGCATTTTTATACGCCTGAAGGGCTTCCATTTCAGGAGGTACGTAGAGTTTATCTAACGAACTCTTCAAAACATCGTCGTCAGTCTCGGGCGGCTCCGGGCTCTTAAACAAAAAGAATTTAGAATCATGTTTAGGAATAGCCGTGTCCTGTCCAACTAGTTTTCGGGCCGAGCCGAAATCAATAATTTTCAACATCTTGTTGGAATCTACCATAAAATTTGATAGATGAGGATCTCTATGAAAGATATTACTTCCATTTAGAATGTGAAGTATTCTAAAAGCATCTTTAATATACTCATCTTTTTCCTCGTCTTTGACCGTAGAATCTCTAAGAATATCTTCAAGCGTTCGTTGTAGAGCGGGCATGATTATAACCCCGATATAAGGGTCCTTGCATATCCACGAATCAATTAACTCCGGAGCAACATTCAAGCGAAAGGCTTCTTTCTGCAACTCTACTTCTTTCAAAAAATGTTTCCTGGTGTACCCACCATTAAATATAATTATTTTCATTACATAGTCACAATCATTATTTTTACAAACTTCATGAACCGTTCCTTGCACTCCGTGACCTTTTTCTCCAGTCGACGGCAAATACCATTCCCCTTTTCGCGAAGGCCCCGATGTTTCCCCCTGTCCTATAATTCCGACTTCGGAATCGTTTTTATCAACAGGAATGCAAAAGACCTCCGGTTTTTTCTCCTCTGACGCTGGTTCCATATACCCATACATAAAATTATTTATATTCGGAAAAATATTGCGATAACAAACCTTAAATCGTTTTTTTTTTATTTACACTAAAATAAAATGAACCAAGTAACGATCATAATTTTTGTGGTCTTTCTATTAGGCGCTTTCTTACTCCTAAGCGGAGCCACCCGCGAAACCTATGGGGGGCCGATCAAAGTGCTCCGGCGAATTCCTATAAATGAGTGTAAAACTATCTGCGACAACTATTTTTACGATTGCCTACACAAAACCCGGTTAACGGACTACGATTTGTGCGAAAAAAAACGGGAAGCGTGTAAAGCCATCTGCACGTATTCTAATTTCCAACGGATGTGATTTTTTTTTAGTTTAAGCCAAACGACCCAAGTAGAATGCCAACAAAAAAACCCCGCCGCCTGGTTTTGAAACAAATCAAAGCGGTCGATATAATCCATAACTACTACGAGGAATTGAAAGAAGAAAACTTCACAACGCTTCTCCGCAATAATTCGTCAGCAAATAATCCCCAAAGCGTAATTTATTTCATCGATCCGCATAAAAATGTGACGAAATATTTAGTCGGCATGGTCAATGTCCACGACTACGGGTCTCTCCCTATTTACACATCCAAACCCTGTTGGTGGTGTCGTTATAGTTTCACGACATGTCCCATCGGTCTTCCCATAGAATACTATCCCCATGAGTCTTCTTCCCGTAAACAAATCGCGCGGGAAGCTGCTCTAACAAAAGCAAACCTTTCTCTCGAGATGAACGATTTTTTCGTCACCGATGGGCTGTTCTGTTCGTTTCCGTGTTGTAAAGCTTACTACAATGATTGCCGCGGAGACCTTAAATACCGCGAGTCTCTGACGCTCCTCCTCCTGTTATATTCTAAACTCACTAATCGTACCACCCAGACGATTCCCGAAGCGCCGCATTGGAAATTGTTGAAAGCTTACGGAGGGCACCTTACCATTGATGAATTTCGCCAAACCTTTGGCAAACTTGAATATATTCAAACTCCTAATATTAAACGTCCGTACATGTATACCTGTTCGGCAATAGTCCAAGAACAACCTATAAATACCGACGGTTCATCTATAAGTTTAAAGTAACTAGCAAAAAAATAAAATGGGGATAGGAAGTTTTTTCTACATCAATCTTATAAGTAAATTCCTCTATAGCCTTAGTCACATAAAAGAAGTGATTGCCAATCTCTGCGGCTACTACTGTAAATTTGAAGAGGCTGATGTTGACGGATATGCCGACCTTTCTTTTCAGTTACACAACATTCCGTACCGAATCCGGTTTGCACGGCGCCTAGGCCCCGCGTCTTATACTCGAATCGAAAACGACTCCGGAGAAGTCGTGACGAAGTACGTGAACCAGTTTGCCGGTCCATGTCGAAATTTTTACGGAATTCCTACCACTCCTCGAATGCTTGGCTTTGAATCGCTCAAAATTTTTTGGCGAGACTCTACAGCTGTAAGATTTTCAGAAACGGAGTCTATTATTTTGGAAAAATAATTTATTTATTGGAAACTATATATATATGGACTACCAAGTTCTAGATTCGCCGGACTCTCCGGTTTACGGGACTCCTGATTATGACGGGCTTGAATACGATTACGAAGTGCCTAACCAAATGGTAGTTGAAAGTCCGGGAGGTACGAGTGATATCCACCACCATTGGACAAAAGGGTTTTACGGGGTTGGAGGGAGCAGTTGGGATGTTTTCGGGAACGAACCACCGGCAACAGTCTATGGAAACACCGGGTCGCTGTACGCGACCGGGCCGACGGCTACCCAGACGTGGGCTCCGACGGCCCCGGGGGCCGGGACTTACTACGGGAGTCCGCCTGCCGGAATGTCTCCGGAATTTTTAGGGAAACAGAGTGCCCCGAATCCCCCTTCCAAACCGTTTGAGGACACTGATAACATTGAATATCTCCAACCCGTTAAGCCTACGCCTACGCGCGAAAAATATGTCCCGGCAGCAGGAGAAACGAAGGTCAACGTCGATTCTACTTCATCTCCGCTTCAGCTCACGACGAACACAATTATTTTGATCCTATTGACAGTAGTCGTTGCTTTTTTTTGGGCTCATTTAGGGTTGTCCTTTCTCCAACATCGGTACTCGGGCGAGCTGTCGTTAGAAATTTTAGGGATGTATACGTTAGTTTTGACTCTTATTTTTTTTGGATTTTTATGTAAGTTCAAGATTTAACTAAAAGGAAAAACCCCGAAGAGACCCGCACAGGGGACAGTGCGACGCCGAACCGCCTTTGGCGTCGCCGAAGCCTCCGGGGAGGCTCAGCCGTCCCTTCGGTCTATTTCCTATTTCCGAATAGGAAATCCATTTATTTCATCGTGTATCGCCACCCTTACCACCCTTACCACCCTTACCACCCTCGAAGGTTTCGCGCCAAATAAAAATCCGAAGCTCTTACGGTTTTACGCTGGTTAGCGTGGAAAGCGCAGCGGGCTGCCAGAACCGAAAGATCGTATATATATATTTCGACGACGTATTGGAGAAACACAAACACGCAAGAACCAAACCGGTATTCTTTTCCGTCCCGGTTCACAATATTTTTGCACATCTCCTTAAAATTGTTAAAAGGGATTTCTTGTCCTGGAAATAAAATTGTTTTAGGAGTTTTCGTCGAATTCTCCGACATCTTTTTCAAGGGCTTTTTTAACTTGATAACTAAACGTTGGCTATTTTGTTGGAACCCTGATTCCAAGTCGGTCATTTGGATCGTCTTCCGGGGAGCATGATCCGTAAACACAAGAGTCGTTTGCAAAATCTTTGTAGCATACTCAACTAAAAGTTTGTAAATCACTTCGTCGACGTCTTTAGAAATGCGAGTTATGTTGGCTTTTTTCAAAATTCGTTTAATAGGTGGTTTTGTAATAAACCTTTCTTCCGCGTTTTGATGAGAACTGTTAGAATTGATCATCATCCAATCTTATATAAAGAAACGTTCGTCTTTAGATAACTTGTTCATCCATGGTATCTTTAGAATCTTCGTCCAGAGACCCTATTTTGAAACGTTCTAAAACCGAACTTAAATTTACTTCTTACATTACGAGTTTTTTTAAGCGCCATAATTCGTCGTTCGGGCTTACTGCTGAAGCCTCCGAGTGCATGGACGTTTTAATTAAGATAACGATTGGCAAAATCATTCACAACATGAATATGTTATTGGCCGTTGCTGATAAGAAAACGATTAGCCACCGAGATATCCACCATGCCATTCGGCTTACGTTCAAGAATCCTCTTTTCAACTCGTCGACTACGTATGCGGCAAACGCGGTTAAAACGTATAAAACCAAGTCAACGGCTTCCCCATCCCACATTGCAACCCGCTCCGAAAAGGCGGGTCTTGTCCTCCCGGTCACTCGGATTGAAAAAATTTTTATGGAAAATTTGAAAAAGCCAAGACGTAAAACCGACACCGTCGCGGTTTACTTGGTGGGGGCTATTGAAGCTGTAGTCCTCGAACTTTATAGGGCATCCGACTATGAAGTCGCCCAGGTTAAAAAACATCGCTTGACGCCGCTTTATATTACTCGCGCTATTCATAATAACCCCTCGCTTTCGGAGTTGTATCATGATTGCATTTTAATGCGCGACCCCGTGAATACGTTGAATCAAAAAACTAAAAGGAAAAGGAAACCGAAAAAAAAACCACCGCCCCAAGTCTTAGTCTTAGAGGCTCAACCGGTCCGGACTGGTAAATCCAAAACTAAGAAATCGAAGAAGGAGAAAACGAGACGAAAAAAAACCGAGAAGTGACGGCGCCGCGGTCGGCGCCTT
>Ga0114923_10002559_pt1 | contig 12285 bp, 14 predicted proteins | sample SumtaG_FD_89578 | JGI IMG/M metagenome (GOLD analysis project Ga0114923, IMG submission 89578) | Deep subsurface microbial communities from Indian Ocean to uncover new lineages of life (NeLLi) - Sumatra_00157 metaG | ecosystem: Environmental > Aquatic > Marine > Oceanic > Sediment | place: near... | reverse complement strand
CTTGATATCTTAAATGTCTCTTTGAAATTGCCCCAGAATCTTCAGGAATATCATCATCTTTATGAGATCTTTTTATATCTTCTTTTATCCTTCTCAGTTTATCACGAAATTTATCCAAATTTTTTGGTGAAGCATGAGGTTTAGCTTTCCTCAGAATTGCGTTAATTCTTGACATAGTTTCTCCTTGAATAGTATTAATAATAATCCACATGTTACCATTATAATAAGACATCCCCATAAAGCTCTAATATTTATACAACCTAATCGATAAGTCATCCAAGAAATAAAGATAAAAATTGTTAATCTAAAACAATAATTGGTGAAGTCCATCTAACCTCCCTAAAATCAATATTATGAAATTTTACAAACAACAATCTAAGTGTTTCTAAAATGTCCATATGAATCGTATTTTTGATTCTATGATTGAAATATAATCAATTTAATAAAAGAAAATTATTCAACCATATTTCATTTCTTATTTCAATTCCTAATTTTTCAGCTTTTGATCTTTTAGCTCCTCCTCCTTCCCCAATTATCAAATAAGTGGTTGCTTTTGTTATGCTATTTGTAAATTCATGTCCAGCTTGTTCAATCATTATTTTAAATTTTTCTCGGGGTAGTGATAACTTTCCAGTGAGACAGATTATAACTCCAGATGTTTCTTTTTTATCCGTTACAGTAAATCCAGCTCTCAATAATTCATCAATCAAAGATTTACCTCTTTGAATATAATCTTCTTTAAATTCAGCCCATTGAACAGGACCAAAACCGAGAGGAGCATATCCATAACAATCTTCCTCTACAGCTTCCATCATATTATCTAATCTTTCAAAACAGTCAGCTAATTTTATTGACAATCTCCGACCAGCAAATTTAAGTCCAAGACATTGGATAAATTTCTCAATTGGGACATCAATCATCGTTTCTTTCAATTGAGAATGAATTTTTCTTGCATGATCAAAAGACCAACCAAGAAAAATTTCAAAATCAGATTTATTAATTGTCCAGAATTGATATACTGAGACAATATAACCAGAATCAACAAGAGTTTGAAGTTGTTTCTCTCCTAAACCTTTAAAATCTAGAACTTTTAACATGTGATCTAAGGTTTGTGCGAGTTTTATTGGACAATTCTTATTAGTGCAATACAATCTAATACCATCATGTTCGACATCAGATCTTCTAGAGCATGGACATGAAATAGGAATGGAAAAATGTTCTCCAGAATTCATTTCTTTCTTCAAAACATAGGGAATAACTTCATTCGAACGACAGATTCTTATAACATCCCCAACTCCAAGATTCAATTCTCTTGCTCGACCAAAATTATGAAGTGATGCTCTACTTATATTTGCTCCCCCAAGGAATACTGAGTCAAACATAACTTGAGGTGTGATAATCCCGTTTCTTGAAACTGTCCACTCAATGCCTGTAACTTTCACAGATAGTTCTTCATCTGGGAATTTTAATGCAACACTATACCGAGGAGCAGAACTGGACTCTCCTAATTCTTCCCAAAATCGTAAGTGATTCATAGAAAGGACCAGCCCATCAATAGAGAAAACAAAATCTTTCCTTTTCTTGGTTCCAGTATTATAATCGTCTATAATCATCTCTTCATTATAGACGAGATCCCATGAGGCGACTTCAAAACCCAGGTTCTCTAAAAATCTAAGTTTTTCAGCATAAGTCGTGAATTCTTGATGTGGAGACCAACAATTAAATGCAACAAATTGAACTTCTCTTTGTCTGCAGATTAATGGATCTGAATCTCCAGACAATGCCCCATTAGCAAGATTTCTTGGATTTACATAGATTTTACCCTCACTCTCTTCATTGATCCTATTAAAAGAGTCCCAGGAAATCACACCCTCACCAACAACAAATAAAACACCCTTATGATCAATCTCAGTAGGTAAGTTCTTAATAAATGGTACTTTCTCTGTTATTAAAGCCCCAACTTCTCCATCCCCACGTAAGGCCAAAAAATCAACTTTTCCAACATTATACTTTACCTGCATTGCACAACCATCTAATTTAAGACTTAATATATAATTTGCATCAGGATGATTGATAATCCACTTTTTTATTTCAGGATCTCCCTTTACCTTATCTAATGATAACATCTTATGAGAAAAATGCACTTTATTTTCTGTAACAACTTCTGTACCAACTTCTTTGAATAATTCGTTTTCAGGATCTAAATTCCTCAATTTTTCTAATTCTCTATCATATTCTGAATCACTAACCAATGGATCAAAGGATCCATCATAATAAGCCGATTTCCATTTTTCTAATTTTAATTTTAATGCCATCACTTTCAAATCTTTCATTATATCTCTCCTATGAAAATTTTATCAGTTCGATCTTGTTGAAGAGCAGCAATCTTATAACCTTGTATGTCACAATATGGACAGACAATTAATGCTGTCTGATCTGTTTTAAATGGTTCCATCATGTCAACCTTATCTCCAATATTAATTCTCTGAACTGCGTGAAAGAAACAAATGTGGATCTTACCCTTGGTTTGAAATCTAATAAACATAATTTACCCCCTCAAGGTTATGAACTAAAACTGGAGCTCGGATGATCAATCCAAACCCCAGTTTTGCGGTATCACCCCAAACAATCTCCCCCAATTATCCAGGATATAATATACAATTGGATTTCAGAGATCAAAATTTTAAGGAAAAGGTAACGAATAATTCATCTTTTTTTAATCTCACATCAGACTTAATTTTAAATCTGTAATAAAGCCAAAATGTTGTTGCAGAGATGGCCAAACAAGAAATACCTATTACAAATTGTTCATCAGCTTTTTCTTTTAAATCACGACGATTTTGAAATTGTCTCAACCAAGCAATCTCATCTAAGTCACGATTAAATCTCAAGACATCTCTACTTCTATGCCAAGACTCTATTCCTTTTCTAGATTTTTTTATCAATTGGTAACCTTTGACCCCTGAAACAGCCCCAATTGATAAAATGATAATATCTTTAGTGAACCCATGAGAAGGCTGAGCCAAAATAAAAATCAATAATACCGTAATCACATTTTTCAATTTTTCCCCCCTTTTTTTGTTGTTTTTATTAATATTGTATTGAAAATAAACAACTTGCAAGCCCCAGTCAACTCTGTTTTTATATCTTTAATTTTAAGTTCAATTAAAGTATTGACAAAGAATCAAAAGTTTTTTATTTTATAAACAATTGAAAAAACAACAACTTACAACTTTAAAATAGTTTTACAGGAGAAAATGTTAATTGAAGTATTATTTTGGTCTTTTGTTTGTTATTGGGTTTATTTTAAAATCCCTATTTCTAAAAAAAGACCCCACAAATCTCTTCTGGAGGTAATGAATGAAATCTACACTCATGATTCAAATTCGAGGAAAAAAAATAGGGATGGTTAAAGAGCTTATCGGATTCACTGAAAAATGGGTCGTAATGAAAACTGAAGAAAGACCTAAAGAAGTATTGTTAAATCTGTCTATAAATGTTATTCTGGATGGAGGAAAAAATTTAAGTGAACTCAATGAGAATGATTATATTACTTTTATCAATGCACAAAATGAAGTAATAGGATCCTCTGATGATCCACATCATGAAGAAGTAGCAAAAAAATTACATGAGGTCTTACAATGAAATTTTCAATCAATCACAGATTAATGTTCGACAAAGAGGTTTTAGAGGATGAAACATTAAATGATTCAACAAAAAAGGATTACCTTTATGCAATGGCAACCAGTACTTTTCCTTTAAAATTAATCCAACAACTAGAAACTAGAGGTCATTTTTGTTTTGAAGAGAAAGAAATGTGGTCTTATTCAAAAGAACCTGTAGAAGTTAATAGATTTATTTCAGTAGAAAAACCTCAAGACCTTGAATTTATTTTTGGGTTTAATACACTTAATGGAGAAGTTCTAGAAGATTTTGAATTGGTTTTTTGTTCAAAATCTTCTAGTTTCCAATTAAAGAAAGTAGACCCAAAGAAGTCTAGTCTTAGTTCAAATCGGCAGAAAATTTGTCATAAAACACAAATTTTCTATAAATTACTCCAAAATTCTAGTTCCAATTCTAAAACCTCTATCAAAATCAAAAACATTGAATTTGATTTTGATAATATTAATATTATTATACGCCATTTGTTAAAACCTCTTTCCTCTAGAAAATATAATGGGCATCCTGTTGATCTTGGAACATATGAAGACCCAAAACAAACACTTAAAGATAAGATTACTGCTCTCAAAAACATCCAAAAACAAAGAGACATTAATGTAAAAAGAAAAAGAACTACAGATAAAATTATGTTTGCTCTTGAATTGATTTTTACACAATATGAAATGGAAGACACTCTTGGATTAGATAGTCTCTGGAAAGATAAACAAAGATCTTTAGTTAGAAAAGCCCTCAGAGAAAAACCGAATATAAAATCAGAAACTTGGGTAGAAGCTATGAAATGGTTTGCTGCACAGGATTTCTGGAGAGGTAATTTCTTTAATAGTGGATTCAGATGTGTTCATAGAAATATTGCTCACTTTCTTACTCAATCCAAAGGTTTTGGACAAAAGAAAAATTCAAAATTGGAAATTATTGAATAACTTCTTCTTAAAAGAAATCATCTCTGGATTTATATTATTTTAAGAATCTAGAACAGATTCGTTGCCCCTTCCCGAACCAGTTGTCTATGAATGTTTATTAGACAACTGGTTCTTTATTGAAAGGAGTTCAGTATGACAGACAGGGCAGCAATTAATTTTTTAGAACGTTGGGATTTTCCATCTTATTTAGGAGAACAGAGTTTTGTTTTATCTGACAAAGTTTCAAGAGTCATTTCACAATGGGTAGAAGATTTCCCAACTCTTTCAAAAAAGTTCGGAATTACTTTTTTAGAGGGAAATTCTACAACTGGAGTATTTCCTCAAGTAGTAGCTTATGAAGTATGTTTTAGAATATTACTTGATGAGAAAATTATGAAATATATTAGACAAGTTAATTTATCTGAATTTTTATTAAGATTCGGTTTATCTTTTGAAGAACAACAAGAAAAATTAATTAAAGTAAGAGAAGGTATAAAAGAATCTGATTTAATTGTTTTGTCTAGTCTTGGAGTTGCAAAATGCGATGATGTCCAAAAAAACTTATTAAATTTAGTGCTTAACGACATTTTAAGTAATAAGAGACCATTTCTTGTTACATTGAGTTGTAGTGAAGATGAAATTGAAGATTTCATTGGTCACGCGAACTTATCATTAATCCAACTTTGTTCTCTTATGGTGAAAGTTTAATGGGAAATATTCCTGCTTCAACTCGAAGCGAAAGAGCTATTTTAGGTCTATTATTGACAAAATCTGAACTTTCTATGAAAATTTTAGGAGAATTAGATAGAAATCCAGAAGTTTTTTCTTTAGTGGCTCATCAACAAATTTTCCAAACTATTCTTGGACTTTTATCTCAAGAAATCAGAAACTATGATACCTCAATAGTAATTTCCGAATTAGATAGAAAAGGAAACTTAGATGATGTAGGGGGAACTTCCTATCTTTTAAAAGTAACTGCTGACAGATGTTCTGTTTCAAGTCTTGATGGACATTTAAAAACCATCATGAATGATTTTCTCCTTCGTGAATTAGTAATAATTTCTGAAATTTTAAGTAAAGAGGCATTGGAAGCACTTAAATCTCCCTCAGAAATAATTTCTAAATTACATAAAGATATCCAAGGAGTAAGAGTAAGAAAAACTAAAGAGAAAATCTTCTTTCCTGAAGGTAGAGTAGAAAGAAGACTTGATCAACTTATAGCGAGAAATGAAAGAGACCCACTAATTTTAGGTTTTCCAAACTTAGATAAACTTCTTTTTGAGGGATATTTACCAAAACACGTCTCAGTGTGGGCTGGAAGACCAGGGATGGGAAAAACTACTCTCCGAAAAAATGCAGAAAGAAATCTATGTATGAGAGGATTAGGTGTAGTTGCTTTCTCAACAGACCAAGGAATAGAAGTCGAAGAAGATCAAATGGATTCGTTAAACAGCGGGATTCCTTATGAACAAATATATTGGTCTCGTAATTGGACTGATGATGATCCTCGATGGAATAAAATTGTAGAATCCCAAGAAATTCAACAAAAATGGGACTATACAATTGTTTGTGATAGATCAATGGAAACAACTGATATATGGGATATCATGTATAGAATTACAGACAGACATCCAGTGAATGTAATATTCTTTGACCTATTTGATAAATTTGTAGATATGAATGTAGAAAATAATAAACCCCAAAGAATAGGACGAGGATTAGGTTTAATAAATCAAATTTGTGAAGAATTTAATGTTCATGGAGTCGTTCTTTGTCAAGTCCCACGAATTGTAGAAAGAAGACCTAATAAAAGACCAAGATTAGCCGATTTAAAAGATTCAGGATCTTATGAAGAAGTAGCAAGACAGGTATTAATGCTATTCCGTGATATGTATTATAATCCAGATGCAGTGAGAGATATTATGGAAGTCTGTGTTGCCAAACAAAACAATGGACCTTCGGGAGCAGATACAGTTGCAAGATTTTCTTGTCGAATGGAAATAAAAGAATTAATTTCCATAGAACAAGAAACAACAAGTTCAATTTCAGCAGAGGAGGATTAATAAAATAAACTTTTTGTTGACTTAGAGATCATAATATATTATATTATAATATATTATACAACAACAATTTCTAACCTCTTGGGAAGGGGGCAAAAGATGTTGACCTTAAAGAGTAATGACAAATTAATTCATTATCGTTATCATTCAGGAGATGATCGGATAAAAGGAAGAATAATTTTAGATCTTCATCAGAAATATATGGGGAGATTTAAACTTTCAAAGTATTTTGACCCAAAGAAATCAAGAACCGATGATGATTTTAAGCAGATTGCTTTGATTGCTGTAAAAGAAGCATTAGAATCTTTTGATCCACAGAGAGGACCATTAAGTTATTGGGTCGTAGATCAAGTAAGATGTGCTTTAGCCCGAGAAGTAAAAAAAATAACCAGAGAACTAACCCCTCAAATGTCTTTTGAGGATACTTTCGAAGGGGATGATAGTGGAAAATCTGATTTGATTATGGCTAGAGTAGACAAAGATAGACATTTTAACCTTGTAAATCCAGATAGAGCTGATGTTCTTTATAAAGAATTTGTAGATAGAGTAAAATTTGTGCTCAGGACTCAACCAAGATTATATAAATTATTTGCAATGAAATTGTGTTATCCTCATTTTACTAATCGGAAGTTAGCAGGTATGGTGGGAATGTCTTTTTCTGCTTTATCTCAAGAAATGCAGAAAATAAAATTAGCCATAGGAGTAGTAGCGGATGAACATACTGAATCTTATGAGGATCATGGCTTATGATTTATTTAGATTACAGGAATTCATATACAACAGTAAGTGTTCCTAAAAAACAATCTGAAGAAGATAAATTAGGAATAAAATTAATTTTAGAAGCCTGTAAGATTGAGATAAATGTATTTCGTAAAAGAGGAAAGAGAACAAGAATGGTGAAAGAAATTCTTGACTATTTTGATAAATCAATGTTCCCATCTGGTTGGATCCATAAAATTATGTTGATTCTAAATAGGACTCAAATCCCATATAAATTAAACTATAAAAATACTCAATGGGAAATACCAGAAAATCGTGATTTAAGGAAAAATTCTGAAAACTATTATTACCAAGATGAAGCTGTAGAGGCCGCGATGTTTTATAAAAGAGGAATAATAAGACTTCCTACTGGGTCTGGAAAAACGAGAGTAGCTTCAGAACTTATTGGTTGCCTTTCTATCCCTACTTTATTTTTAGTTCCAACTATCCCTCTGATGTATCAGACTCACAAAGTTTTAACTAAAAAATTTGGAGAAGACATGGTTGGTCTTATTGGTGACCATGAATTCAATCCAAGTGTAATCACCGTCGCATCTAATATGACGGTATATTCAAGAATAGAAAAACAAGAAATCTTAGAGATCTTAAATAATGTGGGACTATTAATTTTAGATGAAGCTCACAAAATCAACTGGACTACTAGAAAAAAGATAGTTACTGTCAAAGGAATAAAAAAAGAAATTTCATACTCAGTACTACAGAATGCGTATTTTGAAATTGTCCAAAAATGCGGTGCTGAATATAAAATAGCATTGACAGCTACTCCTGGAACCTCTGGATCATTAGGGAGATGTTTATTAGAAGCGTGTACTGGACCAGTCTTATATAGAAAATCAGCTTCTGATTTATATAAAGAAGGATATATTTCTAAACCTAAAGTGTGTATGTTTACATTTAATACTGATCATTTACCTTTATCATCAAATTGGAGAGAATCAAAAGCTACATTAGTTGGAGATTTCAAATTCAAGACTCTTGTAACAGATATCTGTAAATTATTTATAAGCAAGAAAAAAACAGTATTAGTTTCTTGTGATGAAGTTGAATCTCAAATTAAACCTTATTCCGAATTAGTTCCTAAATCTGAAATTTTGGTTGGAAAACGATCAGCAAAAGAGTTTAGTGGTGGAAAGAAGTACAGAGAATATCTATCTGAAATCTTACAACGATTTAAAGATAGAGAAATTCAAGTACTGTTTTCTACCATAATGAAAGAGGGAATAGATGTTCCTTCGATGGATGTAGTGGTGTTACCTTTTCTTGGAACAAAATTTAACGCAGTAATACAGAGAGCAGGAAGAGTACTTCGAAAATTTGAAGGAAAAGAAGTTGGATATATTATTGTTTTCTATTTTCAAGATGATGGACCTTTAGAAAAACATTCAAAAAACAGAATACAACATTTCGTAGATGAAGGTTATCCTGTAGAAATTTTAACCACACCAAGTGAAATTTTTGGAGGAGTAATAAAAAATGAACTCGAAAAACTTAAAGCCAGGAAGAAACAATTTTTCGGTTTACGTGGCTGAAGAACACCGAGATTTCTGGGCCATTTTTGAAATTTATTGTAAAATGAGAGGAACACCCCTTTCTACATTAGTTATAAGAAGTATGCTATTTTTAATTGCACATCTCCCAAAACATTTGTCTCAAGAATGGCAAAAAGCTACAAACACTTTTTATGAATTGGAGAAAACAAAGACAAGAGCTATGGCCACCTACTTAATCTCATCACAAATAACAAAATCTTAAGAAAGGAGGAACCTTTTAGAGGAGCCCGATATTCTCAAGACTTCACTTTTAACTTGGAGGCAAAGATGGGAGCTACTCTCACTGTTGAAGAAGTAAGAGAAATTGTAAGTGATTCTGATCTTCCATTTGGTCATCTTTGTGAAATGATGAAAGATGATTACGGAGTATTAATTGATCCAAATCAAAATCCGGGAGTTTTTCCAGAAGGGTCTGCTGAACGAGAACAAGCAGTCAATACCCTTGCTGAAATGATTCACGAAAGTCTTTCAAAAGTTTCCTCTGAGAGAGCAGAAGCTTCGAAAGATGCAAAGGCTGACAAAAAGGAAAAAAGGAGGCAAGATAAGAAAAAGAAAACGGCTGTACCAGTAAAAGATCCAGAGACTGGGAAAGATTTAGAGATCCCAGAAATGAGTCGGACGAAATATATTGAATTACATCTCAAGAACGCCGGCTCAGAAGGGATGACATCAAAAAGCCTTATGAAGGAAGTTGATGAGGCTTATCACTACACTCTGCTTGGTCGTACACCTCGCACACGAGTCCTGAAGACCCTGAGAACTCTAGCTGACAAAGGCCAAGTTGTTAAAAAAGACACCGGGGAATTCGTCTGGATCAGTGAGTGAAATAAGAAAGGAGAATATAAGCCCCCGATTATTAATCCGTTGGGGGCTTATATAAAAATATTATGGATTCGGTTTTAGATCTTCCAAAATTTGAGAGAATAGAACTACTGAAAAGATTTAATCTAAATGTTCCTTTTATGACAATGGCACATCAAAATAAAAAAAGAGAATTACAAAAAGCTTTTGATATTTTTATACAAGAAAGACCTGGAGAATTAGTTTCAATAAGAACTTATCTGGATGACGCTATGAATTCTTATCATTGTCCATTTCACCCATTCATGGAGAAAAAAGAAGCATGGGCAATAGCAAAGACATTAAACCCAGATTTTCATATAATCTTTACAGAGGGAGTAGATCCAAGAAGGACGATAATTTGTGGGAATGTGACTATTTTTGCAGAAAGAATCAATGTTCCAAAAATTTCTAATTATCAACTTCATGACCAACCTCTTGCTCTTTTTGAATTTATTATGGGTCCTGGAACAGTTCGTGATATGAGAATAAAACCAGTGGCAACACTCCCAGTTTTATTATATGGGCACACAAAAACTTGGTTCAGAGATCACTCAAAAAACTTTCCAGAATGGATAAGTCAAACATTATCTCATAAACCTCCTGGTTTTCCTAATCTCAATTACTATATTAACTCAATTCAAAAAGTATTAAGAAAAGTCAGAAAATTTCCTTATGCTTATAAATATATTGTTGAGTGGGGAGTTTCTGATTATAAAGTTGGAGTCTTGCACGAAAACGTTATTTTCTGGGAGGTAAGATGAATATCAATGATATGAAAGTACCCGAAGATTTTGTTTTTCCAGATGATTTACTAAGTGAAATTTTTAAAGCTCAAGCTTCATTAGCAAAAAAGTATTCAGAAATTGAAGGACATTCAGGTTGGCCTTGTGAGAATATCGATTCAAAAGAAACTCAACGACACATACGAGATTATGCTTGGAGATGTGTTGAAGAGTTAACGGAGATGAGGCAAGCTGAAAAAACCGGTGCTGTAGAAGAACATGGATTTGAAGAATTAGGAGACGCCCTTCATTTCTTAACTGAGATGTGTTTAATCTTTGATTATGATTACCATCGGCTTTGTCCTAATCGTGATGACCCAATGAGTGAGATTTTTAAAACTAAAAGACTCAGTTTATATGTAGGTGATAGTTTTTATGAATCATCTGTTGGAAAATTTATAGAAGAATTAGGTTGGGCTATAAATTTTCTTAAAAATAAAGCTTGGAAACAGACAATGGTTCCAACAGATATTAAATCTTTTGTGGAACAAATTGATGTAGTCTGGAATTACTTTGCTCAGATTGCAATAGTAAGAAACATAAATGAAAAAGGTCTTTATCTTTTATATTTCAAAAAGGAGAAAGTGAATCGTTGGAGACAAAAAACGAATTATTAATACATACATAAAAGTTTTTGATTAATTCCACAATTTTATTTCATTGTTGACCCCCGAAAAAAGGGAAACAAGGATAAAAAATGAGATACTTCTTCATTGAAGGGGTGTCTTATTTTGTTTAATAATATTTTGTATTATATTGAAAAACAAGATGTTAGAATTAATCCCATATTTTGAATTTGAGGAGGGAGAAGAATGAATTTAGGCACAAAAGAAAAAGTTTCTTTAAAAGATTTTCTTTCTCCAATTCGAGTAGAAACAAAAAAGGGAGATGAAAAAGAAAAAGAACAGGAAATTTTACAAGCATTGACTGAAGAACAAGGTGACATAATAAAAGAAAATGAAGGGGTATTTTTCGTGGCTGCTGGACCTGGGTCTGGAAAAACAAGAACTCTTATTTACAATATAGCTTATTTGATCAATAGAGGTGTCTCTCCAGAATCAATACTAGCTTTTACTTTTACAAAGAAAGCTGCCATTGAGTTACAAGAAAGATTAAGTGGTATTCTTTCGAAATCAATAGCAATAAGAATCAATGTTGGTACGATACATTCTATATTCTTAAAAATCTTGAAAGAAGATTATGGAATTCATGACCCAGAGTTAACTTATTTTGGGATTGCAACACAAGGTCCAAATCGAGTGAATAGATTAATAGATGAATCAAAAAGAAGGTTATCAAAAAGAGGAGTAAATATAGTAGATATTAAGACCGGAGACATAATGAGATCTATTAGTCTTTTAAAATCTCAAGGTACATTACCAGATGATATGGAATTACCAATTGAAAATGATACTGAAGCTCAATCTTTACAACTCATTTATGAAGAATATGAGTCATTAAAAAGAGAAAGAAAAGTTATTGATTTTGATGACATGCTTTTATTAACTCTAATACTTTTTGATAATCATCCAGACATTTCAAGATTTTGGAGTACGAAATTTCGTTATATTTTTGTGGATGAATATCAAGACACTAATTGGGTACAGACAGATGTTTTAAAACATCTGATTGAAGTCAATGGAAATCTTAAGGCCATTGGAGACCCAAGACAAGCTATTTATGGGTTCAG
>Ga0114923_10002558_pt1 | contig 12285 bp, 17 predicted proteins | sample SumtaG_FD_89578 | JGI IMG/M metagenome (GOLD analysis project Ga0114923, IMG submission 89578) | Deep subsurface microbial communities from Indian Ocean to uncover new lineages of life (NeLLi) - Sumatra_00157 metaG | ecosystem: Environmental > Aquatic > Marine > Oceanic > Sediment | place: near... | reverse complement strand
TTCCCTGTTGTAAAGCATTGTAAAGCGTGGTAGTTGTGCGTGTTTTGGGGTTGAGCGTGCTAAAGCGAGTGTGTTATTGCTTGTGCATGGGGGTGTGTTCTGAGATTTCTGTCAGTGAGGGGGGGTGGCCCGAGAGTACGTTAGTGTCGGGTTGACACAGTGCTCCTTGTGTTGTATACTGAAAGTCATGCTGACACAATTCGGTGTCGGTATGTTCACTATTCAATAGAAAGGGTGGCTGTATGAAAAACATTACACCGCAAGAGGCCGCAAATCGGTTGATTCAGGGTGCTGCGAACGCGAGTGCAAAGACCAAATCCGGCATTGAGCAGGTGACGGAATCGCCTGGCGTTGCGGCTGCAAACGCCATCGACAAGATGCTGCAAAACTTGTTGGAGGCTTTCAATTCCGGCAAGGTTGAACGCGCGTTGCGAAACGTGGACTTGGCTGACTGGAAAAGGAAGGCGCTTGCTGGCGTTTCTCGGATTCCGGGAGGACTTGAAGCGAATCGCACTAAGATTGAGCAGTTTTATACAGAACTACTGTCGTGGCAGCAGTCTTACACTCAAGAAATCGACGCGATGCCCAAGACAACGTTGGCCGACAGTCGTGCGCGTATGCTCATGAATTTTGACAAGATGGTCGAGTTTGGGCAGCGAAGGAGTGGTTCCTAACCACTGCTCTCATACGCAAACGTACTAGAGAAAGGACTGTTTTATATGTCTTATATGCAAAGGACTAGAATCTTGACGGATTCCGACCTGGATGATAATGCTACCTGGCGCAGGCGTATCGACCTGTCGGGAAAAGTTACCGCGCTTGAGCTGCGTATCAACTGTGACCGCTACGCGACGCGTGCTGCGATTGGGGAAGTTCATACCCTGCTCGATTGCATTTCTCGCATTGAATTGCTCAAGGATGCAACCACGCCCATTGTCTCTCTTACGGGGGAACAACTGGACGCGATGAACTATTGGGATTTCGGCAAGCCGAATCCTCGCCGTTACCGACAGGAGGCAAGTACCGGGAACGACATCATCTTGTTCTTGATGGGTGGCCGCTCGTTGTACGACAGGGAATATGGGTTTGACTTTGACAAGTTGTCTAAGATATACCTCGAATATACCTACGACTTGAACGAGGGTGACGCCGAGTACTTCAAGGCCAACGACCACGATATAAAAATCTACGCTTACCAATGGGTAGGTGATGATGCACCGAATTTTCGGGGCTATATGCGCAATCGACAGTTGGACGCGTGGACAACGTCGGCGTCTGGGGCCGAGCACCTGGTCGATATCTCCGCATCGAATCCGATTCGGCGCGTGTGCGTCCAGAGCAAAACGAGAGGCACAACTTTGGGTGGCGCGTTGTCCAAACTGGAGCTGCGTGTTGACAAAGGTGCGTATTCTCCCGTCATTATCCCGTCATTGATGGACTGGGTTATGGCGGAGGTCGTCGAATATGGGCTGGACAACGAGATAGGTGGAATCGACTACATCTATTGCGATTCAGGCCATGATTTGCCCTACTGGTTTTCTTACTACCAAAATGGCCAAGTGAGCGCTTACGCCAGCATCGCGGTTCAACCAGGAATGACTGCGTTGCTTTCTATCCCGGCTACTATTGCGGGTGTAGCGGGCCAGTATGGCGAGGCTGTTTTCAGTAATCAGGGTTGGGGTTTTCAGAAGTGCCTGAGAATCGGCTTTGACCATGAGCACGACGGGTTTGATTTACTGCGTGTGCCGGGTGGCAAGGCTCTGGATTTGGTTTGTACCGAGAACGCTGCAAGTAAAAGCGTTGCGGCTTTTGTGCAGGACATTGTCTCTTATTAATCAGGGGAGGTTGCGATGCCTGTAGGTGTAGGTTTCGCGCGGGTTGTTGGCGACGGGCTTGCAGTTCGTGGTAGTTGTATTGTCTTGGGATATTTGTGGCGATGTGACAAGAACGATGAGGAGTGTCACGTTTATGATGGGCGTGACGCAGTCTCTGGCCGTAGCTTTACCAAGTTGATTGGAAACGGTAATTCGTTTTATACTGCCAACTTTGGCGTGGGCATCGATTTTTCCGAAGGTGTCTATGTAGACCAGACGACTACCAATGATGAGTTTACGGTCTATTTTACCCAGGATTCATAATTCGGCTTGTGCCGAATAGTAAACAAACCTCACGTACCGTAACATTGTGAGGGTGTTACGAGTACGTGGGGTTTGTCTGTTTTTGGGAGTAAGCTATGTGGTATCGTAGTTCAATAACTATACCCGCGTCAACGTCCAATGTAGCGCCTGTGACAGTCGAGACAGAGGTCTCTCAGGGCACGATCTCGTTATTTTATCGTCTATTTCCCAAGGGGTGTGCTGGCCAGGTGCGCTTGCAAGTTTTTTACCAAACGCGCCAAGTTTTACCTGCGACGCCAGGGCAGTCGTATCTTGGCGATGGCTCTGAGGTTCTAGGTGATTCGAGTATCGTGCTTGACGAACCGCCTTACATTTTGTCTCTGAGAGGTTGGTCTCCCGGGACGACGTACGATCATACTATTCACGTCGAATTCTACATAGAGAAGACGCAAGTTTTGATGCCGGTACCGCTTGAGTCGCGTGCGTTTCCTGTGGGGTTATAAAATGATAACGCAATCGACTGAGGAGTATTTCAAGGATGGGCTTTGGGGCTGGAATGGAACAGTTTGGAAAAAACTCTCGTTACTATGGGGGTATACAGATTCCATCGTGGAAACCAGGTCAAACCTAAATTCGCCTGCTGTCGTCGGCGTGCTCACGTTTTCAACTGTGCCACCCGGTGAGGTTTGGCGTATCACCCAGTGGGTTGGCGTGGACGTGACGACTGCGTGCACAAACTACATTTTGGCGATATTGCGCTCTGCAACACCTTATTCGCTATCGACGGTTGTCCCGTCAGCGGCAAACGATTACAAGGGGTCTGCTTGTGATCTCATATTGAAAGAGGGGGACGCATTGACTATTTCGTTTGTTGGCACCGTGCTAAACGACGACATTTATGGTTGGGTTCACGGGTACAAGATGGGAGTAAGTTGACGTGGTTGAGACCGCGCAAGACTATCCGGATTTTACAAACGTTGTCCTTTTGTCTGGGGTTGACGGTTCTGGCAATCAGGTGGCCGTATTGTTGGACGCGGCAGGCCAGATGTACACCGTGCTGCGGGGGGTTGACGGTTCCGGCAATCCACAAAGTGTCAAGGTCGACAGCGATGGTCAGTTGTATACAGTTCTGCAAGGTGCGTCTGGTGTAGCGGTTGGCGTTGATGCGAATGGGTTCTTGACTACGGTGTTGAAGGGAATCAGGGACGGGACGTTAACAACTATATCCGTTGACGATGCCGGTCGTATCGAGGCATTCATTGTCGATTCCGAGTCGCAATGGGGCGATGTGCTCAAGGTGGGCAATGCAGACCTTGCAGCGCGGTTGGGGTCTCTCCAGACCTGGGACTGGAGAGGGTCTTTGCTTTACGCCAACGACTTTGCCGGTGGGGCAGGCAACTTGCTAAAGTACCCAAGTGGTACGGGGTCACTCATTGCCTTGTCTCCTGACTATTGGATGCATGGGGGTTATTCGCTGAAAATGCTAGGGGGGTCAGATGGTACACGTACTACAAGTTTCGTGGGCGAGATTGTGCATCCTCCATCTGACAGGGTTGGGTTTCAGGTGGCGTATTCTCTCATTGGTTCGCCTGAGACTATCACAATCCAACTAAAGCGATGGGCCGGTGGCAAGACTTATTTTGCAGACCTGCGGCAAAATAGAGATGATTACGATCTCGAATACAGAAACTCTGCGGGGTCGTTCATTCGGTTAAGAAACTGCTTTGCGCCGGGTGAAGACGAGGCTTTTTCATACTTCAAGGTAGTTTGTGACCTCAACACGCTCAAGTACACGCGGGTGCTTTACTCGGGCTATGAGGACGATCTGACGGTTCAGGACTTGTATCAGTCAGGGACTGGGTATTTGGATGCGTTTTACTACACAGTAACTGTTGTTTCGCGGTCGGGTCAAAATGACGGGATTTACCTTGACCACGTACTACTGACAGTCAACGAACCTGAATAGTTATCAAGTAAGGATGCGCGAACATGGAATGGTTTCAACGAGAGTTTTCAAGGAGCAACATCATAAGCGGCTTTTTGGCTATGGCTATATGGTGCGCTATTATATATCTGTCGGTTGCGCAAATTGACGTGCCAGAAATCCTTTACTTTGGTGGGTCGAGCGTGATAGCGTTCTTTTTCGGGTCAAAGGTGGGGGTTCAATCAGAACGCTTGCGGGCTGAAGTTCGCAAGCTAGAGCAAAAAGAGAGGGACTACAATGGTTGGTTACAAGGTGACTGATAGTCGGGAAATAAATGGTATGACGCAGGCCGGGGGGGAGCACAAGTTTACTAGAGTTTGGATTCGGACTGACAAGGGTTCGACTGGCCACGTTGACGTTGAACCGGAAAACTGGAACACTGACGCGCTCAAGGAAATCTTGACGGAAAAGGCTGAAAGTCTCGACTTGGCGTTTGGACTGTAAATGCCAACGATTGGGTCTCTGACCAACTGGTTTTTCTACGGTTTCATACGCTATGTGGTGTATTGGATACCGTTACTAACACCTCCGTCCGTTGACCGGGCAATGCCGTGGCAATGGCTGAAATATAGTAGTGTTTGGGTTTGGCTACAAAAAGGCAAGAACAAAGGTGGCCCAACAGAGGCTTGGCTCCAAGGCTGGTTTTCGATGGTCTTTGGCGAGGCGGTTTTGTTGGTCGACATCGTAACTCAACCGTATGTTGACCAGGCCAAAGAACTCTTATTGTCCGTTATCGGTGCTGTCTCCAGCAACTTCTCAAACTTGGCAAGCTGGATAGGCCAAGTGCAAGATTGGTTTGGATTGCCCTTGCCTTGGTGGTCTGGTACTGTTAATCAGGGATTGACCTGGCTGCGTGACAAGTTGCCCACGTCTATCCGTGGCGCGTGGCAAACCTGGGATAACATTTTCGACGGCATCAAGGACGCTGTTAAAAACTGGGTAAACGCTAGCTATGCACAAGCCCGCGACTGGGCGCGGGGCGCGTTTGACTGGGCCGTCAGCGCTGGCCAATCTTTGATTTCTTGGCGGGATAGAATTGCGGGCCGGATTGACTCATTTCTTGCTAACCCATACGGGACAATAACAACTTGGCTTGGACATACTTGGCAATGGTTACTTGGGTTTCAATTGTATGGTCGTTTTATCGTTTTTGAATGGCTTGGGCCAGACATCTATAAAGCGCTGACGTTTGCCCGCGACTGCTCAACGTTTTACTATAATTTGTGGTCTCGGGGGTGGAGCGTTCTGTCAGACTTGGTAGACGATCCTGTTGATTATCTGTATACACGAATAGAGCAAATGTTCGTTGATAGGTGGTGAAACAATATGCCAGTTATAAGACCAATACCAGATGCTCCAGAGCCACCGCGATTGTCGCGCGCAGTGGGGTTGGGTCGTTTGGCAGAAAACAGCATGGTGCGATTTGTAGTACAGACGTTCAATCGCACCAAAGACGTTGCTGCTGAGTTTGTGCGTAACGCGCTCGAACGACTGCTCGAGAGCCTAGAGCGTCCCCTTGCGGATATTTGTGGTGGGGTTATTGACGACGTACTGAATGCACCAAACCTTCCCTCTTCGGTCAGGCGCGTACTACTTGCTACGCGTAATCCAGAACACCCCGTTGCGATTGTTGGCTTGCTTGCGGCTGTAGTTGCGGTGCTGACAATGCTTGTGCCTGCGGGGCTGGCGGGGGTCACAGCTAAAGTTCGACAGATATCGTTCTTTGTGACGCGTCCTTTCCTTCTGGATTTCTCAACGTGGCACGTTGCGATGTTACGTGATAACGGCTTGCGCTCGAGGATGGACAACGACTTGAGGGGTCAGGGTTGGCGCGATGAGCAGATTACTGCTGCCCGCTTGGCTTCCGAGGCTCGACTTGGGGTTGGCGAGATCGTTATGGCAATGCATCGAGACGAAATAACGCAAGCTCAAGCATACCAACGGTTGCGCGACTTGGGTATACCTGGTGATGACACGAATATTTGGTTGCGTTTGGCAAATCAGATACCAAATGCTCAAGACCTTGTGCGTTTCGCGTTGCGAGAGGTCTGGGACGATGGTGTTGCTCAGCGCTATGGCTACGACCAGGGCATGGCTGGCGACTTTGTGTCGTGGATGGGCAAGATTGGTTTTGAACCAGAATGGACAAGGGCGTTTTGGCGTGCACATTGGAACGTGCCTTCCGGGGGACAAGGCGTTGAGATGATGCACCGGGGCATTATTTCTGAGTCGGAGCTTGTTGAATTGCTTAAGGTTAACGACATTGCTCCAGGCTGGATACCGCGTTTGATGCAAATGGCAAGACCCGTGCCTGGTCGTATTGACAGGCGTTGGGCTTTCGAAGAAGGCGAGATATCAGAAGACCAGCTTTTTGATTTATATAAGAAAGACGGTTACGACGACTTTTGGGCTGGGGTTTTGTCAAACACGGTTGTTAAAAGAAGCGTTTCAGAGGCAAAAGGGCTGACCAGGGCGGCAATAGTTGCTGCATACGCAAAGCGGCGACTGTCGTCTTCCGAGGCCGTGGAGCTGCTGTCCGACATTGGCATACCGCAAGGCGTTGCATCGTTCTACCTGGGTCAGGCCGACTCGGATCGCTCCGACGATTTGCTGGATAGACGTATCAAGGTCGTTGGTAGACAATACACGCTTGGCGATTCGTCTGCAAGCGATGCAAGCGAAGAGTTGAGGTCTTACGGTGTTGGCTCTGCTGAGATTGTTGTGTTGCTGGAAGAGTGGGCAATCGCGCTCGGTACAAAGGTCAAGCGTCCATCACGTGCAAACCTGGACAACTTTTTCAAAGATGGTGTGATCGCGGTTGCGGAGTATCGTGATCAGATGGATAGGTTGGGATATTCGGGACAATACGTGGATTGGTACCTTGCAGCTCTTGCAATTGACCGGCAAGAATTGGCCGAAAAGGCGGAACGTCAGGCACGAGTCGAGAATGAGCGTGTGCAAAAAGACAGAAAACGCACAGATTACCAGCAGGCAAAGTCTCGATTGGACGTTAATATAGCGGAGTTGAATGCAGCGATTGCAGCAGACCAGGTCGCGCTAGTTACCGCCCAGAACGAACGTGACTCAAGGTTGGATGGTGCATTGCCGGTGCGGGAAATCGCGGAACTGGAGCGGCTGTACAAGCCATTGCTTTTTGATACTGATGCGGCAATCAGTGAGGCGAGGTTGCAGATCACTCGTGTGCAAACCAACATCAAACTTGCGCGTGCGAATATCGCGACGATAGACCAAAGTCTTGTGAACAACGTGGATATGACCATTTTTGCGGAGCTGAAAGCGGAGCGCTTAAATCTGCAAACTGCCAGTGCACGCTTGGCCGAGCGCATTGCTGCAAACCAGGTTTTGATAGCGATGGATAAAGAGTCTCTCTTGCAATTGGTCGATGATGATGCAATTCTCAATGTCAAAGCGCACATCCTTGCGTTGCAAACAGAAAATGCACAGTTTCAAGAGCAAAGGGCGAATGCTCTTGTCCAGATAGAAGAGATTGATGAGTCTCTGAGTGCCACGTTAAGCATTGTGCGCAAAGCTGACCTGCAATCTGAAAAGGCTGGCTTTCGGGTAAATGTTGCGGATTACGAGACCGAGATAGCGGAAATCAGGTCGACCATAAGAGTCGTACAGGGGGACAAGGAACGTTTGGAGCAAGAGCTTGACGCCAAGATTACGGCTCTTCCCGGGGCTGACGAACAAGTTGAGATCCATCGGGTTTACCTGACGAGAATCAACGAAATAGAGTCAGGCATCAAGGTGTACAAGGAAAACATAGCGCAGTTGCGGCTTGAGAAGTCTCGGCTGGTTGTAGAATGGAGAAACTAGAGTGTCGAAAGCGTCCGATGAACTGAAAAAACGGGTTGCACTTTTAAGAGAGATAACCGGGGTCAGTAGGGGGGGGAGAAAGAAACCAAAAGATACACCTATTGTCAAAGACGCTGTAACCAAGAAGGGCTAACCCACCAATCCCAAGAGTAGGCATCTTTTGGCTCAAGAATTTGAGAGACCGTGTTTCTTTTTAACGAGAATTGAGGCGGGGAAACGCTCCCGTCTCGATTTACTTTTCCGTGCGTAATCGTGTTCGCGACGTGTTTTTCGATGTTGTGTACAGTCACATCGTCAAGGTTGCCTTGTTGGAAAGCCCACTTTAACGATGTAAAGTGAACCTGTCGCCAAGCTCCATCAGCCTGGAGCGTGGCGTTTTTGCGTATGCCCTTGGAAACCCTCTTGTCTCCGAAGACGTAAGACTTCTTCGCCAGAATTTCCAAGTTTGTAGTTTTTCCTTCCAACTTGAGGCATCCTAGCTCCAGCGCGTCAACCCAGGGTTGTAACGCCTTGTATCCTGTTTGATTCACTATCAAGCTGTCCGTGTCCACGTAAAACACGTTCTTTTCCCCCGCCTTTTGCACGTAATCCCAAAGGACAAGTCGTCCTTGAGCTGCGATGTGCGCGGCTATGCCGGGAAACGAGTCTGGTGCCTCTCCCTTTTTCTGCTGTCTCAACACCACGCCTCCGAAGGTCCAATCCCAACACTCTGCCTCGCTTTCCAAATCAACCCAATGCCTGACGCTGACTTGGTCGAGTGGCGCCTTACCTATGATTTCTTGCTCGTAACCTCTCTGACCGAACTTCCCGTACAGGCTGTTTCTTATCAGCTTGCACATAGCGGAGCGTCCGGTATCGCCAGACTTTTTATACTGTTGTCGTAACGGTGTAAAATAGTCAATGAATTTGCGGAACAAGATATCGTGTTCGTAAATCGCAACTTGACCGATTGCGCGCAAGTGGTTGTGGTCAAGTGCGTACACAATCTCTGGCGTTGTGAGCGTAACGCGGAAGGTTCCCACTGGAAAAATGTTGTATCCTTTGGAATGGAGGGCGTACACTGGGTCTTGCGTTTCTACAATGCAATCAACGACGACTTGGTATCTGTCCAGTAGTTTCGCCAGGTATCCAGGGGAAACGTCCACAAGAACTTTGACGAGCTTGCGCGGTACGCTGTATTCGCGCATCACATACGCGTAAAGCCCGTTGATGTCCAGTTTATAGTACGGTCCGTCGTTGAATTTCCCGGTTTTAAAGACTGCACAACGTCCCCCCTTGTAGCTAGCACGCTCAAGCTTCACTGCGTCTTCCCGGTTGTGGATACCGATTTTGTGCCCCATAAACCTATGCCGGAAGGCGCGGAATGCCTGCCCTGCAACCGTAATTGCGAAGTCTCCGAGGTGGTGTTCGTCAAGGAATCTCAACCAATAATCCCACAATTTGACCAGTATTCTCACATCGTTCTTGCAGTACACTGACAGTTCCTCCGTTGTAGCTGTTTTAAAGTCAATGCTTGTCTTTTCGATCCCAAATTCTGAACCGATATCCGCAAGCGGTAGTCTCCAGTAGTTCAGGTTGTCCAGCAGCGCGATCGTGTTTTTGTCAGCCTTGAACGTGAAAAACCTGCACGATTCTCCAAGGATGGCGTAGGCCGGTGTCCATCCTATGCCGGGGAGAATGGAGAATGCGTGTAAGATACGTGCATCGTAGTCAATGTTGTGAGAGATGAGGTATGTACATTTGTTGTCGCTGGCTAGCGATGAAACTACGTGCCAGAATTCAAGGGGGTCTTCTATTTTGTACCATCCAAGGGTTTTCAATCCCTGGTATGGTACATACCGCGCCAGGCACGCCCACCCACAGCGGAATGTCTGGATGCTGGCGTGGTCAGTTTGTGCGTTTTCAAACGATTCAACATCAACAAAGAGCAGCAAGCTTGGTCTCTTGCTGCTTTTGTTGCGCCGAAGATAGTGACAACGCCTATCGATGTGTTGTGTTGTCACGCGGATCGTTCGGTTCGTCAAGATAATGTCGTACAAGTTTTATTATTTGTGCGATGAACCAAGGTGTGCAGCAGAGCGGCAAGAATAAGGCCATACCGCAAACCACGAAAGCTAATAGTTCAGTCAGTCCAATTGCTGGCATATCAAAACTCCTTTCTAACTGGCGTTTACCAGCGCCTCATATTTCTTTTGTCGTTGCTGTCATCTGCGTTGCTTGCGGCGACAAGACAACTGTAAACTATGACGAGTAAAATTGTGAAAGCTATACCCATCAAGAATGCAAAGATTAACGTTTCCATTGGTGTTCCTTTCTGCCAGGGACTACTCCCTGGCGTAAGCCTCAACGACTTCCATCGAGAAGATTTCCATTATGGACGAACCGCCTGTCTTGCCAATTCTTCCTTTCGCCATATCCATAACTTCTTCTTTTGTCAACTTGCGGTTGGTTGGTAAGTCGTACTCTTCTTTTGCGAAACGTCCCCCAACTTTCACTCCGTCGCGTATGGTACCCGCCACGTATCGACCGAACACGACCACCTTGTACGCGAATGGACGCTTGAACGGTATGTCCGTGAGTGCGTGCAACGAGTCGGGTATGACCGTGTTGGCTCCAAGTGCTTTCACCCCAGGGCTATACTCTTCTTGAACTTGCACTTGTCCGTAGGATTGCGTTACGTCTGCGACCTCGACTGTCGGAATGATTGGCTTTAAGAATCCAACTGTTTCAAGTATCGTTCTTCCCGTCGATATGGCCGACTTGATGATTCTTTGCCCAAAGCTGCCAATGAGTGAAAATATCCCAGGCATTTTTTTCCTTTCTTCGTCGTGTCTTTTCGCGCTTGCAGTACGTGCTTGTTGAGCGTGGCGATGGTCTTGAACTGCGGAGGGTCAGACTCCCAGCATTTGTTGTGAAACCATCGCATATCGTCGCGACAATCATTGATGCTGTGCATGATGCCTTCGACGTCGTCAGCTAGCGCCGGGTGTTCAACCAGGTACAAGTAGTACAGTTCGAACAACCCTTCGATTGCGCGCTCGAGCGCTCCGTCTATGGCTAGATTTTTGCGTGTCATTCTAAAGCGGATTGACTCAGGCATTGATAAGCGCTCCGTCCTTGTAAGGTCTTTCGTCGATGCGGCTGCTTACGCTTTCCCACCAATGGTCACAGTTCACGGGTGGGGCGTGGACTATTTCGGCTTTGTAGACACAAAGAATACAGCCGTCTGATTCCGGTTGCGGGAATGCTTGTGCATGCGCGCAATATTCACAAGTATGCATTTTGTTCGTTTTCTCTAGTTGAAGCGTTGGGTTCAGAAGGGTGTGCATAATCCACACTCCGTCCTGGCGCATAAACAACAATTGGTCTCACAGTTGAGACTTTTCCGTATTCGTTGAGCGCAGCTGTAGTTGTTGCAATACTCGCAATCATAGTGACAATTTGGATAAGAGTGGTCGTCGGGGTCGTATTCAAATGGTGTTTCATCTTCTGGGTCTTGTGGTTCGCTGTCAGTTTCCGGTGAGTTGTTTTCGATGCATTTCAACATTTCGAGAAGATGGTCTTGGCTCTTGTTTGGGTTTTCTATTGATATGCGATAAAGCCGATATGCTGCAACCACGTCAATGAATCCACCCGCAAGCAAGCTGTCAACTTCTTGCGTGATTTGCTGTAGTCTCGACTCATTGAATCCACTTCCCGTGTTAAGTTGTTGCATCGCAAGCGTTAGCGTGTGCGCAGTTTCCCAAGATGAGAGCAGTAAGAGGGCCAGCTTTGACCAGGTGTATCGTTTATCTAACTCCTCAAATGCCTGTATTTTGCTTAGCGCTTTTGTGACGAACGCGTGATGAAGTGATTGCTCTTTCATTGCAATTCCTTTCCGTCAGTTGGACTGATCAGAATCAGAGGTTCAACGCTTGGATTCTGGATGTCGATGTCGGGTATTTGCCAATCCGATTGCGATAGATGTGTCATTTTGTGTTTCCAGTATTGGCAAGCGATACGACAAGTTAGTACTTTTTCATGTGAAAGGTGGCATACTTGTCCGTACTGTGTGTTGTTTTTCAAGAGACAGTTTCCGCAGGTTGGTGTAGGTGCTCTCTTTTCCATTTGTTCGTGTTCCTTTCAGTGTGAGGAGGAGCTTGTTGCTCCCTTCCGGTCTTACGCTTTCATTGTACCATACACTTTCGGTATCACAAGCAAGATACCCCAAACGGGTTATTGACCTTTGCGTCACCGTGACAATAAGTATTATACGCAATACGATACCCTCAATAACACCATGCAACACAATAACACAACACAACGACACAGCACACTCCACGATACACTACGTACACAGGGAGC
>Ga0114923_10002557_pt1 | contig 12288 bp, 9 predicted proteins | sample SumtaG_FD_89578 | JGI IMG/M metagenome (GOLD analysis project Ga0114923, IMG submission 89578) | Deep subsurface microbial communities from Indian Ocean to uncover new lineages of life (NeLLi) - Sumatra_00157 metaG | ecosystem: Environmental > Aquatic > Marine > Oceanic > Sediment | place: near... | reverse complement strand
TGAAACCATTCAAACGGAGAGTAATGAAAAAAGTACTTTCTTCACTAATATTGAACATTGTTTAAATAAAGCAGTCTTACATTGTGCCTTAGCAATTGATTTAGCTCTAGATTCTTATACTGATTGTACTGGCGAGGGCGAATCTCAAAGTAAAGAAGAAATTCAGAAGTATCAGGGTTTAATAAACGAGCAGATGTTAGCTTACTTTATAATTACAGGTTCTGCGAGCGTATTTATGTCTCTTGGAGCACTTCTTATGACAAGAAAAGCTAAATTATAAGAAAGTCAACAACTCCTTTTATTTAAATATTGTTTTTTATACTTTATTCTTACTGATAAATATTTCTATCTCGTTGTGGTTGTGAGTGTCCCAAACTAATAGTTATGTAGAGGTGAAGGGTGAAAAGGTGTTTGTTGGGGTAAATGGAATTTTAGAAATATCATCTAGCATAGTTAAGATTAGCGATATTAAGGGTTTGAACAAACTTCAAGGCTTGAAATCCTTAGTAATTGGAGACGGTTGTCTTTCTTCAATGAATGGTCTTGAGGGTTTAACAAGCCTAAAAGAATTACATGTTATTGGAAATGAGGAACTGCGTAAAATCGAGGGGCTTGAAAGTTTAGTCAACTTAGAGGTTCTTAATCTTTGTGGTAACCGTATTGAGCGAATTACTAACTTGGAAAAATTAATGAATCTAAAGACGTTGATTTTTGGAAGCGATAACGATTGTCCAGGAAATCCATTGTGTAAAATTGAAGGATTAGATACTCTTGAGAAATTAGAAGAGTTAGTTTTTTACGAATGTGCTATCTCAAAGATCGAGGGGCTTGACAACCTTAAGAACTTAAAGGGTTTATATCTTACAGATAATTGCGTAAAAAATTTAAGTGGGTTAGATTTTCTCTTGAATCTCGAAATTTTAAGCCTCTCCTTTAACAAGATTGAAAGAATCGAAGGTCTTGATAATCTTAGGAAGCTAAAAAAGTTGCATTTGGATGGTAACAAGATTGAGAAAATTGAAGGACTTGACAACTTAGTCAACTTGAAAGAATTAGGCCTCTTTAATAATCCATTGAAAGGACTGGAGCGTATTAAAAAGAGCTATATGGGAGGTTATATAGCACTAACAGTTATCTCACCCTATTTGCGAAATCTTATTAATTTAGATTGTGTTAATGGGAAAAAATTTCCCGATTCTGACATATATCCCTTTTAACTTTCATATAATAATACGCTATAGAGTATGAATTGTTTTCGTTTAATATAATCTCAGAATACTGTTCTTGAAATACTCTACGAGGAGAAGTCCAGTCATGAGTTTATAAGTGATTTTCTAAACAACGCAATTCTTCATCTAAAAGATTTCAGATGCTACTTTTTTAGATTGATTAAGTTAAATTTTTAAGAGAAGCAAATTCTAACTATGATAGTACCAATAATATAGGGTGTAATAATATTTCAAACAAAAATATATTCCCTGAGTTTATGCAGTGGGGAATTATTAACAAAAATAATTTCGCTGGAAAAACAACATACGATGTTCCAATTAAAAGGTGGGATCCACTCTCTACAGTTACTATAAGATCTGAAGATTTTGGTCTTAGAAAGGAAAAAATCAAATTTTATGGACATTACGCTTATTTGAGCCCCATTCGCGGTCAAAGACCTAAGGGATTTTCAAACATTGAAGAAAAAAGACGATTTTATGATTGCTCAAAGAAAATTGCGTTTAAGCATAAAGATGTCTTCACATCAATTACAGAAGGAAAACCAATTCATGATGAATGGGGAAATCAATTGGGAGATGGTTTTACGATTATACTTGCTGAAGATGAGAAACGGAAAGACAATCCCTTTTTAGAAACACCGCATCAAGCTCAAAAAATAGCAGAGGATTGTAAAGCCTTAACGTTAATTAACAGATATCCTTCTATGGCTCGAATTGTCGATCCAGAAATTGAAAAATCAATAACAGATAAATTGCCTTTAGGTATAAAACTCTCGCGAGGGATAAATTTTGTTACTATTTCCAGGGATTTCTATCCCTCTTTGTGTTTTAATTTGATTCCAGAAGATGTTTTATCAAGTATTTTCTTATCTATGAAAGCCGCCATCATTTATTGCGTTGAAGAAGCAATTGAAAGAGATTTCTACGATATCCCAATATCTCCTTTTTTTAATATCGGTCTTAAAGTTGGGGGCTCGCAACCTCGCATACATAGCCAGGTTTATATTGATCTGAATATGGACGGTCACGGAAATAGATTAGAAGGTTATCTTGAAGCATTTAAAGAAATGGGAGATAATTGTCACCTTTGTCAAACATCTCATGGAAATAGCGACCGGGTAATAATTAAGACGAAATACTGGACTTTTTACACTACGGGAAGTCCAGTGAGGAACTACCACATTCGATTTCATCCTAATGAACATTTACGACGGTTTTCTCAATTAAAAGTTAATCAAATAAGTGATTTAGCAAAAGTCCTCAAGATTGTCTTTCAAGCCTTAGATGATATTTCCATTGATAAAAACCGCAATATTTTGTTTAACTGCTGTCCCTTTCACTACGACGCAAATTTCCATCTTTTCGGGGATATTATCCCGCATGAAATTATTGGGGGCGCAGAAATGGTAGATGACATGAGAGTCGCAAGAAAATTACCCCATATCGCCGCAAAAGAGATAAGGGATTCAATTCAAAAAAATAATACTAACTAATTAGTAATAGATTTATATCGATAATTCACCATATAAATAATAAGAAATTTTACGAGAAGATTAAATTGAGAGAATGGTCCGCCATAGTACTAGCAGGAGGTAGAGGTAAGAGGCTTTTACCTCTAACATCATTAATTCCTAAACCGTTAGTAAAGGTAACAAATAAACCTATGGTAGATTATTCTATAGCGCATCTGATGTATGCAAATATAAAACACATTATACTCGCATTAGCTTATCAGGGCAAAGAACTAAAAAATTATATAGAAAAAACTTGGACAGCAGATAAGTTAGGAGATGTTGAGTTAGAATGCATTATTCAAGAAAGTAAGGGGACCGCTGACGCTTACCGTTTACTGGGTGACAAAATCGATTCTGAGAATGTTGTTATTAGCATGGCTGATATTGTGACTAATCTTCCCATGGCTAGTTTTATGGACTTTCACTTAGAGAAGGGTGGAATAGCTACAATTTCAATGAAAACTAGTGAAAGTCATACAAGCCAATATGGTGTAGTTCTTTTAGACAACAATCGCAAAATTTACCTCTTTCTAGAAAAACCTGCCCCAATGGAGTTATACTTAAGCAGTATGGCTCAAAGAACGGATTTGTTTTTGCATACAAATATAATTAATACCGGAATCTATTGTTTTAAAAAAGAGATTGCTGGAATGTTACAAGAGACAGGATTAATGGATTTTGGCGGTGAAGTTTTTCCATATCTCCTTGAAAATAATTTTGACCTCTATGGGTTTGTGAAAAATTATTATTGGTTAGATTGTGGTAATTCTCAAACTTATTTGTGGGCAAATTGGGACTTATTACGAAAATATTCTTGGCCAATTACTCCAAATGGAAATGAATTCGACGGTGTTTTTGTAATGGGAATTATTAACTCTGGGCAAAATGCAATAATCGAAAAACCAACTTGCTTTGGTGAAAATGTAGAATTACTTAATAGAGCAATAATTAAACCTTTAACTTCAATAGGAAACCGTGTTACCATAGGAGAAGATTCAGTAATTGAGAAAAGCGTAATATGGGACGATGTAAATATTGGTGCAGGGTGCCGAATAGACGAGTCCATTATATGCAATAATTGCGACATAGGTGATAATGTAGTTCTACAAAAAGCAATTGTAGCACCTAACAGTCGGATTAGTAATGACACCCAGATAAGAGATAAAACTCTTGATTTAGGTACTGATATCTAAAATCTTATCAAAATCTTTTATGTCTGAGGATAATTACGTAAATTATCTAACAACTTAATAACCTGGAAGTTAGTATTTTTTGAAACTTTTTTGATTATTAAATAGTAATCTAATAGCTTCTTTAATTCCTCATTTACTTCCTCCCTTGGCTTAATTAGTAATTCAATAATAGCAACTATCCACATCCATCTAATAAATTTATCAAATAATTCCGCATTATACCATAGAAGCTGTTGAAACCGATTAACCATTAAATATTGCTGTACTTCCGGATCGCTAAAAAATTTTTGAAATACGGAATGTAAATCTTTCTTGCCATCAATAACTGAGTTAGACCAGTCTTGAAAACCTATCATTAACCTAATAATCGAATCTGCTTCTAATTTCTTCTCTTCTTGATCTTCACTCAAACCATTCAGTGTGTTGTTAATATACTTAGAAAGTCTCAACTCATCGAATAAACTTCGACTTAAGAGCTTAAAATTATCATTTGATTCGAATCGCCCTAATTGGTGAACAATAAGAAATGAAAACGCGATACCCCATTCAACATCAGATAAGGGAAGCAAGTTAGTAAATGTGTCAAGATAGTCCTCGGGTATTTTAAATTCCCCGATTCTGTGTTTTAGTTTTAATAAGAGATCAATTTTGGATACGACATCAAATTTGATTTCTGCATTATTCTTTTGACCTTTTGAATAGTTTTTCACTTCAAGTAAAAACTTATTTAGATTGATGTTAATTACTTCGACTTCTTTTCTTGTTTTTTCGGGATTTAAAAGAGCTTTTAATGAGTTAACATTGAATATAGTTTTTAATGATTCATGTAAAGGTTGATGTACAAGTTCATGTAAAGTTTCGCTAATATTTGGGACCCCTTTGCCATTTAAAAGATCGTGGAGCTGGGCGTAATGGAAAAACTCATTATCATTGAAAATCTGAAAGTCCATAAACGAGAACTTCTGATAGGCGTGTAGTTCAATATATAAACCACGATCATGGAGTTCCTTATTTCGTCTAATGTATTCTAACCCAGTAATATAATCCTTAAAAACGCAATATCCCCCTTCGGGTAATTTTAAACCTTCTCCTAGAGTTCTCTGGACGATTTCTTTATTATCTTTCACCTTTTGCGCAAATCCGACTGAATTTTTGATAAATCCTTTTACTTCAGCGTACTTATTGTGAAAAATGATTAACGCGCGCTCATTATTGACGCGGTTAGAATATGCAAATACATCTTCATTAACTACATTGCCGATCCAAAAGTCATACAGTAAGAAATTATTAGCATTAGCATAAAGATAGCGCTTCTTCATTATAGGAAAAATGATTTCCTTATGATGCTCAAGCAAGCCTAAATTGATTTCTTCGTCCCAGTAAGCCCGTCTGTATTCCATACCATACTTTTCGTGATATCCCTCAATTTGACCATGGCCAAACATTGGAAGCCCTGGCATGGTTATCAGCATTAAACATACACCAAAATATTTTTCGCCATCGCCAAATTGCTTTATAGCAGTTTCTTCATCCGGATTACTCATGAAATTTACAAATCTTTTAAGGATTTCCGGATCAAATTGAAGCGTATTTTTTAATACTAAGCGATACATAGCGTTATCCTCTTCTCTAAGCATATTCATAAATGCTGAATTATATACACGATGCATCCCCAATGTTCTCACAAAAAATCCTTCAAGCAACCAAAATGCTTCTGCCAGCAACAGTGTATCAGGATTTTCCTTATTGATCCTGTCGACTACTTCCCGCCAAAACTCTGATGGCATTGCCTTATAAAACTGATCTTTGGAGATTCCATGCTCTGCTCTTGAAGGTATTGCACCTCCAGTTCCTGGTTCTGGAAACCATAATCTTTGGAAATGTTTTCTCGTTAAGGTCATAGCAGCGTCAAACCGAATAATAGGGAACATTTTAGAAATGTGTAATATTGTCTGGATAACAGCCTCTCTAACCTCTGGATTTAAAAAATCCAATTGAGCTGTATCATTCCATGGAAAACTAGTGCCGTCATTTCCATGATAAATATACTTGATTTCACCAGTACGAAAATTTTCGTGTTTAAATGTAACGGCGGCATCGGTTCTACTAAAATATTTATCTTCCAGAGATATACCAACATTAGGATCTCCAGATAAATTCTCACCTGAAAAACTATACGAAGGAAACGGGGAGTATGGCAAAGAAATATACCAATCAGGATGTTCTAATACCCATTTTGAAACAATTCCAGTATGGTTAGGGACCATATCACAAGCGAGACGAATTCCTTGCTCCATAGCTCTATTTTTTAAATTTTCATAAGATTTATAACCACCTAAATCGTGCGCTATTACATAATCATAAGTTGAATAAGCACTCGCCTCTGCTTCGGGATTACCACACCATCTTTTAATTGTTTTAGATGCTTGACTTCTCTCCCATAGTCCAATAAGCCAAAGACCAGTAAAACCCCACTCTTTCAATTGACTTAATTCTTCATTGGGGATATCATACAATTTATTAATTGTTCTATTATACTTTTTCGAGAGTTGGTCCATCCAAACATAAATGTTTTTTGCGATCATGACTACCTTTGGCATCCATTCTTTGTCGATAGTGTAATTTTCTACCTCCATCGAATCATATTCATAAACTACTGACTCTCCCGGACCTAATCCCCTGAAACTCTCTTCTTCCCTTACAATATCAAGAGCAGTTAAGATTTGGAATATATACTTTCCGTCTAATAACGATCCCCAGTTATCATGAATATATAATAATTGTTCTCGAATTGAATGTGGAAATTTCTCTACTGGTTCTTTTAACATTTCAATTAAATTCTGATTATTTGGACCAAATTTTGCTTTTTCTTCAAAAAAGTTAGAGATCTCATTAATGATTTCTCTATAGGCAGAGCGTTTTTCAAGAGATTCATCGTCAAAGAGCTCAATAAAGGGAGAATAAGAAGGATTTATATTTCCAAGCCAGAGGCTTATAAATTCATCAATATAATGTACTTCATTTTCAACTCCTCTGACATCTTCCTTCAAAAAATTATTTATTTTCACCTCCTCCTGATAAACAACATCTGGAGGAAATTCCTCAATTAATGAGTAGCTAGCTTCCTCTAATTTAGATCTACCAATTTTTTTTTCTAAAAACTCATAAATTTCTTCATTTAACTTTAAATTATGGGTTTTTTCTTTGTACAAATCGAACAGAGATTTATTAATTTCATACATCAATGCCATTCCATTGAATTCACCGATTCGAATAGCCATTTCCGGATAATTAATTAAATCTCTTTTTTGGTTTAATTTTTGAACGAAAACCCTTATTAAATGGATATCTCCGTCAAATTCGATGTTCCCTTTTTCTGTGAAGGTAAATTCAGAAAATTCATACTTATTTCTTGCATCTCTCGAGATTTTCATGAGGATTACAATTTACTACTTTTTTTTTATCAAAATTGCCCTAATGTTAAATAACGAATGTATTTTTAAACGAAAGTTATTATTATTTTAAAACAAGCTATACTAATTATATTTATTATATATTTATATATCAATTTTTGAGTGTTTAAAATAATGTCACGCATACAGAAATTAGAGGAACTCAACAAAAAAGGTCGAATTGTAGGACGGGCAAATTATATATTTACACCCGAAATAGCGAGTTCTATTGGTTCAATTCATGGCAGTTCTTTCAAGAAGGATGAGTCAATTGTAATTGGACGAGATTACCATAATGATAGCCGCATGTTAAAGAGAGCCTATACTGCAGGTGTAATGAGTACAGGAGTAAATGTTTTAAATCTTACAGATTGTACATTTCCTCTGTTAGAATTTACTATAAGGCGATTTGGAGCTAGCGGTGGAGCCTATTTTTCGGGAGGTCATTTATATAGTGAAGATGTCGGAGTAAGATTTGCAGATGCTGGAGGAATAGAATTAGCTCCTCTAGAAATCAAAAAAATTATTGAAAAATACAATACCTACCCAACTCAAATTAGGCGTGTCGATCCCAGAAGAATAGGTCGCATTAGTGCAATCCCTCAGACTCAAGATGTGTACATTAAATCGTTAGAACAGTTTGTTAGCAAAAATTTAATCAAAAAGGCTAATTTAAAAATTGTAATTGATTGCTCTTTTAGTCCAACTGGAAAGATAACTCCACTATTAGTCAACGAAGTAGGAGTTGAAGTAATAGCCTTAAACACTCATTATCGCGAAAGATCGTTAGTACCAGTTCCGAGTATAAATACCATTAAAAATACTGCAGATATCGTAAAAGCCTCAAATAGCCATCTTGGAGTGTGCTTTGATGTTGACGGATCAAGACTATTAGTACTTGACGAAAATGGTTTAGAAACAAGTTTTGAAGATATGTTGATGTTTTTCGTCTCCTATGACGAAAAAATCAAGCAATCTAAAAATAGTACGATAATTACAACTCCCTCTATCTCTCGCGTTGTAAAGGATTTTATAAAAGAAAGTGGACACCCAATTAAACTTGTAGAAAATTATCCAGGGGAGCTTTCACGCCAAATTAGACAAGAGAGAGCCTGTTTTGCTGCAGCAGATTCCTTGAAATTCTATTTTCCTAGTTATTCTCCTATAAGCGATGGAAACTATATTTTACTTAAAATTTTAGAAATAATGGCTCTTCAAAAGGATTTATTAAGTTCTCTTACCAAAGGGTTTCCCAAGGGTATAAAAGTTAATAAAACAATCCCAGTATCACCAAAAGTAATGGAAACAATCCATAATAGATTAATAGAGTTTGCAGATGAACAAAACTTAAAGTATCAAGATATCATCAACGAATTAAAGATCATTGATGATGATGTGTACGTCAATATCAGGGTTTCTCTTAATAGAAATGCGATATTACTCTCAGCAGAATCGGACGACAAACACAAATCAGAAAAAATGATATCGGAGCTATCAAAAATACTTTCTAAATTTTAATTGCGAAAAATACTAAAATTTAATTACATAAAAAGTTAAATAAATACTAATTTCAGCATATTGTTTTAAAAACAATGAAGCGAAACTAAAAATGGTCTGGTATTAATTTAAAATAATATGATGTTATAATATATATAATTGATAACTAAATTAAAAATAATAATTAAAAAGGAGTTTTTATTGTGGCTATTTTTGATGTAAATTCTATGATTTTAACAGGAATTTTATTCGTTATTTTTGGGGTCTTTTTACTTTTCGATCTTTTTAAGAGAAACGAAAGATATGGTTATTTGGCGTATATCGTTGCTCTAATACCAATAAATTTCCTATGGTTTCTTCAGTTTGATGTTCTTGGCGTATATCTAATATTGTTTATATTATGGAATTTATGTTTAGTTAGGGATTTATTTGGCGTGGCACGGAAAAACAATCCAAAAGAAATCAACGATATATTGTTGTACTTAGTATTAGGAGTTATTATACAAATAATTATTACCGCGATTTTACCGGTGTCAATAACTAGCATGCAAACTAATACTATGGTGTACGGATTTTTCTATCTTCCGGATATTTATACTGGTTTATTCGCTATTGAATCTTGGGTGAATTCTACATTATTGCTTGGTTTCCGAATTACTGCTTCTATGTTAATAGGACTAGTCATCGTTCCTTTGCTTATTGATCTCCGAGATGAAGAAGTGCCTTTACCCGTCTTTATCGTCATAATCGGGTTGTTTATTTTGCCCTTTTTATATCTAAGTTATATATGGTTACCCGAAGCGATGGTAATATTAACTATACTTATGAGCGTAATTCTTTTCGTGATTCTACTTATCATTACTCGTAGCGGCAAGGAAGTTAAGAAAAAAAAATAACTTATAATTTTTATTTTTTTATTATTATTTTTATATATATAGAATTATAGATTATCGAAATCAGTAAAAATTAAAACCATAAGTGGTGCTAAGGTAATGGCTAAGAAAAAGGCGGAATCTGAGGGAGAAGAACAAAGAGGTACGATTAAAACTGAAATAGTTTACAATTTAAAGGATCTACCGGGAGTAGGGGATACTACCGTAAAAAAACTACGAGACGCAGGAATAATCTCAATTAGGACTTTAGCGATTTATCCCGTTACTAAATTGATGGAAGATGCTGGAATTGGCGAAAAAACGGCTCAGAAGATAATTAAGTCTGCTCAAGATATTGAAAATATGGGCTTTGAAAGTGCAGACGTAATTTGGGAAAAAAGAAGACATATGAATAAATTATCAACAAACAGCTCAACATTAGACGAAATTTTAGCAGGGGGTATTGAACCGGGTTCCGTCACAGAATTCTATGGTGAATATAGAACAGGAAAAACTCAATTAGCACATCAACTCTGCGTTAATGTTCAATTACCTTATGACGAAGGAGGACTGGAAGGAAATGCGCTCTATATCGATACAGAAGCAACCTTTAGACCGGAGAGAATAATTCAGATGGCTGAAGCTAAAGACTTAGACCATCATAAAACATTGAAAAATATCACTGTTGGTAGAGCATTTAATTCAGATCATCAAGTACTCCTAATTAAAGAAGCTACTAAGATCGTTAAAGAAAAAAATATTAAATTAGTAGTCGTAGATTCTATTATAGGACATTTTCGGAGCGAATATATAGGAAGAGGAACTTTAGCAAATAGACAACAAATTCTTAATGTTCACGTTCACGATTTACTACGGTTAACGGAAATTTTTGACGAATTAGCTGTAATTTTTACAAACCAAGTTTCATCGAGGCCTGATGTTTTCTATGGAAACCCAACAGTGGCTACAGGTGGTCATATTCTCGCCCATGGTGCTACTATAAGAATATATCTAAGAAAAGGAAAAGGCGAACAGAGAGTAGCAAAAATGATCGATGCACCCCATTTAGCTGAAGCTGAAGCTGTCTTTACAATAACAGATGAGGGAATAAAAGATTAATCAAGATATTTTTAACGCATAAAGAAATTTAAAAAACTAATAATTTAGGTTTACTTCAACATCAATCCCTTCTCTTACCGCTTGAGTTACTATACAGTATTGCTCGAACATTTTTTTACACCGGTCAGCTCTTTTGCGAGTTTCAGGATCGTTAATCGTAATATTAAGCTCAACCTCAATTTTTTTAACTCTCCAAAATCCTTTTTCATTGCGAGCAATTGTTAGTTCTGCTTCTGCTTTTAAATCGTCTACGGTTAATTCCTTCTTTTTTAAACAAAAAATAAAACTAGCGCTCAAGCACCCTAATAATGCCAACCCCAACAATCTGGAAGGATTGGGTCCTAGCATGTCAGCTTCTTCTTCGTGTGTATCGTCAATAAAACAATCCTTAACGTTCATTTCTCCAAGATTACACTTAAAAATCATGTCTCTCTCTAGTGTTATTCCTACTTTAGGATTCGAACCTTCAGACATCTATCATCACTTCACCATTTATTATAATTTCTTCTGACATATCATTGAATATTAAATCAAAGACATAAAATTAAACATTTATTGCTCTCTTAAATCTTTTTCATTTAAATTATAGAAAATGAATGTAATCTAGTTACTTATCCCTCTCGATTTTTCTTAAAAAGAAGTGTCTTGATAAATGGAAGTATAAACCTATGAAATAGAAGAGAAAGAGGAGAAAAAATTCACTCGCAAAAAATGTTATAAAAACTATCATTAAAATAAATAGAATGACCTCAATGCTTAGGGATATCTTACTCTTATAATACTTTGAATCAAAAAATGACTCCGCTTTTTTAAATTTTGACAAATATTCAGGGAGGTTTTCAAATTCCTCCTTAGAGATTAACAATTTCAAACCAATTTGCTTCTTTTGAAAAAAGAAAAAATTAGTACCCCAATCGAAAGTATCAGTAATAATATGGATAGAATAAGTTAAACCACTAAAAATTAAAGCAGGCCAAACAAAAATCATACCAAATATAATAATTAGAAAACCTGGGAGTATTGAATGGGAAATTAGCATTCTATGATTATGGTTATCAGCATACTTAGCAAAAAACACATCAAAATCGCAAATAAATGATAGAAGGACGATAAGCAGAAATTCAAACAAATTGAAGTTGAATATTGAGTGAAGAATTGAACCAACTATTATTCCTACAGCAAAATGACTGTTTATATGCATTTATTTCTTGCCTAACAATGATTTAATTAATATAATTTTTATCTGCTTCTCTTTTTAAAATTAATTTTTTTTTTTCAAATCCTTTTGGACTCTTTTTTTTCATTATAATCTATTTTGCTTCTGAAGCTATTTTTTCTTTTTTCAAAAGAAGCAAATTGGTTTGAAATTGTTAATCTCTAAGGAGGAATTTGAAAACCTCCCTGAATATTTG
>Ga0114923_10002556_pt1 | contig 12290 bp, 12 predicted proteins | sample SumtaG_FD_89578 | JGI IMG/M metagenome (GOLD analysis project Ga0114923, IMG submission 89578) | Deep subsurface microbial communities from Indian Ocean to uncover new lineages of life (NeLLi) - Sumatra_00157 metaG | ecosystem: Environmental > Aquatic > Marine > Oceanic > Sediment | place: near... | reverse complement strand
GTTTGCTCTGTCTCGGCCCGCAGCAGGCCGATCATTCCGTCCGGGTCAAAAACACCCTTTCGTATGTACGTTTCGTCCTGTTCCAAAATGATTAATTGCCGGCGGTCCAGGTATTGTTTTACATCCACCCCGTCATCCGTTAAGTAGCCTACGATCGTCTCAGCGGTATTGGTATCAACGATATAAATCACCCTCTGGTTAAGCTCCAGCCCTCTACGCAAAAAAGCAGTAACCAGTGTGCGGTGTTCTGCTTCGGTTTCATAAATGCAGCACAGGTGGTCTCCCGGTGCCAGGTTTTCAATCGTGTACAATGAATAGGCACGCTGTTTATTTACCATATCTTTATCTTTCATGCTTTTACCCTCCCCAAAAAAAGACTATTACTCTCTTCCCAATCTTTTCGGTAAGACTTTGTTTTCCTTAAATATCTTACAGATGATTCAAAACTCTTTTCTATTTCCATAATACAAATTCGTTGGCTCCTCTCGAGTTTTGAATAATTTTATAGCACGGCAGGAAAAAAAAATCAAGAATAATAAGAAAATAAAAAAAAGGACAGTCAAATTTTTTCCTTTTGGTTATATATTAGGCCCGAAGGCCTTATTAGGTTGCAGATGCCATCTGCTTGAAATTTTTTCCCTGCTGTGATACAGTTTTTTCTTGAAAAATGGATATGTCTAAAACGCTTCATGTAACCAACCGGGAGGATTGGCGCACCTGGCTGAAAGAAAATCACGATAAAGAAAAAGAAGTCTGGTTGATTTTTTTTAAAAAACATATGGGCAAGCCCCGAATCCTTTATGATGATGCCGTGGAAGAAGCATTGTGTTTCGGCTGGATAGACAGCATTGTCAAGCGGATCGATGATGAAAAATATGCCCAAAAATTTACCCCCCGCAAGGATACCAGCAAATGGTCCGAATTGAACAAGAAAAGAACAGAAAAAATGATTCAAGAAGGCCGAATGACAGGGGCAGGATTGGCAAAAATCAAGGCCGCGAAAAAGAGTGGAAAATGGGAGCAGAGCGCACGTGCCTTCAGCCTGGAAGAACTTGTCATCCCCCCTGAATTGATAAGGGTTTTATCAGCCAATAAAAAAGCCCGGGAGAATTTCAACAACCTGGCTCCGTCTTATAAAAAACAATATATCGGATGGTTAATCAGTGCAAAGAGGGAAGAAACAAAGAAAGCACGCCTTAAAGAGGTCATTGAACGTTTAGAGCAAAACAAAAAGCTGGGGATGAAATAGAAAAAATGCCTCCGGCGGCCAGGGGGGCTCTTTAAAGGGGAGGGACAGGGGAGGGACGGTGCATGGAAATTTGGAAAAATTCCCATTGCATGAAAAATACGATTCACAGCACATCACATGATGGATTGGATAGTAATGGCGCCAGGGTAGGTTATTCTTAATAGGATTATGATTAAATGGTTGTAAAGTTGCAGATTTGAGTTTTATCTCAAAATTTACAAATTTGCATGCACCGACCCTCTTTTCCCTAAAGGAAAAAAATATATTATCGAGACCAAGGTGAATCGTCACCATGATATAAGTGGGATAATAGATGAAGGAGTCCGCCAGTTGTCCGGTAAGTATTTAGCCACAGAAGGTAAGACCGAGGGTTATCTTGTCGTTTTTGATACGAAAACTCCTGTGGGCGCCGGATGTGAACCGCAGACCCACCAGGTAGGAGACAAGCAGGTGACCAGTTTCATCATCGCCATCGGGAAACCGACGTGAGTACGACATGGGGAAGATAGTGGACAGACGAAAATTATAAAAATCCTCATATATTTTTTGCTCTTGCATCCAGGTGAAAAAAATCATATCATAATATATGCTAAAAAAAGTGTGCTTTTTTTTGATTGCAGTACTGGCATTTAATTTTACAGCGGCAGCTAAGGATCCCAGCGAAAAAAAATCCAAAGAAAAAAAAGAAAAAACCGTTTCCATTGCCATGTTCATCCCGGGAGTTCAGCAACTGAAATCCGGTAAATATGTCAAAGGTAGTCTTTTCCTGGGAACCTTCATCGGGACAGTGGCGGGAACGTTTACCTACAATAAAAAAGGCAACGATTGGTACGATAAATACCGGAACTCCACCAATGTAGACGATATTATCCGGTTCCGGGAAGAAGCGGAAAAAAGTTTTAAAAAAAGAAACCTCTTTATCGCGGGAATATTTACCCTGTGGCTGGCTCATATTATCGATTTGAAATTTATTAAAACAAAAAAAGGCGGTGTAAAAGGTGAAATCGGCAAAAACAATTTTAACATCGGTTTCTATTATTCTTTCTAAACATTCTAAACAAATCCTAAACAAAAGTTTTTGTGGGGGTCCAGGGGGCAGTTTTTTTAAAAAGAGCCCCCTGGCCGCCGGAGGCAAAATCTTAATCTTCACTTTAATCATTTTTAGCCTGAATTCTTGCAAGGATATTGTTTTTAATAATCCCCTGGATCCCGATGCGTCCAAGGATGTAGTGACGGTCATCCGGGTGATTGAGACCTCCCTGGGTGGTAAGGGGGATATCGCTTTTGATGGAGAAAAAATATGGAAGATCAATAATATCGGTAATCTCACTGCTTTTGACAGGGAATCGGGAACCGTGATCCGATCCTTTTTTGCAGCGCCGGGTACCGGGGTCGGGTTCTTTAGGGACAGCATTTACCTGTGCAATGGCGAAAGAGAAGGCGAAAATATCCTGGTGGTCATCGATTCCCTGTCCGGGGATATCTTAAACCGGGTATCCACCAGGGACATTTTCCCGGGATTTTTAGCGGCTTACAATGACCGCTTATTGATATTTGATGTCCGGTCGGCTGGGATTTTTGAATATGACCTGGAAAGCGGCAATTCCACCCGGCTGTTTGAAGTCTCCGGCCTTAATATCGGCGGCATTGCCATATATAAAAACGGCCTGCTGATTTCCGATATGAATTCGGATTCCATTTACCGGTTCTCTTTAACCGGTGAAGTATTGGATGTTTTTACTTCCCCGGCCGCAGGTGTCGGCGGATTAACCGTAGATAACAGCAATAACGTTTACCTTTTTATGTTAGATGGGAAAATTTACAAAGTCTCTTTGCCTTAAGCACTTAGCTGCCGGCATTTTGTTGGTTTTTTGCGCGCTTCCACTGGGGGCGGAGGAAACACTGCGCTTTAAAGGGGATTATTTCCTTTACAGCGATGATCTCGATTACATTTACGGCGGCGGTAATATTATTTTAAAAGGCGATGGTTTAGAAGTGAGAGGAAATGTAGTCTATATGGATGTGAAACAGTTGAGCGGGGTTATTTACGGCGATGTCCGGGTAATAAAAACCGCCAAAGGCGAAGATAAGGAAGAAAAAAAGTGGGACGCGATTTTTTTTAAGGGAATCTCACCCCAATGGTTAACGGCCTCTTACGGCGATGAGATCATTACAAAAGGAGATAACAAACTGAAGAGTCTTTTTATAAATTTTGAAAAGAAAGCACCGGAAAAACTGAAAAATTCATCGCTCTATTTCGAGTTCAGGGAGTTCCGCATCAACAAAAACAAAAAAATTAAAGCCAAAACCGTGATTCCTTACATGATGGGTTTACCCACTGTTCCCATGAAGCGCTTTACTATCAAACGCGGCGACTGGGCGGAAAAATCGATGGCTGCTTTCAATAGTATCAACTATACGGGGGTGTATGGTTTGTCTCTCTCTTTCTTTTTGCGATTGAGAGAAAAATTTATAAAAGGCGATTACGATATTAAATTGTATGAACGGGATTTATTTAAATTGGGCACCCCGAAAAGGGGAGCGTTTCTTTCAGGCAAAAGCGGTTTCCTGGCAAAAAAGAAAGAATTCCTGGGTATTTCAACATTGTTAAATACCGGGGACAAATCCTATAACCTCCGCTTCACCCATGGTAAGGATTCAAAATACTTTCGTTACTCCCTGTCCCAGGATATCAGCGGACGGGAGAAACAGCCCACTTTTTTGGAGTTCCGGTCGGATTTCGCAGTGAAAGTATTAAAATACATTACCCCGGGGGTTCTTTTCACTCACAATTTAAAGCAAAGCTATTCCTACCGATTTTACACCCCGTTAAACCTGTGGAAAAAGTTGCGCTTGAATGTCAGTTGGCAGAGAAAAATTTTAAAAGACAATTACCGGTCGGACACATCGGATTTTTCCACTTCGTTGAGTTTTAATGCTTCGCTGTTTTCCTTGTCTTCCAACTACAATTTCTCTAAAAATTTACTGGAAGCCAGCATCCGGAAGAATTTTTCCGTTAATATGCGGTTAAAGCCGCTGCTGTTTCTTAACAAGAATATTGCCGTTAATATTTCTTCTTTTTATATGTTTTCATCGCTGCCTTCCGGCGGCGGGGAAACCAGGGCGAGAATTTCCCCGGGCGTAAATATTGCCGTTAATTCGGCAGGGGCGGCAATGCCCCTGGGGTTTACCTTGATTCCCACGTTTACCTTTAACCATTTGTGGGATAACCGGGAGGAAAGTTTCACGGATTTTAATTATTCATTGTCCCTGGGTAAAGAGATCGGGATTTTCAGGGCGTCCATGGATTACACCCTGGCGTCACGGTACCGGGCTGAAAATTTCTGGCTGGAAGGCACCAACAGGCAAAACTTGAACCTTAATTTCGAGTTTAAAAATAAGAAAGACTATTCGTTTTTGCTGCGCTTTTACCACAACAACAACCTGGCCCTGGAAAATATCTCCTTTACCGGCAAGTTGAACCTTCCGTTTGACCTGAGTTTTTCTTCATTCCTGCTTTTTTATAAACGGGAAAATAAGTTCCAGACCCTGGAAGTGTTTATCGAAAAATCATTCAAAAAGAGAATAAAGATTCAAGGAGGTTACTCATTGGCATTAAAGCGATTTTTCGTAAAGTTTTTAACCAACTGATACCCATCTTGTTTTTACTATTTGTTTTGTTAATGCCGGGGTGCGGTGTAAAAATGTCGCAGTTGCCCGTGGTCAACTACCCCTATATCTCTGAGACCGAATTTTTGAAAGAGGTCAGGAATGTAAAAGGAAAGGCAAAGAAAAAAAAGTTTAAATACGGCCGTATCACCTCTCCGTTTTATTTTCTCTTTAAAATAAAAGAGGTTGAGAATAACGGCACCCTGACGGTTATTTTTTATGGTAAAGAAGGGGACAAGGAAAAAAAAGTGATAGAAAAAAACTTTCATTTCGGGAAACCGGGAAAGTACTATGAATATATCATTTTTTTTGACCGGGTTGAGAATTTAAAGCCGGGAAAACACCGGTACGCTGTTTTTTACAACCAACGATTAATTTACGAAGATTACCTGGTTATCAATCCTGTCCAATAATTAAAAAGAAATAAAATTTCCAGTAAAAAATAAGGGCTATGACGCAACCGGGATATCGTCATCATAAGGTAATTGAAAATTTCCTGCCAAAACACCTGGTACAGTGATATCTTCATCTAAAGATTCCCAACGTAATGCAAAGCCATCTAGACGAAGAACCACTTCTTTCAATTGTTCTTCTGTTGCTTTTTTCAAAAGTTTAAAACGATCGGCGGGAAAACCAATGATTCGGCCATCAGTCAACTCGATAAAAATAGTTCTTCTTTCAGCCCAGGCCTTAATTGCTGTTGGTTCCAGGGTCATTAATTTTTCATTTTTTATGGAGTTCATAATATTTTTCCTTCAAAAAATCACAATGCCGGAAAACCAGCTTTTCAATAGCGCGAACCACGTGAGGCGGAACTCTTTTATTCCTGGCAAGTCGGATGGGCTCCAACCAAAATTTACATTCTCCATCTGCTGTCGCAACATGAATATGAGGCGGTTAATTCCTTTCATCAGAATAGAAATGAAACCGGTAAGGACCAATTCTTAAAACCGTCGGCATATTGTTTCACCTCAATCTCACTATTATCTTTCATTTTAGCAGTTTTTCCAGCGTCAAGATTATTAAGATAGCACAAGCAAACGTAAAAATCAAGCATCGCACGTGTTATTCTGGAGGAAGGGGGAGAAAAGGGTAAAGAAATTGGCCTGTTCTCGCATTTTAAAAATAAAAATTAAGTAGTTTCTGAACACTGATAAAAAGGAGCGCTTCGCGCATATTGACGATTTTAAAACCGCCGAAAGCGCACCAGAACTTTAGGCACTTTAGCTCACTTTTAACCTTTTAGTGGCTCGTTTTAGTTTCCTCATCATTCATCACTCAGCACTCATCATTTTGTTCTTTTTTTTAATTAGCTTTTCTGCCTATCCTTTTGTTTATCCCTTCTTATAATCATAAAACCAAAACGTTTGCACCTATGCATGCCCCGCCCCCTTTTTTTCACGCACCGGTTTTCGGTTTTTTCATATTTACATGTTTACATCCTCCGTCACCGGTTCTGTCACCGGTTCTCTTCGCGCGGATTTTAAAACTGCTTAAATAAAGCTTTCAATTACGGACAAGAAGAACGGCTCCCCACCCTTCTTATCTTCTAAGTTTTTTAGTACCCGAAGGGAACCATTTTTCACCTGCAACCTGAAACCTGCACCTGTCACCCTCTTTTAAATTCACACAATCACACCCACCGTCCCTCTTTTTACACACCGTAACCGGTCTTCTAATAAAAGTCATAAAACAAGACTTGACCCCGGTCCCTGAATCAAAGGGAAATCAGGGGAACATCGCCGTAAATCTACATGAACCCTAAGCAGATCGACATGGTTGTAAGGGTTACCTAATTAGGTAACCTTTTTCCCTTTTTTAAAAAAATTTAAATTTGTTTGAATAAGTATAGATTATTTTTTAATAGTATGATATATTTAGTCTGTACATAAAAATGCTAAGAGAGAGTAAATGATTGAACAACAGAAAGCTGTAAGTTGCCATCCTATTGGACCGGGGATGATGGCAGAGTTAGGGTGAAAAAAGGTGACAGGTGAAAAAAATTTACTTATGGTTTTAGCCGCGAAGGGACGCGAAGATAATAAATAGTAAAAAAACTTTTGTTTAATTTCATAGTCTCCGGGCAAAAGAGGATTGATTAAATGTGTATATATATAATAAGTCCTTTCGTGTATCTTGGTGCCTTAGTGTCTTGGTGGCCAAAAAAAGGAGGCATTCATGAAAAACTTGTGTGTTATGCTTATTTTGAACCTTGTGATGTGCATTAGTCATACGAATGCAAATACAGCCGAGGTATCGCCCCAATACATCATCGTTGACGATTACAAAGGGGTCTCGCTGCATAACAGGCAGTGGTATTACACCAGGATTGGGACGGATCGGGGAGCAATGGGAGATGAAAATGGCTCATATACTGCCAATATCGGTGGTGGTACTGCCGCGGTTACCGTACAATCCGGGTGGGGCGGCGTATGGACAGCTCTTAAACATAATGCTGCCACAAATGATGAACTTAATCCCAAACAACTCCTGGGGCCCTATATCAAAAGCCAATATCAACCCAATATTTCCGGTATCGAAGTGGATATCATCGCTGGTTCAGGAAAATTCAAAATAGAATTGAAAGATAAAAACGATAATTTTGTTGTCCAAAAGACATTCCATTTATATGGGGGGCAGAGAACGCTGCAGTTTTCCTTCAGCCCCGCCGTAGAAATAGCGAAGTTAAACTGGGTGGTGGACGGACCCGGTGATGCAACCGTTGATGAGGTGAGGTTTACTATTGAATCCCCCGACTATACCGTACTGGAAGCTGTATTTTTATTCACCTACGGTCATTTGAGCCAATGTTATGATTCGGATTCCGGTCTGGTCAGGGACCGCGCCCGCTGGCCGGTGCAAGACTTTGCCGCTGTCCAAGCCATTGGTACATTTTCTCTGGCAACAGCCATTGCCCGGGACCTGGGTTATGTCACGGATTCCACGGCAAGAAATATTATTCAAAAAACCAAAAATACCATTTTAAATATACTCCGGCATAATAAAGGGTTATTACCCCACTACCTGAAAGACGGGAACATCGTGGAAAATACCGAATGGTCCAGTGTGGATACGGTTATCACCCTTATTGCGGAAATCCTCGCCTGCCAGGCAGTGGGTGAAGATACCTCTCCGCTGGAATCGATGTTGAAAGCCATTGATTGGAATGATTTAACTGATAACGGAACCCACTCCATTAGTATGGGTTATGATTACAATGGCCAAAAACTTAAGAATACCTGGGATACTTTTGGAGCAGAGGCACTTTTGTTGGCCATTGCCTACAGCGCGGCCACCGGTGATAGTAATGTTCTGCTGGATCAGTACAGCGGTTCTCCCACCTGGGACGGTTCGGGATTTAATGATGAATTGGCTGCTCTTTTTTTCCCAACCTATGGTACTGATATTTGGGGGAATAATTGGAGCCAGTACAGGCAGGAGGCCTTTGATAGACAGACCAGTTATTTTGCCAACCACTATTATGCGGCCGATGGCTTGTTTGGGCTCAGCGCCAGTGAAGTACCGGAACCCTGGACTGTGGAGGAAAACGATATATACAAAGCATGGGGAGTGGGTGGACATAATAACCAGGCAAATGACGGCACCTCTCTTGGGGTTCCCCATTATCGCACCCCACTACGCAGCTGTGGTTGCAGCAGAACATCCCGATTACTTTGAAACGCTTTTTCATTACCTGCTTGAAACCCAAAAAATTTTCACCCCCCTCAATAATGTAGAATCCTTCGGTATTGACAGCAGCGATAACCTTCGGTGGAACTCCCTGAAAGGTTCATGGAACCTTAGTCTTCAAGTTTTAGGTGTAAGCCGTGCCCTCTCCAATGGCAACTATCTACCTTATCAGGCCTTAAATGAAAATAATTTTCTTAATCAAGGATTTAATAAAATAATAGCGCCATTCATCACCGTTACCTCCCCTGATGGAGGGGAAAGTTGGCAGCAAGGTTCTTACCAAACCATTACCTGGATGTCCACCGGATTAACCGGAAATCTGGCCATTGATTTATATAAAAGCGGTTCATTTCTTTTCAATATTGGGAGTGCAGCAGTTGATGCAGGAATCTTTTCCTGGGATATACCCTCTGATTTGGCCGCGGGAGATGATTATCAAATTCGTATTCACCAGGGGGCTGTTGATGATTACTCAAAAAATGACTTTTCCATCAGCAGTAGTGCTCCTCCCGGTATAATCCTCAGCAGGAGTGTTTTGAATTTTGGTGCTGCCCAATCGCAAACCACAGCGTCCCAGGACGTTTTGGTTAGCAACAGCGGTGGAGGCACATTATACTGGACTGCCACAGCCAATCAAAACTGGCTGCTTGTAAAACAAGGTAACGGCACAGGAGATGGAATCGTTACTGTATCAATAAATGCATCGGGATTAAGTGCAGGGAATTACCAAGGATACGTAACTGTTGAAGACCCAAATGCATCCAATTCACCGCAAGTGGTAAAGGTCAGTTTAAAGGTGTACCCAGAAGGTTTTTCCGACAAACCTTTCGGTAGTTTTGCTACGCCACTTGACGGCTCCACATTGCGCAGCAGCATCCCGGTTACCGGATGGGTACTGGATGACATTGAAGTGAGCAGCGTGAAAATATACCGGGTTCAAGGAAACTCACAGATTTTTATCGGTGATGCCCTATTGGTGGAAGGGGCACGGCCAGACGTGGAACAGGCCTATCCTGAATATCCCTTTAATTACAAAGCCGGTTGGGGATATATGATGCTCACTAATTTTTTACCCAACGGTGGAAACGGGACCTATACGATTAATGCTAGGGCCACAGATAAAGAGGGAAATGAGGTTACATTGGGGACTAAAAACATACACTGCGACAACACCAATGCAGTCAAACCTTTTGGAGCTATCGATACTCCCACCCAGGGAGGTACTGCTTCAGGAAGCAGTTTCATCAATTGGGGCTGGGTATTAACCCCTCAACCAAACAGTATCCCCACAAACGGTTCAACAATAGACGTATGGGTAAATGGGGTAAATATCGGTCATCCGGCTTATAATATTTATAGATCAGATATTGCCACCTTATTCCCTGGATATGCCAACAGCAATGGCGCAATCGGTTACTTTTACCTGGATACCACCGCTTATACCCCCGGCGTCCATACCATCTATTGGACGGCCAGGGACACCAACGGTAACTCTGATGGAATCGGCAGCAGGTATTTCTCGATTAGTAATACCGGATCGTCCGATTCAGGGAAACAGTCCTATATGTATAAAGCAAAACCAAAAACCCCCATCTACAATTTCTCTCAAATCAATGAGCTTCCAATCGATTGCTCTATACCGGTTCGAATTAGACAAGGATTTAAAGAAGATAGCCTCCCACAACCTACACCGATGGATGAAAAAGGTATAAACCGGATACTCATCAAAGAAGTAGGACGAGTAGAAATTTATTTAAAGGACGAAAGCGCTATAACTAATACCAATGGTTTCACATACTCCGGTTACCTAGTGATAGGCAATCAATTGCATTGTCTTCCTATTGGTTCGACCTTTGACAAGAAGCGAGGTATTCTTTATTGGCAAGCAGGACCTGGGTTCCTGGGGCAATTCCACCTGGTTTTTGTAATAACCGATCCAAATGGCAAAAAGACGAAAAAAGATATCATAATAGAAATCGTCCCCTAGGGCAGCCAATAATTCTCCTCCTATGGGCAGGGACCTTTTTCAAAAGGTGCACAATTGGCCTGTACCCACAATTGTAAAAAAAAGAAGCCGGGAAGAGAAAATAATAGGAAGAACTTAAACGGGCCCCAAATGGACTCTTTTTGGTACTTTTGTTACCTTCTTTCCTTCTTATCTCCCAAGTTCTTTAGGACCCGAAGGGCACCGCTTTTCACCTGCAACCTGAAACCTGCACCTGTTACCAGTTCATAAATCGGATAAAATTCACACAATCACACGCACCGGCTCTTTGATTTAGTTAACGCATTGCATAACCACGCTTTCCCTCCCTGCTCTATGCTCCATTCTATATGCTCCACGCCCTTTCCTAACTTCTTCGTGCCAGTCTTTTAATTCCGTTAATTCCGGCCTGCCCCTATTTTTTCTACTTCAATTTAAATCTCTTGGCAACATTTTTGTCTGTCTTATAATTTAAATATATCATTGACCGTTCCAACATCTCCAATTTTTTTTCTACTTTAACATTGAGTTTAAAATTTAAGATTGTCTTTGGTGGCACATTTAGAACTATGAATTCACTGCTTCCATTATAAAAACTTAAATTTTGGTTGCCTACCTGACAATTAATATCTCTTGCAATTTTTGGCTCTGATGCGGAATTATAAAAATCCAATTCTAAATTAATAGATGCGAATTTTGTTTCGGGAGTGAATTTTGATTTACCACGAAAGCCTGCTCCCCCATCACTTTCAGCGTACTCTATACTTAAACATTTCTTAAATATTTTTAATTTTCCGCTGTTTATAATTTTATGTAAAAAAGCACCTAAGACCACTCCCATGAGAGTAAAAATAAAACCTATTATAGTTGTTATCAGATTACAGTCTTTTGCCATTTAGCCTCCTCAGAGATTATTAATATCATTTTTGACTAGAAAAATCAACCAGAGATATCGGCGAATCGGGAATGCGGTTTTAGGCTGGAAATGTCATTGGGATTTGGGGACAGGCCGGTAAATCCTTTAGAAAATTGATTTTCCAGGGATATCGGGGAAAAGGTTTGGCAAATTGACGGACCTTGAGAAAGAAGAGATATTGTTAGCCCTGGCAGAGGTCTTGAAGCGGCCGATTTATTTGATCGATAATATAACAAAGGACATGAGCATAGAGACGTATACGCGGTTAAAAAAGTCATTGGAGGAGTTAGCCGGGGCGGGGTCGTTGGTGGTACATTTGACCGGGGAGACGTTAATTGTGCCCCAGCGTATAAAGGGGGACAAAGCGTATTCGGAAGCTCTCCGTTGGGCCAAAGTGGTAGACGCCTATGCCAGCCCCAACGAAGGAAACCGCGCTCGGTGCGTAAAAAGGTAAAAATAGATTGATGCTATTAAGCAATAAAGAAAAAAGGGGTCTGTTCATCATAATGTCAGAGTGTGATAAACTCCACCAATTCGGCGGAATCATCACAGCCTTTTCGCACCTTTATAATGGCTGCAAAATCTTTGACTTTGGTGAATAACAATATTCGCTGCCACCAGGTTAACGAAGCCTTAAACAATTTTTTCCAATTATTGGCTAAAAAATAAGCCGCCCCGGACGTTCCCCACCGCGAAAGCCCGGTACAAGCTATCCATACCTTTTTCTCTTTTCTTTCTAATGGGGGTCACGTCTCCACATTTGACATTCACCATCAAAACCG
>Ga0114923_10002555_pt1 | contig 12291 bp, 10 predicted proteins | sample SumtaG_FD_89578 | JGI IMG/M metagenome (GOLD analysis project Ga0114923, IMG submission 89578) | Deep subsurface microbial communities from Indian Ocean to uncover new lineages of life (NeLLi) - Sumatra_00157 metaG | ecosystem: Environmental > Aquatic > Marine > Oceanic > Sediment | place: near... | reverse complement strand
TTGATTCCTTAAACTCATTTATCATTTTATCTAAAATAGGACCATTTTTTTCAATAAAACCCTCTGATTCTTTTGAAATAAATTCTATTTCTCTCCACTTGTCTATTATTATTTTTGATTTGTTCACTTCCCAGATTTTCATATACGCTGATTGGGTAACAATCATTTTCGGAAAAATTTTTACATTTAATCTTTTGTAATAAGGATTATTTATATCTGCTTTACAAGATTCCAGCCAGAAAACAACAGGAGTCACAGGAAATTCTTCAAACTTTTCGAATTTATATTTTTTGATCTTACTCTCTATATTTTTATCTTCTTCCACTCTCTCTTTCTGAATTCTATCTAAAGTCGTAATAGGCCTGCTTTGAGTAATATAAAATTTGCCTTTTTCCAAGGCCCATTCAATATCTTGTGGACTTTGATAATGTCTTTCTATTTGCAGACAAACTTTGGCTAATTGAATAATCTGTTTTCCGGAAAGTTTTTGCTTTTCTTTTTTAGTTTTGGGAACAACAACTGTCTTAATCCCCTTTTTCCCTCTAATAATTTGCTTTTCTTGAGAATTAATATTAATGTCAATCAAATTAAAGATGCTTTTTTCAAGAACATAAGAATCTGGTGTAATAATTCCCTGAACCAAGGTCTCTCCCAATCCCCAACCTGCCTCAATTATCATCTGGTCTTTATTTTGGGTTACTGGATGAACAGTAAAGCAAACACCTGATACTTCAGCATTGACCATTTTTTGAACTACTACGGCTACTGAAACTTGCTTTCGATGAAGTTTTCTTTCTACGCGATAAAACAAAGCCCGCGGAGTATAAAGAGAAGCCCAGCATTTCTGAATGCTCTCTAAAAGATTATCTTTTTTTACATAAAGATAACTTTCTAACTGACCAGCCCAGGCATCAATTTTAGAATCTTCAGCCGTGGCTGATGAGCGGACAGCGACATATTTTGTTCCTAATTTATCAAAAGTGGCTAAGATTTCTTTAGCCAACTTTTCAGGAAATTTCTTTTTTAAAATAACATCACGAATAATTTCTGAATTCTCCTTAATATTTTCAACATCCTTAATATTTATCCTTTTCCACATTGCCTCAATTTCCATATTGATATCAGTTTTTTCCAAAAATCTTTCAAATGCCGAAGCCAAAACAACAAATCCCGGCGGCACCGGGATTTTTGCCTGGGTCATTTCACCAAGCGATGCACCCTTACCGCCAGCAATCTTAACATCTTTTTTAGATAATTGTTGGAAAGGTTTAGTAAACATTGTCTAAATTCTTACTTGCGAAGTAGTTTTATTGAAATTTAATAAAGTTCTAAATATTTTAATAAATTCCTCTTTATTCTTATCCTTCCTTAAATAAAACTTGGCTAAAACCTCTCTCAGTCTTAATAATTCTTTTAAGGCTTTATGCCATTTTTTATCATTGATAGTCAAATCCATTAACTTAAAAGCTCTTTTTAAACAATTAAAGGTTTCATCTTCGTCGTTTTTAACCAGCCAATTCTTTGTTCTAGAAAACTCTGCTGCAATATTTAAAATCTGGGCCTCTTTAGAAAGACATTGCCATTTTTCTTGGGTTAAATTTTTATGTGATTTCTTGTCTATAATTTTAATAGATCTATTAGAGAGAAATTAACTTATTTATAATTTGATTTATCTTGACAATTATTTCTGGATTTTGAATATCCATTGAAAAATGATTCTGAGCCGGCTTGAGATTGATCAACGAAGAATATTCAATTTGATCTTCCCTCTTGGATTTTAGTGGATATAGATTGCCGCCCCATAAATTTATTTGATTGGAGCCGTCTTTAATGAACAATTCATTGGCATCTGAATGCAGTTCGCCTCCCAAGGCAATTATTCTTCGTTCAATATCAACAACAAATTTAATCACTTCTTTAAATGGCTTATCTAAAAATTTGTTTAAGTCCTCCTTATTTATTTTCTCTCTAATAATTTCTATTGGGTATATCATAATACTTTTAATTTGCTATTTTAGGCAGTTATTTTTGAAAAACGTTGGGCGATATTTGAAATATCATAAACTTTCTTTGTTTGAGTCAAATTCGTCTTAATGATTTTTTCTTTTAGATCTCGATTTTGAAGAATTTCTATTTGTTTTAGTAAATTGACTTTATTAAGTTTTAGTATTTTTTCTTTGAGTTCGGGTTTTTTGAAAATGTTGATGATTTTTTTTACTTGTTTAAAATCTTTGTCTTGTATTTCAGACAAATCTTTCCCTTTCTCAATTGAAAAATAGGGATAAAGCCATCCAAAATCAAGTTTGCTTTTTTCAAAATCGCTGATTACTTCTTCAATTCGTCTGCCAAGAACAATCTTTTTAGCAAACCAGCATTCCAAAAACGGATATCCAAAACCTTCTTTTATACTGGTCATTATGATTGCTTCGGAAATTTGGTATAAATCGCCAATCTTTTCTAAAGGCAGAGCTTGTTTGGTAAAAATTATTGGAAAATCAACCGCTTTAGTTAGCTCCTTTAGCATTTTGTAATAATCACTACTTAATGGGTCATTCTTTTCAATCTTGCCGGCAACAACTAAAACATAATTTTCATTGGTTAATTCACGGATAAATGAAGTGAATAAAATCGCCTCTTCAATATTTTTTCTTGGCACTACCCGAACGGGATAAAGCAAAATTTTATATTTTTCAAAAGGAATTTTTAAACTTTGAAAAACCAAAGTTTTTTCTTTTTTTGATAAAGGTTGAGCAAATAGCGAACCATTAACACCATTTGGAAGATAAAAAATTTTCTCTTTCTTAATTCCTATCCTGCTTAATTTTTTTTGAAGGACTTGGTTGATTATCAAAAATCCATCTACTCCCCTGCCATTGATGATTTTTTTAATCTCTTTTGGAGAAAAAAGTTTTTGGAAATTTCTATAGTACTTTGGAAAATCCCTATAAAAATCGTGGATTCTAAAAAAAACTTTAACGCCAGACGGTTTATATTTTCTTGCATAAAGAGAGTAACCAAGCATAGCTGGTAAATGATATTCACCTAAAAAAGGATTTTCAATAACCACTACATCCATTCCTTTAGTTTCTTTAGCAAGCTTTTTGGCAATAACAACGCTCTTTTCTATTAGACGCTTTTTATTTAATTCATGCTTCGGCAAAAGTTCGGGAATTACCTTATAAGAAGCGTTTTTTAAAATCTTTTCTTTTATTTCACCTCCTAAGAAACAAATTTTCAAAGATGGATTTTGTTTTTGAAGTTCAACAGACAAAGTTTTAATAACTGTGTTAATACCGTCTCGCCAGCCAATTCCATAATGAACAAAGCAAATTTTTTTAGACATATGAGTTTATTACTCTTTCAATATTTCCAACGCTCTATTTAATTGCGGGTCGCGGCCTTCGTCAATATCTTCTATGGTCATTTCTACTTCAATATCTGGAGTTATACCTTCATCATTAATGCTAATGCCTGAAGGAGTGAGCCATTTGGCAACAGTAATCTTAATACTGGAACCGCCTTTGAGTTTTTCTAATTGCTGAACCGAACCCTTTCCAAAGCTTTTTTGGCCAACAACCTGAATACCTTTAATATCTCGCAGAGCGCCGGCTAAAATTTCCGAAGCTGAAGCCGAACCCTCATTAATCAAAACAACAGTCGGCATATTTTCTAAGCCATCGTAGCCCCTGCTTCGATGCTCATTTTTTTCTCCGTTGCCAAAATCCTCGGCAACCACTAATTCACCTTTGGGTAAAAACCAACTGGCGATATCAACTGCTACTTCTAAGTAACCGCCTGGATTGTTTCTAACGTCTAAAATAAGTCCTTTGGTATCAGATTTTAAGATTTCCTTGACTGTTTTCCTAAATTGGCTGGCTGAATTTTCAGTAAAATGATAAAGCTGGATATAGGCGATATCTTTTCTGTGAATTATTCCTTCCTCATCTTCGCTTTCTATTTCTAAAGTAATTTGTTCGGATTTAATAATAGGAATCTGGATTGTGTCTCTGATGATTCTAATTTCCTTAGTTTCATCCAAATCCTCTCGCGCAACAAGCAAGACCACTTCTTCTCCTTTTGGTCCTCTGATTAAATCTACTGCTTCATCAAGTGTTAAATCACTGGTGAGTGTATCGTCTACTTTAAAAATTTTATCCCCCGCTCTTAAACCGGCTTTCTGCGCCGGGCTGTTTTCTAAAGGCGAAATGATGGTTAAAATTCCTTTACGGATTCCGATTTCCGCTCCAATTCCTTCAAAACTGCCGCTCATATCATCAAGAAATTTCTTACTCTCCTGCGGTTTCATAAAAACAGAATGAGAATCGTTTAAGGACTTAAGCAAGCCGGAAATTGCTCCGTAAACCATTTCCTGTCGGTTTAAATCAAGCCGTTCAACATATTTTTTCTCTATAACACGCCAAGCATCCCAGAATAAACTAAAATCTACATCAGCCGGCTGACCCAATTCTTTACTGACTAATCCCTCAACCTGTTCAATAGATGGTTGACTAATTTTGCCAATAAAAAAACCAGAACCGAAAACAACGGCTAATAGAATAATCCAAGTTAGGATAAGAATGTATTTTTTCATCGCCATTTCCAAAAATACTTAAAAGCGCTAATTAGATGAATACGCGTATATTTGTTAAAAAAAATGTCCAAAAAACCGTTCCATTTTTTGCTTGCCCGATAATAATAATGAGCCATTTGAACAGTCGGTAAATAAATTATCTGATAACCGTTCTGCCAAAAACGACGACACCAATCAGCGTCTTCCAAATACATAAAAAACCTTTCATCCATCAACCCGACCTTTTCAATAGCTTCTTTACTGACCAACATTGTTGAACCCTGCACCCAATCAACCTCTTTAATCGAATTTAAATCTTGCTTATCCATTAAGAATTGGCTTATTTTTTTCTTCCCCCAACTTAACTTGCCAAGAAAGGTGCGTCTGGATAAAATCGCTCCAATAGTTGGAAAAGAAAAACAAGAATTTTGAATTTTATTGCTGAAAGTTACCAATTGAGGACCAACCATACCAACTTCAGGATGTCCTTGAATGAATTCGAGCATTCGGCCAATAGATTCTCTAAGAGAAATAATGTCAGCATTAAGAATTAAAATATATTCTCCTTTGCAAGCCTTAATGCCCGCATTAACAATTTTAGCATAACCGACATTTTTTTGAAAAGGAATAAATTGCGCTTCGGGAAATTTCTCTTCAATTAAATTCCGAGTGGTTTGTTCTGACTGACTGTCAACTACAATTATTTCATATTCAATAGAACCGATGTTTTCTTTAATTGACTTTAAACAAAGTTTTAATAAAACCGGCGTTCGGTGATGAGTTATTATTATGGAAAGCATATTTCCTTACTCTAATTTCTAATCAAATACACCTCGACATATCTCCTGAATCTGCTCAAAATTATCATTGACCGGCAAAAGAACGTATTCATCGTTGATAAATGTCTCGTAAAGCAATCCTTCATCTGTAGTATCAAAAATATTTCTCTTTATATTCTTCATATCCAAATCTGAACTTAGATCAATTAAATTTTTAATATCATCCAAGCCTATATCTGTCCGGACATTTTTGCCAAGCACATCTAAAAGAGTATAAATCTTGATTGGGTTAATTAATACTTCTAATGAAAGCGCCTTTTCTTTTAAGGCCACTAAGACCTGTTGTTGACGGCGCATCCGATCAAAATCACTGGTTGAGTAACGAGAACGAACATAATAGAGAGCTGTTTGTCCGTCTAAATGATTTTCGCCTTCTGAAACATAAAAAACCCATCTTTCTTCATTATCAATTTCTTTAATAAACCAGTGTTCGTCTTCTTCCCACCCTTCTTTAGCCCATTGAAAATCTTCCTCAAATGGCTCATCTAAATAAACAGTGATACCACCCAAAGCATCGATCGTTTCTTTAAGCGCCTTAAAATCTACACTTATGGCATAATTAATATAGAGATCGGTTACTAAGGATACTGTTTTTTTAGCGCAATCTAAACCGCCATAAGCATAAGCAAAATTTATTTTTTTATTCTCTTTTAAGCACCAAAGTCGGACATAGAGGTCGCGCGGCAAAGAAATAAGAGCAATTTGACCGGCGCTCTTTTTGATGCTTAATAAGATTATAGAATCAGAAAGCAATTTCCCCTCTCCTTCTTCCTTTAAGCCTCTATTTCCTAAAAGCAGGATATTAATTCTATCAGGATTTTCTTTGGGCAGCTGAGGTAAATTAGTTGAAAACGGCAAAATATTGGCTGTATTAGCCCAATCAACAACCTGACTAATTGTAAAACTGGTTTTAAAAAAGAAAATCGCAAAAAAACCTGCTAAAATCAGAAAGAAAGCCAAAAACCAAATTTTTGCTTTTCCATTCATTTAAACCATTTCCTCATTTCCTTCGCCTCTACTCTTTTTTTTGCCATAATTACTTTTCTCTTCTGCCATGCTCGAGGCATTTGTTTGAATAAATCAATGATTGCCCGCCAAGTATAATGTTCAAAAAACAAAACAAAAATCCAAGAGATAAATTCTTTGGCCAGAAACCGCGGCAAATGTCTTAATAAAAGCCAAAACTGTTCATTTTTAATTTGCATTAAACGTTGATTTTTAAAAGCGAGACATTTGGCGAATTTACTAATTTTTCGGCGCTCTCTAAAAATACCAAAATAGGTTGTTGCCGCGCTATCGCCAGCTGTCCGAGCATGCCAAGCTACTGCCATTGGCTGATAAATTGTTTTCCAATTATAAAGCCGCAAGCGCCAAGCCAAATCAACATCCTCTTTATAGCAAAAAAAATCTTCGTCAAAGTACTCTTTGTTAATCCGAATGTCCTCTAATGCCTCCCTTCGATAAACCGGAACCGCTCCGTCTGCTCCAAGAATTTCCTCGCTCTGTTCAAACTGTCCTTGATCAATTTCCCCTTGTCCCCGATTAATAATCCTTCGATTCTTTAATACAAGCAAGCCAGTTGTATCAATTATATGAGATATTTTGTATCCCACATAGTCGTCAGAAAACGGATATTCTCCGCTCCAACGCAATAACTTTCCCTGAACAGCGGCAATATTATTATCTTTTTTGAAAATCTCAATTGCCATTTGGACAAAATTTCTGTCTAAAACTACATCCTGATTAAGACAAAAAATAAATTCTCCTTTACTTTCCCTAATTGCCTGGTTGTGTCCGGCCGCAAAACCTATATTTTCTGGATTAAAAATAACCTTTGTTTTGTATTTCGTATTCTTTATATTTTTTATAAAAGCGGCCGTCTTATCTGTTGAAGCGTTATCAATAATCAAAATCTCTATATTAGAATAGGTTTGTTCCAGAACTGATTTCAAACAATTCTTAATATATTTCTCACCATTGTAAGTAAGAAGATTTACAGAAACTAAATTTTGCATTTGTTTACCCGCAAAGAATACAACAAGCCAAGATTGGCTGTAAAAAACAAAAAGACCTTATCGTTGATAAGGACGACGTCAAATAAACTATAGCTTAAAATCCAGATCAAAGCAAGAACAAAAAACCCGGCGCAATATACTGAACATTGAGTATCCAACGTAAAAATTTTCCAAGAGGTTTTAAATATCTGCCAAAAAATCGCCAGCAAAACCAATAAAGCAAAAATTCCCATTTCCGAAGCAACATCCAAATAAAGATTATGCGCTGAAGCGCCTCGTTTAACAGAAGACATTTTTTCTCCTAAGACCTTTGGATAATTGCCTATTCCCACCCCTAAAACAGGATTGAGAGCAATCGAATTGATTGTCTTTTGCCAAATTTCCAATCTATTCTTAACTGAAATTTCATCAAAATCAATAATACTCCTGGCTCTTTCAAATAAAGAAAGCTCTTCTAAATCTATAGGCCTGTCAAGCTGAACTTGTTGAGAATATAAAAGAATCCTTGAAGAAATCGGGAATAAAAGAAAAAAGATAATCAAACAACCAAAAATCAAAATAATTTGTCTGCGCCAATTTTTAAAAAATTTAGGCATAAAGAAATTAGTCCAGGAACGAACTGTTGGCGACCAATAAAGAAAAACAATAAACAAAAATACTAATAAAGATCCTAAGGCGCTCACCCAAGCTCCCCTTGAACCGGAAAAAATAATAGCCAACAGACAAACAATCAATATTAAATAATAAATGACTGATTTGGTTTTATCTTTTTTTGGACGCAAAATAATAGCTGTCAGAAAAAAAGGCAAGGCAAGAACACAGAAAAACGCAAAAGAATGCGAGTCCGGAAAAACAGAAAACATCCGCAGAGTGGCTGGTAAAGAAGTATAATAAGAAAACCAAGTATTGCTGTAAGATAAAAGATTACTCAAGGATTGGCCGTAAAATACTGAAATCACATGCTTGGCCCAAAACTGCCAGAATGGATAAAGCCGTACGAAAAAAACAGCCATAAATTGAACAAAGCCAATAGCCAAAACCAAACCAATCGCCACTTTCATTGCATTCACAATCTTTGGAATAACCTCTCTGTTTTTAGCCGCTAAATTCCTAATGATAATATAAAGAAGAAAGATATTAATTAGAAAAAGAATTTTTTTTATTCCAATCCAGATATCGTCAGCCACGAAAAGTGATAAAACACCGATTGACAAAAATATACCTGTTAAATATTCCCATTGATAGTATTTTAAATTCTTTTTTAATTTCCATTTTCTCGAAGCATCTTTGATTAAGCTAATCGATATTCCTGACCTAAAAAATAAAACCAAAAACAAAATAGCCAGCAGAATTCGCCAATTGGCCATTGAATCAAAACTTTCTGTAATCGGCAAAGCCACAAATAAAGGAATAGAAGCAATAAAAATCCAAAGAGAGTCCTCTAATGGGCTAAAAATAAAATAAAATACCAATAAACCAGTCAAAAATAAACCTGCTTCCAGAGGTATAACGCCCAAAACCATTAAAAAAATAACCGACAGCTCGGTTAATAAAACAACAAAGTTTTTTATTGTTCGCTGTTCATTGTTCATTGTTCGCTGTTTAATACCCTTCTAATTTTTCGACTCTTTCATGTTGACGTATTCGTTCTAATGCTTTAGCTTCAATTTGTCGAATCCGCTCTCTGGTCACGCCAAACTCCCGACCAACTTCTTCTAATGTATGAGTAACGCCGTCTTTTAAGCCAAAACGCATTTCCAATATTTTCTGCTCTCTGGGCGATAAATCAACCAAAATTTCATTTAGCCGTTTCCGAAGCAGTTTTCGGGCTGCTGTCTGAGATGGCGAAATAGCTTTTTTGTCTTCAACAAACTCTCCTAAACGACCTTCTTCATCCTCGCCGCCAACCGGCGTTTCTAAAGAAATAGTGTCTTGAGAAATTTTAATAATCTGTCTAATTTTATCCACTGTCTCCCCCATCTCAACAGCTATTTCTTCTGGCAATGGCTCTCGTCCTAAATTCTGCGAAAGACGGTGTTTAATTTGAACATACTTACTTATTGTTTCAACCATATGAACCGGAATACGAATAGTTCGCGACTGATCAGATAAAGCGCGGGTAATTGCCTGACGAATCCACCAAGTTGCGTAAGTAGAAAATTTATATCCTTTGTGATAATCGAATTTCTCCACCGCCTTAAAAAGACCGATATTGCCTTCCTGAATTAAATCCAGAAGAGTTAAATTACGACTTCGGCCAACGTATCTTTTAGCAATACTAACTACCAATCTCAAATTGGCTTGAGTTAATTTTTGCCTAGCTTCTTCATCCTTTCGTTCAATCTGTTTAGCCAGTCTGACTTCGTCTTGGGCAGTCAGTAAAGGAATTCTGCCGATTTCCCGCAAATACATTTGAACATTATCAAATGCCTCTAATTTAATAGGTTTTTTTACTGGAATTGCTTTTTTATCAACAGAACTCTCTAAAAATTCAAGTGATTCAACTACTCGCACATTATTTTCTTTTAACCGCTCATAAATTTTTTCTAATCCGGCTATATCGGTTTCAACTCTGGGAATAAGTTTGAGTAATTCTGCCTCTGTAACAAATCCCCGCTCTCTGCCCCGATTAACTAATTTTTGAATCTTTTCTTCGGTAATCAATTCTTTTTTTGCTCGTCTTGGCGCTATTTTCTTGATAGGTTTTTTAGCAGGCCTTTGAACTGCCCTTTTAACAGTTCGTTTCCTTGGTTTAGGCGCAGCTCTCTTTTTGGCTGGTTTTTTTGTAGTCATAAAATTGTTTGTTTTGTTAACCTATTAAATTCCTCTGTTAATTTTTTAAGAGCGGACTTATCTTTTTTATTTTCCGCCTCTTGAATAGCTAAATTCAGCTGGCTCTGCTTTAAATACAAATTGCGTTTTTTTAACCGATTAAAACACATTTTTATTTCATTCTGCGGGTTAAAATCTTCATTTAAATCCTTCTGCGCTTCAATTTTAAAAATCAAATAATCTATTTTGTCAGCCAAATGAGCCGTCAATCCGCTTTTAATTGTTTTGAAATCAACTCTATTATCTTTGCTTTTTTTAATCACATCAAAAATTTGGCTCAAATCCAAATCTATAAACAGATTTTCTGGTTTTTCCTGACATTTTTTAAATTGAACCGGATAAGATAAAACAAGGCCTAAAGCGTATTCTTCAAAAGCTGACGCATTGTTTTGCTGTTTTTCATCTTGAGCAACTGTTTCTGTTTGAACAGCATCTATCTCAAAATATTTAATCTTTTCCATTTCCTCAACTAAAATACTCTCCTGCACTTTTATTCGCCCTGCCAGTTCCTGCAGCCAATGCGACTGTTCAATCTTATTGGGAATCTTTTTTATTATAGACAAAAGAACTTTGCTTATTTCCTTTTTGCCTTCTGCTGTTTCAGGATTGGATTTGGAAAAAGCATTGGCAAAATAAAATTCCATCAACCCCTGCGCTTTTTTAATTGCTTTGGACCAAACTGAAATGTCTTTTTGCAAACAATCAGCCGGATCCTTTCCATCAGGCAAGCTAACCACTTTAGTATTAAATCCGGCTTGAATAGCCAAATCAATACCTCTTTTGGTGGCTGTTTCGCCTGCCAAATCCATATCAAAAGCCATGGCTAAATTATCCGTATAACGTTTAATTATCTTAAGCTGTAATTCGGTCAAGGCAGTTCCTGAACTTGCCACCACATTATTAAATCCTGACTGATGAGCCATTAAAATATCCATCTGGCCCTCAACTAAAATACAGAGATTTTCTTTTCTGACGTTTAATTTGGCTTTGTCTAAGCCGTATAAAATCCGGCTTTTATCGTAAATCAAAGTATTTGGCGTATTAATATATTTCCCCATTCTGTTGTCCGGATTAACTGGATTTTCCCTGCCGCTAAAACCGACCACTACGTTATTAAAATCGCAAATTGGGAAAATAATTCGGTCGCGGAATCGATCGTAATATTTATTCTTCCGCTCGCTTTTAACAGACAATCCCGCTTTAACAAGCTCATCATCTGAATATCCTTGACTGTTAAGAAAATTCGACAGCGCATGCCATTGGTTGGGCGCGTAACCAACCTGCCAGTCCTTAATCGTTTTTGGCCTTAATCCCCGCTTAATTAGATATTCTTGAATATTCTTGCCAGCTTTGCTGGCTTCTAATTGTTTGATAAAAAAACTGGCTGCTAAATCGCAAATTTCATAAAGTTGTGATTTTTCTGTTTTTAACTTCGCTGATAATTTGGGATCTGTTTTTTTAAGCTCTACTCCGGCTTTTTGAGCCAGCATCCGCAAAGCATCGCCAAATTCCATTCCTTCTATTTCCATTATAAAGTCAAAAATACTGCCTCCCTTGCCGCACCCAAAACAATGCCACATCTGTTTTTCCGGCGAAACCATAAAAGAAGGCGTTTTTTCTGAATGGAATGGACAAGACGCTTTGTAATTCCGACCGGCCTTTTGCAGTTTAATATATCCGCCTATTACATCCACTACATCCAATTTATTTTTTATCTCGTCTACAGGTGAATTCATGGCGGAGAGGGAGGGATTCGAACCCTCGATACCTTGCGGTATACGCGCTTTCCAAGCGCGCGCACTAGGCCTCTATGCGACCTCTCCTTGACTAAAAATATTCCATTAATTTTTTCCTTATTTTCTCTACTTCAAAAGAATCCAATGGGTCATCAGTCTTATGTTTTAAACGCCCAATCTCTTTTTCTAATTCAAACTTGCTTAAACCGCCTCTTAAAGCGCTCTGAAAAACATCTTTAACATAAGCCCGTTCTTTGTCGGATATTTCAGGAATTTCTCGCAAGGCCTTGTCAAATTCT
>Ga0114923_10002554_pt1 | contig 12293 bp, 10 predicted proteins | sample SumtaG_FD_89578 | JGI IMG/M metagenome (GOLD analysis project Ga0114923, IMG submission 89578) | Deep subsurface microbial communities from Indian Ocean to uncover new lineages of life (NeLLi) - Sumatra_00157 metaG | ecosystem: Environmental > Aquatic > Marine > Oceanic > Sediment | place: near... | reverse complement strand
CCGTGCCGCAGGAGGGAGTAACGATTGCTTGTTCAACGATACGTTGTTTATCGACGCCTTTATCCGCAAGATCGGTCATTAATTTTTCTAATTGTTCACTGAGTGATTCTGCGTTATGTTCACGTATTGCCGTTGATGTGGGCACAACGCCCCAGGCGATCATACCGTTTCGTTCCAGCAGTGATTTAACGGCCTCAGGGTACATGGCAATGGTTTCGCCGTATCCGAATGCATCAAGGTTAACAATGTCCACACCGGCGTCGATAGGAATGCTCCACTCTGTATTGCCGCAGCAGTGCATACCGGCAACTGCATTATCCGCATGTACGGCATCGACTACTTCTCGCAAGAGAGCGACCACATCTTCACGTTTTACTGAAATATAGATGGAACTGCCAAAAGCTGAAAGAATGGGTTCATCGATAAAACAAATCACTTTCTCAGCAAAGGGCTGGAATTTCTGTATCTGCCAGCGGCATTTCATGGCCAGGGCTTTGACGACAACATCACGGAACTCTTCATTATAGTAAATTGCCCGTTTATTCTCATCTACGATAGTAAGGGCAAAGCTGCAGGGGCCGGTGGTTTGAACCTTTACAAAGGGGAGTTTCTTATTATCTGCTTGCAGACGTTTTTCAAAGGCATAAATTCCTTTGGAAAAGTCCTGGCTGATAGCCATGGCTGAGCAGTCCCCGGTACCTTCATCGGGGTCCATTGCCATTATGTATGCTTCATAAAACTCTGCCAGGGATTCCGAGTAATCGCCGGTGGTATCGAAGTACATCCGGCGTTTTTCGCGGTCGATAGTGATGCGGGGGAGTCCTTCAGAGTATTGGATTTCCATTTGTTCATTCAGGCCCAGCTTGGGAAGCTGCGGCCAGAAAGGCGCCTCGGGCAGCCTGGTCAGCGATATGTCAACAGCATGGTCCGCGTCTTCAAAGGGCATGCTGCCGATGCCTGTTGCCATGAATTTTGGTTTAATAGGCATGACTAATTTCCTCCTATTTTCAACTGAATTGTCGATTATCAATCATCGTGGGATAATCAGGGATAAAAATTGAAAAAGGCACAATTGACGTTAACTTCTTTGCTATCAAGGCCCTATTATATAATAAAAAACCAGGTGTGTAAAGGGGAAAATTAATCCGAAATGCACCGCCTGATTTTGTTTTTTTTTACCACGAAGGACACGAAGGGCACGAAGAGGACAGTGGGCAGTGGGCAGTGGGCAGTGGGCAGTGGGCAGTGGGCAGTGGGCAGTGGGCAGTAGGTCAGTGTGAACAATTTGTTTGAACATCGCAAAATTAAAATGCCGTGCAAGTGAAAAGTTTTTGGCCGCGGGAGGCCAAGGGATTGTCTATTTTTTACGCTTTTTTTTTGCTTTTTCCCGGGCCAATTGTTTTTTCTTTTCCCGCCACTCTTTGCAATACTGTCCCGGTGTACGCCCTCTTATTTTTTTGTATCTTTTAATAAAATGACTGATGCTTCGTATATTCATCAGTGCCAGGACCTCTTTTAACCGGGGATATTTTTGATTTCTCACGGCCTTTTCGAACCGGCGTATTCTATGAAACTCCAAGAAATGCCCCAGGTTTAATTTATTGTATTTATTAAAGGAACGGGAGAGGTAAGAGGGACCGACGTTAAATTGGCGGGCAAGATTCGAGACGCTTAGAGAAGCAATGGTTTCAACCTTGGACTGCCTGACCAACAATTTTACCGAGCGGGCGAGATCTTTTTCTTTCATTTGTTTGCTGTTTAAATCCTTTTGCTTTTAGAATCTCTTTTTACCATATTTCCCGGCAGATTTCAAATGTATTTTAAAAATTCCGGCAATTTTAGCCACGTATGAACCCGGAGAAACACGGATGAAAAAGGTCTCCGCCGCAGTGCCAGGCAATCAAGGAGGTTATTGGTGAATTATCAAGCAATATCGGGCATTTTACTGCGACATTACTCTGTCACAGTACTTTGCAATCGAGATGATTAATGGCGAATTATCAAGTAATATCAGGCGCTTTACTGCGACATTACTGCGACACAAGTCTTACAAGCGGTAAGGGTTTATAGGGAATTATTAAGCAATATCGGACGTTTTACTGCGACATTACTGCGACATCAAATCAATGAGACTTCTTTAAAACATATTTGCCTTTGGGATCATTGGGTGATTGCCCGGTCCATATGATAACTCCCTTAAGCTGTTTGATACTCCTTTGCACTGTTCGTTTTGTCAGGTTCAAATATTTTTCCAGATCATACGTACTGGCTTCACCGTTTTCTTCCAGGTACCGGATGATTTTCTCTTGTGTTTCCGTTAGCTTCATTTTTGGTTTAGGGGTGGTTCTTTTCGGTTTTTGCAGCTTCCGTCTGAATATGACAACAAAGCTGTCTGTCAATTCAAGGAATTCCAGTCCCGGTAATCCTGCCTTTTGGCACAATTTAATCATCCGGTTTGTACCTGTTCCCCATTGTTCTATATATTTTATTAAATAAAAACACCTGGCAATAAGTTCGTTTCGTGGTTTGGATTGATGGTCTTTCCTGAGCATTTCCACTGTCAAATTACCGGGAAGCGAACCGGGGTTCCATACTTCCAGGCGGTTATCGAAAATCCTGACCTGGACATTCCCGGTATCTTCATAATTTCTATGGCAGACAGCATTTATAATTGCTTCTCTTAGGGCTTCTTTCGGGTATTCCCAGGTTTCTTTTCTTTCCGGTTCACCGGTAACCCGGGCTGCCACATTAATGTGACGGCGAATAAAATTCAGTACGGCAGTTACCTGTTCAATTATTGTTCCCTCGATCACCTGGATATCGGCAAAATCTATAGGTTCAATACCATTAAACCTGGCACATCTGATTTCGGATTGCAAAAGATGTCTTTGAGGATTCTTCCCGAAAAGCAATAGGGAAGCGTTGGTCAGATGACCATCTTTCAAAAGGTTTAACTTTTCCAGGATTTTCCCGGTGGCACGGGAAGCATCAAATGTTGTATTCCGTTCTTCTTCTACTTTTTGTAAAAAAAGCTTCACACGGGCGGTGTCGATTTCAGTCAATTTCAATTCAGGTTTTAATTGGTAATCCCATTTAAAGGCCTTGTTCTTATAAATGAAATCTCGAATCTTTTCTGCTGATATTCGTTGGTTGGACCGGCCGACCCTCAAGAAAGCTTTATTTTTTGCCCACACCGGTTTTGTCGGGTATTCCGCAACCTTGATTACAATAACGTCTTTGTTATTGATTTTTTTGATTTCGATTGTAGGGAAAACCTTTGGATCGGTATTTTGTTTGATATCATTGGCAAGGTTTTCCATTGTTTGGTTTCCTATATCGATGCCGGTAATTTCTCCTATCGGATCTATACCGATGTAGATGGTTCCTCCTTTGGTATTTGAGAAAGCGGATATAGTCTCCAGGATTTCCCGGCGTTCGGCAAGAGAACGTTTGATTTCTACTGTTTCGCTTTCAGTCAATTTAAATTTTTCCGTCATTTTTCTGTTATCCATTGTATAAATTTTCACAAATAATTTCAAGCCTTGTTTTATCTAATTGTTGATTCCCAACCACTTTTTCCTTTTTCCTTTCTCTTACCCCTTGCAACATAGCTCTTTTTTTATTATTATAAGGATATGAAAACCCTGTCAAAATTAATCACTATTATTACATGCCTGTTCCTACTTATTGCTGCATCCCCTACCCCCCCCGCCGACAAAAATATCCAACTGCAACTGCATGCCCGGGGGGAGTCGGTTGATTTTGACAAACTCTACCTGGGCGCCAGGTTTTTTGAGATTATCCAGTATTTTGAAACAAAAGAAAAACAAAAGGATTGCCGGGGATTCCCTTTAAAAGAAAAACTCCTGTATATCGAATGCCTGGCCAGGACGGCAAAGGCAAGATCAGCACAGGCAAAACTAAAACCACTGCTTGCTGCTAATCCTTCCGATCCCGCGGTGTTGTCTACCGCTGGTGTTGTTTATCTTTCTTTGGGAAACCTGGATAAGGCCGAAAAATATATCGAAAACGCGCTGCGCCTTGAACCAGGCAACAAAAAAGCGCTTCTTGGCAAGGCCATGCTGCTGCTCTATCACCGGAAATTTAAGGAAGCTAAACAGTGGTATGAGAAGTCGTTAACCCCGGGTTTAAAAAACAGGTGGGCGGAATCAGACCTTGCTTTTCTCGTGGGATTCGATATTTACAGGGCTTGCAGGGATTCGCGGGAGTTAACCGATTTATTCAAAGTCCATGCCGGCCGGATAAAAAAAGTCAGCAAAAAGCGTTATGGTAACTTGAAAGCCAGTTACCGCATGTACAAAAGTGCCGGTAATAAAATGCTGTTTCATACCGAAACCGGTTCCGATAAAGTTGTGGTTCCTTTTGCGACGGGAGAAAAGGTTCTTCGCGTGAACACCATTGCCATAACAGTCGGCGGCAAAACATATAAAGTATTGCTGGATACGGGAAATGGCACGGGGTGGATTCTCCACAGCAAAGAGTTAAAAGAACACTTGAAGCCCAAAAAAGGCGGACGGGTATTGACACGCATCGGCACCGAAGCGGGTCTGCTGGACGGATACCGGCATTATTTCCAGGCAGTGGATTTTAACGGTTTTAAAATTCATCACCTGGATGGGGTTTATGTACCCAAACCGCATCCCTACTTCCCTGATGCCAATTTAAACCCCATGTACATCGATAACCGGGTGGTTACCATAAACTTTGTAAGAATAGAGCTGGTGCTGAGAACAAAGGCGCGATTTGAAAAGGACCTGGCAGCGAGTCCGGGAAACGGGAAGGGTCTTTATCGATTACCCTGGTACGGTTATAAATATCCATTTATCCCTGTTGTGATCGATAAAAAGCAGAAGCAGGGGTTGGCAATGGTCGAGACCGGGGCAGAGGATATTGCCTTTAGGTTTGATTTTATCGATGCACTGCAATTGCCGTTGACGCCGCGGGAAAAGTACTTGGCCAACGGCAAGGTGTTCCGGTACCATCAGGCGCGGGTAACGCTGATGGTGGGTGGGTTCCGGTTTCAAAGGGAAGCCGCGGAGGTGTGGCCGTTTAAAGAGTTTCATAACAGGCTTACCGGTTTAACCGCGGATGCAGTCATCGGCCCCACGGCTTTTAAAGGAAAATACAGTGTTTCCTTCGACCCTTTTGATAATCAAATCATCCTTAAACAAGTTGTGGAGGAAAAGGAGAAAAAATCGGCATGCTCGATTCTTTCCAGTTCATCCGCTGCGATAGGATTAAAATTCTTTTTCAGATTGTATCTCTGAATCGTACGATCCGTAATCGAATATCGCTATTATAACGCCATTTATCTCCCCTGTTAAATTTATGTTATCGTGTAATTCATTTCACTTCTTCCCCTTGACAGCACTGGCATTTCGTGATAATTTAACAACACAGTTGCAGCAGCGACTGGGACATTATACGAATAAGAGGTTAGAAAGAATTATGCCTATTTTTCTTTTGGGAGAAAGTCCGGTTTTCCCACCACCTGAATCGGCCACTAAAGAGGGAATTATCGCCGCCGGGGGTGACCTGTCTCCCTTCCGCCTGCTCAATGCTTATGCCTCCGGTATCTTCCCCTGGTTTTCCGAAGGGGGGCCCATGCTCTGGTGGTCGCCGGACCCCCGGATGGTACTCTTTCCCGGGGAACTTCATGTGTCCGGCAGTATGAAAAAACTCTTGAAGAAACAATCGTTCCAAATGACCTATGACCGGAATTTCAAAGAAGTGATAGGAAATTGCGCCGCCCCCAGGAAAGACCATAACGGGACCTGGCTCACAAAAGAAATGAGCGATGCTTACCGTCATTTGCATGACCTGGGCTATGCCCATTCAGCCGAGGTGTGGGATGTGGACCCGGATTCGCAGGGAAAAAAACTGGTGGGCGGACTTTATGGCGTCTCCCTGGGCAAATGCTTTTTTGGAGAATCCATGTTTTTTAAAAAAGCCAATGCATCAAAATTCGGATTTATCGCTTTCGCTCAAAAAATCTTTAAACTGGGTTTCGTGATGCTCGACTGCCAGGTCCCCTCAGACCATCTAAAACAGCTCGGGGCCAGGGAAGTCCCCAGGACTGAATTCCTGGACCATTTAAAAAAAGGATTAGCCCATGAAACCATTGTAAGAAAATGGGAGTTTTTGAATGACAAAATTAAGTAAAAAAAAATTTTTTCGCCTATTTAGCCTATTTCATTGCATTTCTTCATTGTTTTTGATACTATATAACCATGAGCAAGATACGTTTAATATTTTTAATCGTGGTTTTTATAATTTCTGTTGTTTGCCTGCTAAAATTTAGTGCCTTCGAGTCACCCATGAACTCAAAGATCGACAGAATCTCCGACTTCAAAATAACCAAAATTTCCGGGAATGGGAAAATCTATCTCGATAAAAAACCGATCGAAGGGAACGACCTTTCTGCTGCAAACACCAATACCGTGGATATCAAAGGGATGCTGTACCGGGATGAGATGTATATTAAATCGGATGTTCATACGTCCTTTGAATTTTACTGCGTTGGCACATCTTTTATTGTTCTTCCCGGTTCATACTTATATTACCACCCCAGGACCAGGGAAATTTATTTTTATAACGGAGAGTTTTACTGGAAAAAAGAGATAACAGGGAAAAAAGTAGATATTTCTATCCGGGAACCGGAACATATCCTGGTTTTATCTGGTTCCGGTAGGGCTCGGATCGACGAAAACCAGGTTGAAATATGGAATTATTCCGGGAATTTGAAATTAAACTACGGTGGTGAAGATTATAACCTTAAAACCAACCAGTTATTTACTTTAACAGGGAAGGAAACCGTTAAACGATTTGATATTTTACCCCTGCCCGAGAGCATCGACCCTGAAAAAAAGGAAATTACTTTAAAAGAGCCCGACGATTCAGTGGTAAGATTTAATTGGAAAGTTGTACCGGGGGCCCAAAAATACATATTCAGGCTCTACTCATCCGATTTAAAAGAAAACATATTATTGGAACGGGTTACCGAAATAAGCCGGATAAATCTTGACTTACTTCAATTCGAGGAGCTTGAATTTCATTGGCAGGTATTCCCATTTGACGCCGAGAATCAGCAGGAAGGTGTGCCGTCTAAAATGGGATATATAAAAATGATCGGCTCTTTGCTGAGCAAAAAGAATGTGGAAAAACCCCCGGAATTGTCTATAAAATCACTGACCGTAAATGGGAATTTAATTATAATTAAAGGAGACGCCGATGTAAATTCTCAGCTATATATTAACGACGAACTGATAAAAGTCGATATGGATGGGGGATTCATTTATACCCTCTCCTTTAAAACCATAGGACCCAAGAAAATTCTATTCAAACTCGTTTCGCCGCTGGGTGTTGAAACCACTGAAGAACGTCTTGTAACCATTTACGCGGAATAATGGACGACGAATAACGAATGAAGTTTAATGTGGAACCGACGCCAACCTCTATAACCCGGGATAATCAATTATGTAATTTTATTTTAAACGTGCAATCGGCAGCGGAAATCAACGATCTATGGCGGTTGTTTTTACAGCAGTTGGGTAAAAAGCTGGTGGTAAAACAAGCGGAGTTGATCTACCGGGCAGGGATTTTATCTGAATTCCTGGGGCTCGACCAAAAGGGAATAACTCATAAACCCTTAACAAATAAATATTCATTTCCATATTCATGGAAAGAGTATAACTGCAAAATATCGAAAAAAAAGATCGGGATTTTTAAACGGGTAGACACCTATTGTGTGCAATTGGAGTTACAGTTCGAAGATACCGACACAAACGGTGCCGGCGTCAACCTCAAAAAAGAGACCTATCAAGATGAATTATCGATACTGATCCAAATTTTTTTAAATCAACTGTTCCTGCTGTTTAAGATGGAAAATTTTGAATTTCACTCCATCAAAGACGGTATCACATCGGCTTACAATCAAAATTATCTGAAAGCTTTTATTCAAAATGAAATCGAACGATCCAGACGGTACGCATCTGTTTTTTCCGTTATATTTTTCGATTTGGACAACTTAAAAACAATCAATGAAAAATACGGGCATTTGATTGGAACGGAAGTATTAAAAGAGGTGGCTGCCGTTTTAAGAGCGCAGGTCAGGAAAATCGATATGATTTCACGATTCGGGGGGGACGAATTTGCTATTGTCCTGCTGCATGCCGATGCAAAAAAAGCCTATGAAGTAGCAAATCGTATAAAAACAGCGATCAAAAAAAGTGTCTTTTTAAAAAACAGGAATTTAAATCTTCACGTCACCGGCTGTTTTGGTATTTCAAGTTTTCCTGGAAATGGGAATACCGTTGAAGACCTGATCAGGAAATCCGACCTGGCCATGTATGATGTTAAACATACCGGTAAGGACGGGATAAAAATTTATGAAGAATGAAAAACGAAAATGATAAAATGAAGGAGATCGATTATGGCAATTTTTTCAGGATTCTACAATAAATATTTCAGCTCCGATTTAGCCATCGACCTGGGTACTGCCAATACATTAGTTTATGCCAAAGGCAAAGGAATAATCATCAGGGAACCGTCAATTGTTGCGGTGGAAAAGCACAGCGGGAAAATTTGGGCTGTTGGAACCGAAGCAAAAGAAATGTTGGGGAAAACCCCGGCCAATATTATCGCTATACGTCCAATGAAGGATGGTGTTATTGCGGATTTTGAAATAACGGAAAAGATGTTGGAGCACTTTATTCAAAAAACCAAGAGCGGCAATCATTTCTTAAAGCCGAGAATCGTTATCGGCGTCCCGTCGGAGATCACCCAGGTGGAAAGACGCGCCGTTAAAGACGCGGCACTGAGGGCAAGAGCCAGTGAAGTGTTCCTGGTGGAGCAAGCAATGGCCGCGGCGATAGGCGCTGATTTGCCCATCACTGAGCCCGGGGGCAATATGATCGTAGATATTGGCGGCGGCACCACGGATGTCGCTGTAATCTCTTTGAACGGTATCGTTATCTCCAGGTCTATCCGAACCGCCAGTAATGAAATGGATGAAGCCATCACCCAATATATCAAAAAGAAGTACAACCTCTTAATCGGTGAACGAACCGCGGAGCGTATCAAAATCGAAATCGGTTCCGCATACCCCCTGGATGAGAGCCTTAAAATGGAAATTAAAGGACGAGATTTAGCCCAGGGAATCCCCAAAACCATAACCGTTAGTGATACGGAAATCCGGGAAGCCCTGGAAGGAGTGATTCACTCCATTGTAGAAGCTGTCAAAAATACCCTGGAAAAAACTCCTCCCGAACTGTCCGCGGACATCGTTGACCGGGGAATTATTCTTACCGGGGGCGGTTCATTATTAAAGAACCTCGATAAACGCCTGAGAGAAGAGACAGATCTCCCTGTATTTATCGTGGATGATCCGCTCTCTTCCGTTGTCCTGGGCGCCGGTAAAATGCTCGATAATATCGAACTCTTAAGAAAAATCGGGCAAAATTACTAATAGATGGAATGACTGCCATGATCAGAGACACCACACCCACAGAACGGAAAATAATTATCCTGGTGGCTGTATTATTTTTAAATTTAATACTGGTGTCCACCAATGTTGTTTTAAAAAGCAGGAAAACACTCTTTCAAACCGTCATCGGTTCTATTGTCTCCCCCTTTCAGATCGGGTTTCAAAAAACCGTGGATTTTGTCTCCCGCGAGCTCACCCGTTACGTCTTTTTAAAAAACAATTTCAAAAAATACCGGGCCTTAAAAAAAAAATACACCCAACTGAAATACGAAAACTATCTCTTAAAAAAAAAGATCATCGATCAGGATTTTATAACCGGGGTGAAAAAAAAACGCAGCGATTTTATAAAAGTAGACCTCATTTCCATCGATAGTAATTTTCCCCTTGCCGGTATTCAAATTAATAAAGGTTCAAAAGACGGCATTTTAAAAGATATGATGGTATTAAACGGCAGCGGGGAACTGGTGGGGAGAATCGTAGAACCCATTACTCTCTTTTCCGCCAAAGTCCGGCTGGTGACCAGTTCAATCGGGGGCATCGGTGCTTATATAAAAACCGATAAACCGGAAGAGTTGTTGGAAGGACTGTTAACCGGGAACAACACCTCCAGGTGCAGTTTTAAGTACCTGCTGGAAAATAAGAAAGTAATGGTGGGAGACATGGTCATTACCTCAGGTACCGATAAGATTTTCCCGGCCTATCTTCCCATCGGCAAAGTGGTGGCGGTGGAAAAAGAATATCTAACCCAGGAAATCCATGTGGAACCCTTTTTTATCAAAAAATCCATTAAACAATTAATTGTCATAACCGATAAATGAAAAAAAGAAGGTTTAAAGTCTTAATTTTTATTTTTTTAGTGCTTGGACAAATTGTTATCTATAAATACAGGCACCAGCTAAAATTGAACCTGGACCTTCTTTATTTGATTCTTGTCTATATTTCAGTAAAATCGGGTTTTTTGCGATGTATCTTAACCGCCGCGGTGATCGGTCTGGTTACAGACTATTTTAGTATGAATGTGCTGGGAGTGTTTGGTTTTTCCAGGACAATTGCGGGGTTTTTATTGAATGAAGTATCCAGCCGCATCGATTTGAGAAATAACATTTTTGTGTTTTTGTTGATCGCAATCTCCTTATCCCTTTCCAATTTCATTGCCAATATCTTTTTCTACTTTATTTTGGGCTTAAACCTCGACTTAAGCCTTATTTTGTATCAACCGGCCTTGACCGGTTTGGTAGGGACAGCGATTGTAATCTCAGAAAAAACAAAAGAAGACCTCAATGTTTACTGAAAAAAGGAAATTAAGCAAAGAAGAAATAAAGCGCATTACGCTTACCAGTGGTATTATTTTAATTGTTATATTTATCGTATTACTATTCGCTTTTTGGAGTGTACAGATACTGAACAACCAATATTACAAAACCCTTGCCGACAAAAACATTACCAGGGATATTGAATTGAAAGCGCCCAGGGGACTCATAGTGGATCGATATCACAACCGGCTCTCGGATAATAAGTTAAATTTTAGTCTCTTTTTGGTTCGCGAATTCAGCGAAAACCTTGAAAAATCCATTGATTTTGCCGCCGCCGTTACCGGTAAGGAAAAAAACAAGATCATCAAAAGAATTGAAAAATATGATCATTATCCCAAATACTTCATGATTCCTTTAGTAAAGGATCTATCCCTGGATAAGGTGATATACATTGAAAGCCGTTCCGACGAGCTGCCGGAGTTTAAAATCGAGATTGAGCCCGCCCGTGCGTATCCCTGTAAAGACACGGCATCTCACATATTGGGTTACATTTCGGAATTGACCGCCGACGAGCTGAAAGAAAAGAAACAGGAAGGATACAGGCTGGGAGATATCGTGGGCAAAAGCGGCATTGAAAAACAGTATGAAGCCCACCTTATTGGAACCAAAGGTATTCGCACCGTTGCCAGGGACAACCTGGGAAGAATAAGGGAGATTTTAAGTGAAGAAAAACCGGTCATCGGCAATACAGTGGTCCTTACGATTAATCTCCAGTTGCAAGAATACGTGGAAAATATCTTCAAGGATCACAAAGGAACGGTAGGCATTGTTGACCTGAAAACCGGTGGTATTCTTGCTTTGGTCAGCAAACCCAATTTTAACCCGGGATTTTTTTCCAGTGCCCTGGACATCGAGGAATGGTTGTCCCTGGCCAATGACCCGGACAAGCCCCTGCATAATAAATTCTTACAAGGGATATATTCCCCCGGGTCGGTATTCAAAATCGTGGTGGCACTGGCCGGTTTGCAGGAAAAAATCATTGACACCTCCTTTGTGTCCCACTGCAGTGGTGCGGTTAGAATACATAAGCACCTCTGGCGCTGTTGGACCTCCGGCCACGGTTCCCTGACCATTACCAATGCATTGAAACACTCTTGCAATGTTTTTTTTTACCGGCTGGGTAAAAAACTCGATATCGATATAATTGCGAAATACGCAAAAATGTTGGGGATAGGCAAAAAAACCCTTATCGATCTGCCCAATGAAAAGGAAGGGCTCGTCCCCAGCAAATCCTGGAAATATAAAACGTTAAACCAGAAATGGTTCCCCGGGGAGACCATCTCGGTGGCAATCGGCGGCGGAATCCTGAATACTACCCCTGTACAGGCTTTATTAATGATCAGCACGGTTGCTTTGCGGGGAAAGATGCCACGGCTGCACCTGCTAAAAAGCATAGAAAACAATGGAGAAGTGATACAGGAGTTTAAGCCGGAATTCAAAAAGGTACCCATAGACAAAGAAAATTTTGAAATCGT
>Ga0114923_10002553_pt1 | contig 12294 bp, 12 predicted proteins | sample SumtaG_FD_89578 | JGI IMG/M metagenome (GOLD analysis project Ga0114923, IMG submission 89578) | Deep subsurface microbial communities from Indian Ocean to uncover new lineages of life (NeLLi) - Sumatra_00157 metaG | ecosystem: Environmental > Aquatic > Marine > Oceanic > Sediment | place: near... | reverse complement strand
CGCGCTTTTTGTCGAGCGGTGTTCAAAGAAACCAAAACAATGGTCGCCAAAATTCCAATAATAGCGATAACTACCAAAAGCTCAATTAAAGTAAAGCCTTTTTGACCTCTTTGTTTTCTGAAATGCTGTAACATCTTTTTCACCCCCTTTCGTTGATAGATAAATTCTCTAAGTTCATATTTATTACTCGACCTTTTTTATTATACCATATTAAACATATTACAAGCTACCGGCCAGATTGTAAATCGGCATAAACACGGCAAAGACTAAAACTGCTACGCCCAAAGCTAGGCCTACAATCAAAACTGGCTCAATCAACTGACTCAAGTTATTAACAATATTATCCACTTCCTTGTTGTAAAAACTACTTAGTTTACCTAAAATAGCATCTAGCTTTCCACTCTGTTCGCCAGTTCTAACCATCTGATTAAATAATGGTGGAAAAACCTTGTGTTGTTCAAGTGTAGAACTAATACTCCGGCCTGATTTCACTTGATCTCTGGCCTGATAAAGAATTTTTTGAAAAACAACATTGCCAATTACTTGTCCGGAAATATTCAAACTCTGGATAATTGAAACGCCTCCTTTAATCAAAGCATTTAAATTGTCTGCAAACCGGGCTAAATATGTTTTCTGAAGAATTTTTCCAAAAATTGGTATTTTTAACTTGGCTGTATCCCAAATAAGTCTGCCTTGCTTCGTTTTTTTGTATTGCCAGACAAATATAGCAAAACCAATCAGGCCTAGTAAAAGAATCCAACCCCAGTTCACTAAGAAATCACTGACCGCAATAACTAATTTTGTTGACCAAGGCAGTTCCTGACCACTCTCAAGCAGGATTGCCGTAAGACTAGGAATAACCATCACTAAGACCAGAACACCCACTACCACAAAAGTAAATAAGATAAAGGCTGGATAAACCATTGCACCTCGGACTTTGGAAATAAGGTAGTATTCTTTTTCCAGATAGTCAGCCAGATAAGTTAAAGATTCTTGCAGCCGACCGGAAACCTCGCCAGTTTTAACCAAATTCACAGCAAAATTAGAAAATGCTTTTGGATTTTTAGACAAGGCCTTGGAAAAAGCGGTGCCGCCGTCTACATCATTAGCTGTACCAAAGATAATTTCTTTAAAATGTTCATTGTCTGATTGATTGGCCAAAGCTCTTAAAGACTGGACTAAAGGAACATCAGCTTCAATTAAAATAGCCAACTGTCTGAAAAAAACAAAAGTTTCTTTACGTTTAACCCGGTCAAAAAGCTTAATTTTCTTACCAAAAACGGGCGTCTCGCTAACAGACCGGAATCTAATAATGATCAATTTACGATCCTGAAGAGTTTTAATTGCAGCTGACTGATTAGGTGCTTCTACTGTCCCGGTTTGTAATTCTCCTTTTTGGTTCCGGGCAAAATAATTAAATTTCATAATATTTTGAAAATCTACTTTTTCTTAAGCAGCATTTTCAGTTCGGTCAGATTGGTTGAATGGAGCATTGCGTCCTCAGCAGTAATTTGACCTTGATTGACTAAATCGGCCAATGAACGATTTAAAGAGATCATACCTTCGCCAGAGCTAGTTTCAATAACTATATCAATCTGGTGAGTTTTGCCCTCTCGAATCAAATTCCTAACAGCTGAATTGGCAATCATCAGCTCAACCGCATTGATAACACCGCTTTTAAGAGAAGGGATTAACCGACGAGAAAGAATACCCAAAATGGTGGCGGCTAACTGCGATCTAATCTGATTTTGCTGGTAAGGAGGAAAGCTGTCAATAATTCGATCAATTGTCTGAGCAGCATTATTAGTATGCAAGGTAGCCAAAACTAGGTGACCAGTCTCAGCTGCTGTTACTGCACTCGAGATCGTTTCTGGGTCGCGCATTTCACCAATCATAATTACATCTGGATCCTGACGGAAAGCCTCTCGCAAACCCCGGTGAAAATCCTGAACATCTGAACCTATTTCTCGCTGATCAATAATGCATTTGTCCTGTTCAAATAAATACTCAACTGGGTCTTCAATGGTAATAATATGGTCCTGGCGAGTATGATTTATCTCATCAATTAGAGCAGCTAAAGCAGTCGATTTTCCCTGACCAGAAGGACCAACCACCAAGAAAAATCCTTGGGCAGATTTAGCAAACTGGTGACAAATTTCAGGTAAACTCAATTCATCAATCGTCCTTATCTTTTTTGGGATCAAACGCAAAGCAACACTAACTCGACCTAATTGACGATAAACATTAATCCTAAAACGGGCTTTGTCCTTGTAACCGGTTGATAAATCAATATCTCCCTGGCTAAGAAATTGTTTTTTTTGTTCTTCAGACAAAAGAGTAAAAGCTAGTTCTTGAGTATCTTCAGGACTTAGAACCGGATATTTTTCTGCAGCAATTAATTTTCCGTCAATTCTGAAAATGGGCGGACGACCGGCCGAGATATGAATATCCGTAGCATCGCTTTTAATACCCATTGATAAGATTTCATCAAATCTCCTTTTGTATTGTCCGTTTTCCATAATATATTTATCTATTTAATATTTCTTTAATTTTAGCCACTACTGCTGTTGGCGTAAAGTGAGCTTTAATAATGTATTCATCTGCTCCCAAAGACAACCCTTTTTCTACTTCGCTTTTCTGACCCAAGTTAGTCAAAAGAACGATCGGGATATCTTTAAATTTTGGATCCCCTTTTATTGCTTTTAATATTTCGAAGCCATCCATCTTAGGCAAAACAATATCTAAAAGAACCAAATCGGGTCTATCGGCTTTAATCTTAGCTAGGCCTGATTTACCATCAGTAGCCACCTCTGTTTGAAAATCATTCTGGTTGAACTTAGCCGCATACATTTCGCTAAGAAACGGATCATCTTCAATAATTAATATTTTTTTCATAAATTTTATCTAATTAGGGACGAGCTGTGTTTCGCCCAGCCGATCTTCCAAGCCTCGATAATTTTTAAATTTAGACATTATTCTTCTACGGCTCTTAACATTTCTTCAAAGGAAATGAGTCCTTGGAGAGCTTTGAAAATACCATCTTGCCTCATAGTAATCATGCCCTGTCTTTGAGCCTCTCCTTTTATTTTTGTCTCGCTTAAATCTTTGTTAATAATTTCTTCCAGCTCTGGCGTCATGGCCAGCATCTCATACAAAGCCACCCGGCCTCTAGTTCCTTTGTTGCCGCAAAACTTACAGCCAACTGCCCGATATGTTTTAAATGGTTTTTTCCAAGGAAAATCCTTTTTTTGCTCAGAAGTTAATTTATTTAACTCTTGCTCAATCATATCAGACACCTGAACCGAAACAGTAACTTCTTTTCGGCAGTGCTCACAAAGCCTTCTAACTAATCTCTGGGCAATTCCTAAGTTTAGCGAAGTTGGCAAAAGGAAAACACCGATTCCCATGTCAATCAAACGAGGAATCACGCCGATAGCATTGTTGGTATGCAAAGTTGAAAGAACTACGTGTCCGGTCAAAGCAGCATGAATGGCTAGACTGGCTGTTTCCTCATCCCTGATCTCGCCAACCATGATAATATCAGGGTCTTGTCGCAAGATATGACGCAAGCCAGAAGCAAAAGTGTAATCAATCTCCGGTCTAATCTGTGACTGATTGATTCCTTCAATGTAGTACTCAACCGGATCCTCTAAGCTGACGATATTAACACCCTCCTGGTTTAACTTATTTAAAATGGCGTAAAGAGTGGTTGTTTTACCAGAACCAGTTGGTCCGGTTATCAAAGTCATGCCAAAGGGTTGTTCAATAGCTGCCTCAAGTGTCTTAAAATTATACCCCTGAAGGCCCAGTTCAGGAAAAGTCCTCAAGCCCACGCTTGGATCTAAGACTCTCATAACCACTTTTTCTCCCCCGGACGTAGGCAAGGTAGAAACACGGAAATCAATCTTTTTCCCACCAATTACTGTATGGAAACGACCATCCTGAGGCACCCGCGTTTCATCAATCTTCAAGTTAGAAAGTATTTTAATCCGGGAAACAATGGCTGGTTGAATTTCTTTAGGTAAAATCAAACTGGTATGCAAAATTCCATCAACCCTGAAACGAACTTTAATATCTTTTTCAATCGGTTCAATATGCACATCAGAGGCTCTACCTTCAGTAGCGTGTCTTAGAATAACCGCTACTATCTTAGTAATCGGCGCTTCAGTAACTATTTTCTCAGCAATTTCCTCAACTCTGCCTTTGACTGGTTTAAGTTTCTCTTCTCCTTTTAATTCTTTTTCTAGTTCTTCAAGTGCTTTTTTAACCTCGCCTCGCAGAGTCCGATACTGCTTTAGAACATTCTTTAAACCAATCTGATCAATCGCAAATACCTTTGCCTCTAAGCCGCGGCGGCGGACGATAAATCTCAAAGCTTCTTTTGCTTTAAGATTATCAGAGTCAAGCATGCCCACCTCAAGAACGTTTTCATTTCTGGCGATCGGAACAAACTGATAAAAAGTGGCTGCTTCCTCTGGAATTTCTCTTAAAATCTCAACTGGAATGTTCTTGTTAGTTAAATCTATAAAAGGAACTTTAACTAGCTCAGCTTGTTTTGTTTTTGCTTTTTGATTAGCCATATCGATTTTCAATAACTAAAGAATCGGTCCTAGTACGATAAGAACGGATTGCTTCGTCCCTTTTGACCTATTTCCAGAGGCCACTCGCCGTAATCTTTTAAGCTTTCAAAAAGCGGATCCTTTAGGAAACTAATATCAAAGCTAATCTGATTAATAACTCTTTCAATAGCCTGAACGCCGCTAGTGCCTGATCCTGTAAGGCCCGTCCCTTCATCTATAATCGCTCCCTCGTCTACAATAGCTGAAGGGGCCGGAGCTGAAGAACGCCAAAAACCAAAATACAAAACAATTAAAGTAGCAGTAGTTATTACTACTAAACCAACAATCAAGAACTGCTGTCTTTTTTCCTGAGGCGTAGTTACGGATGATTTTTGAAAAGGTAAATTTAAATTCATAACAATAGAACCTTACTTAAGATAATAAACGTCTACTGATAGGCTAAAATCGAAAATGCCTGAAAGCTCTCCCTGACCTATTTTTCGCGAAGTAAATTTGATTCCATTAATGTCCATTGAACGGATATTTCTTTCCAAGGCATCCACATAAAGTCTAAAGGATTCATAAGAGCCCATAATCTCAATACTCAAAGGTAGACTCAAAAAAGAAGAAATCGTTCTTTTAGCTTGGTTAGCAGGTAATTGATCAGCTCCAGCTAGATCGCCAAATCCTATTGACTCAAAAAGTAAACCATTGGTTGCCGCTAAAGCATCAAACTGGACTAATAGGCGAGGAATATCTTTTTCATTGGGCAAAGATAAAGAAATCCTTTCCGCGCCTTTTGATACTTCTTCGTATTCCTGACTGAGCTGCTGAGTTTTTACAAGAAGTTCTTCAATCTTAGTTGCTTCTTCTTTTTTCAAAACTAGTTCCTGTTTTAAAACTTTGATTGATGACCAAAAAGGTATAATTAAAAGAAATACTAAAGCTGCAGCAAGGACTAAACTAATTAAACTTATGGCGATTTTACTCATAGCAAATTATTCCTCTGTCCTAAGGCGTAAAAACTCAGGATTTATCTCTATGGTTAAATTAGAACTAACCCGACCAGAGGCCTCTAAAATAACCCCTGAAAGCTCTACTTTAGCTATCCTCTCATCCTGCTCAAGAGCAACTATTTGTTTAGCTAGCATATTGTAGTCAGACGCCTCTGTTTGCACCATCACTTCAGCATCGTTAAAATTCCCGTCGAAATCAGAAAACCGAACTTGAGGCAGAATCAATTCTTCAAGCATTTTAAAAACCAAAGAAGGATAAATCCGATTCTTTAAAATCTTCTTTAAATTCTCGATTCCTTTTTTAAGCTCAGTAAAATCAGCTTCCAGCTCTAAATCCCTTTGAGCTTGCAACTCATCTACCTCTACAATTAATTCCTGCTTTTCCTGATTCAATTGCCTTTGATAGACCCAAAGTCCTAAACAGACTGAGCCGGCAATAAGCAATATAGCGATTGATATAGTGAGCCAGAGATTACCTCGGGAAGCCGCCTGATCACCAAACTGCTTAAAGCTAGCCACTGACGATTTGAGACCAGACTTAGACCGACTTCCCTTCTGGTATTTTTCTGGCATTAGTTTAATATCCATAAAATTATTCCCTCATTGCCAAGCCAACTGCTACGGCTAAAGAAGGTCCTAATTCTTTTAAAACTCTTTCTAGTTTGGTTGGATAACCTAATCTGGCAAAAGGATCGCCAACTGTGGCATCCAAGGTTAATTTAGTAGATACATAATCAACAAAACCAAACAGCTGAACTCCGCCGCCTATTAAAATGGCTTTTTCAACTTTCCTGGTATATTTCCCTTGATAATTATCAATTATCTTTTTAATTTCAAGCACAATGTGGCCCAAAGCAGACTGAACACTGCCTTTCAATTTTAGCTCCTGATGATTAGCTGATCCACCGGTTGATAATTCTTTTTTTAGTTTCTCTGCTTTTTCTAAACTAAAGCCTGATTGCTGGGCAATTGCTCTAGTTATCTTAGCTCCGCCAAGCTCAAGATTATGGACAGCTCTAATATACCCGTCATCAATAATACTAACATTAATCGAACGGGCTCCGGCATCGATTAAAACAAAAGTGCTTTTATCATTGGCAATTAGAGCACGAGCTAAGCTAAAGGTTTCTTCTTCTATCCCCTTGAGAACTAAGCCAGCTGAACGAACTATCTTAGTGTAGCTACTGATAACCTCTTTAGGTACAGCAATCAACAGAACTTGGTGATCAGACCGTTTGCTTGGATCGGTTGGCTTGTTTAATGGATTAACAACACTCCAGTCTAAAACTACTTCAGAAATAGGCACTGGAATATATTTTCTTGCTTCAAAAGGAATTGCCGCGGAAATCTCTTTCTCAGGCATGTTGGGAAAATCAATTAAAGTAGAAAAGCTGGAATAAACAGGTATTGAAAGAAAAACATTTCGAGAATTGATTTTAGCCTCCTTAATCCCCTTCTTTATTATCTCAACCATCTCACTATCAGAAATCTTGGAGCCAGGCTGACCAACTTGGTAATCTTCCTTTTCAAGATATTTAGTTAGGGGATAAACAGCATAGTTTTTTAACCTATGCCGCCCTCCTTCTTTTGTCAGCTCAACCACCTTTACCGCTGAAGCACCAATATCAATACCTAAAGAATCTTTTGATTTTTTACTAAACAAAAACACATTAATAAATCTTTCTATCTTGTCTTTATCTATTGGAAATTATACCATAAATTAAATAGCAAAGGAATTTCATATGTGGAAAACTATCTTTGAACTGTTTTTCCCAATTATCTGTCTTGGATGTAAAAAACCAGGATCTCTTATCTGTCCTAGTTGCTTTAGAAAAATACCCTTACATAAGAAGGGCTCTTTAAAATCCAATCAAACAAACCTTGATAAGCTTATCATCGCCACCTATTACAACAATCCCCTGGTCAAACAAATGATTTATCGTTACAAGTATGATTTTATCAAAGATTTGTCAAAACCCCTGGCTAAGTTAATGATCAGACAATTAAACAAATCTCTAGAACTTAGATCAGAAGACCCCATGCTTATCCCAATACCGCTTCACAAAAAAAGACTCAAGTGGCGTGGCTTTAACCAAGCCCATCTTTTATCTCTAGAGATCGCTCAAGGGTTAAATATATTGACCAATGATAAAGTTCTATCAAGGGTCAAACATTCACAACCGCAAATGAGCATCAAAAGCTCAAAAAAAAGAAGGGAAAATATTAAAAGCGTATTCAAGGTCAATCCAGACTTTAAAGATGAGATTAATAACAAGACAATTATCCTAATTGACGACGTTTCAACCACCGGAGCTACTTTAGAAGAAGCAGCCCGAACCCTAAAAGAACTTAAACCAAAACAAATCTGGGGACTGGTCATCGCCCGAGGATAGATTGACTACTAATAATTAGGGTGTTAAAGTGATAATAAGGAGAGGTGCCGGAGTGGTTTAACGGGACACCCTGCTAAGGTGCTATACCTTCACAGGTATCGAGGGTTCGAATCCCTCCCTCTCCGCCAGAAATTCTGGAGAGATGCCGGAGCGGTTTAACGGGACAGTCTTGAAAACTGTTGTAGTAGCAATACTACCGTGGGTTCGAATCCCACTCTCTCCGCATGGCTAATATTCTTAACCTTAAAGACATACCGCAACAAGAGCCAATCCCAGAACAAGAACCAGCTCCTAAAAAGATAGTTAAAAGAATAAAAAAGACCAGGAAAAACCCGGACCAGGTCAAATGGACGGCGCTGGAGTTTGAACACTATCAAAAAAGTAAATCCTGGTTCTTGGTTTTAGGATTGATCGCCATTGGTTTGTTTGTCTGGGCTCTATGGACCAGAAATGTCCTTTTTGCTCTTTTAATTGGCTTGAGCTATTTTTCCTTATCAGTTTACGCTTTAAAAAAACCAAGAAATGTTTCTTTAACTATTAGTCCACGAGGTATCAGAGTCAATAAAACTCTTTATGATTTTGACAGCATAAGGTCTTTCTGGATTTTTTATGAACCGCCTCATACCAGAGAACTAAGTCTGCGCAGTAGAAAAACATTCGTGCCTTACATTAAAATACCTTTAGGTGAACAAAATCCGGTTGAAGTAAGAGATTTTTTAATCAAATACCTGCCTGAGAAAAAACACGTTGAATCATTAATTGATAATTTAGCCAAAAGCTTGCGCTTTTAAGTGCCCATAGCTCAGTGGATAGAGCGTTTCCCTGCGGAGGAAGAGGTCGTAGGTTCGAATCCTACTGGGCACGCCATATAAATGTCAATCTCGATCAACAGTAAAATTGAACAACTTAACAAAGTAGGTCCCGCTTATTTAAAAAAGCTCCACAAGCTTGGAATAAATAACATTAGGGACCTTTTTTTTCATTTTCCCCACCGCTATGATGATTTTAGTCAAATCATTCCGATTGACCAAATAAAACAAGGACAAACAGCCACTATTTCCGGAGAAATTACTCAAATCAAATCAAGTCGCAGTTGGCAGCGAAAAATGAGCTTGACCGAGGCAATGATCAAAGACGAAACCGGCAGTATCCGAGCCGTCTGGTTTAATCAGCCATATCTGATCCAAACCCTAAAACAAGACAAAAGAGTCAATCTTTCTGGTAAAGTCACTTTTGCCGGAAAAACACTCTGCCTTTCTAATCCAGTCTATGAACTGATTGGTTACAAAAAAGAAATGACCCATACAGGCCGACTGGTGCCAGTTTATCACGAAACAGCGGGTTTGAGCTCTCGCTACCTCCGTTATCTGATTAAGCCAATTCTTTACCTAACTGACCAAATCCAAGATTACCTGCCTGAGAAGATTAAACATAAATTTCAATTAATTAACCTCGCCCCTGCAATCAAACAAATACATTTTCCAGACAATCTTCAATCAGCCAGACAGGCTCGTCAAAGAATGGCCTTTGACGAACTTTTTCTGATTCAGTTAACCACTCTTTATCAAAAACAAAAACTTGCTCAGGAAAAGGCCTCAATTATTCCTTTTAATCAAAAACTAATCAAATCTTTTGTTAAAGAATTACCTTTTAAATTAACTGATGACCAAAGGTTATCGGCCTGGGAAATACTTCAGGATATTAAAGAAGACAGACCGATGAACAGATTACTCAACGGCGATGTTGGCTCGGGTAAGACCATTGTTGCTTTAATGGCTACTTTAGAGACAGCTAAAGCTGGTTACCAAACAGCTTTAATGGCTCCGACCGAAATTCTAGCTAAACAGCATTTCCAAACCTTGAAAGATTTCCTCAAAAAACACGGTCTCAACATTGCTCTTTTAACCAGCTCAGAAACTAAAAAGGGAGAAAAAGCTTTAACTCGTCTAAAACTTAAAAAACAATTAATCCAGGGCAAGATTGATATTATCGTTGGCACTCATGCTCTAATCCAAGAAGACCTATCCTTTAAAAACCTATCTTTAGCGATTGTTGATGAACAGCATCGCTTCGGGGTTGCTCAGCGAGCTGCTCTTCAGGGAAAAATCTATCAAATGGAAGACGGACTGTCGACTATTCCCCATTTGCTTTCCATGACCGCCACTCCTATACCACGAACTCTAACCTTAACTATTTATGGCGACCTAGATATCTCTTTAATTAAAAAAATGCCTAAAGGACGAAAAAAGATAATCACTAAAATCATCAGTCCTAAAGACCGAAACAAAACTTATAACTTTATCAAAAGTCAAATCAAGCAAAAAAAACAAGCTTTTGTTATTTGTCCTTTAATAGATGAATCGGAAACGCTTGAGGTAAAGTCCGTTGTCCAGGAATATGAAAGATTATCTCGAGAAATCTTTCCTGAATTTAGAACAGCCATGCTTCATGGAAAGATAAAGGCAAAAGAAAAAGAAGAAATTATGGAAAAATTCAAACAAAGAAAAATAGATATTCTTGTCTCGACCTCGGTGGTTGAGGTAGGTATAGATATCCCTAATGCTACTGCGATGATTATTGAAGGAGCTGAACGATTTGGCCTGTCTCAACTTCATCAATTCCGAGGTCGGATCGGCCGAAGCATTGATCAATCATATTGTTTTCTTTTTACTGAATCAGACACGCAAAAAGCTAATCAGAGATTACGCGCCGTAGTTAATTCTCAAGATGGATTTAAACTAGCTGAAAAAGACCTTACGCTTAGAGGTCCGGGTGATTTTGCTGGAGTCCGCCAATGGGGACTGCCTGATTTAACCATGGCTTCACTAGACGATCTTGAGTTATTTAAAAAAAGCCGCCAGGCGGCTCAAACAGTTTTGGACGAAAACTTGATTAATTCAGTTCTTAAAAAAAGATTAGATGAATTTCAACAGCTTATCCATTTAGAATAAGGTTGACATTTATATATTAATCTGCTAGACTATCTCTAGAGGGGTTCTTAAAAAATTTAAGAAAGGGAAGAAGTGAAATGACTGGATTAACAGCAACTAAACCTGAAAGTAGAAATGGACCGAGCACCGATTTTACTCAATTTCAACAAAGTCTCGAGAAGGAGAATGAAAGACTTGAAAAAAGACTAAAGGATTATGACCGAACACTTAAGGCTCCGGATCGCCGAAACGGCGGCGGCGGCAAGGGCGGCCATGACGCAGACTGTGGAGCAAAGTCGGATCACCTATTGGAGCAAGAAATTCGGATAGCCAAGGCTGCGCTTGCAACAGTTGGCCTAGCTCTCGATAGGATTAAAAAGGGCATTTACGGAATCTGTCAAGAGTGCGGTGATCCGATCCCCAAAGCTCGCCTAATAGCTTTACCAAGCGCTTGTTGGTGCGTAGAGTGCCAAACGACCAGAGAGAATGGAGAAAAATCCGTTCTCCTTGTCTAATGACCGAACGGACTGCATTATCCTTAAGGAGTTCGTTCATTAGCACAAGGGATAAAATTATCCCTCACTTCGTCCTAAGCCGGGGATAAACGCAAAAAACGTTTGTCCTCGGCTTTTTTCTTTGTAAAATCTTATTCTTTGTCTTTAGGCGTCACCCAAAAGCCCATATACTTACCCAGCATCAGACGGGTTTGAGCTTCTAGGCCTGGAATAGCCCCAAAGACCAGAATAGTGACCGGGACCAAAATCCACTGAATAACCATGCTTAGGTGTTTTATAAAACCATAACTTTTTGGTCGTTTAGGCAAGAGCAAGGTACTGTAAATAGCCGATCCAATTAAACCAATCATAGCCATAGTCATTAAAGTTCGGGTAATCCGAGGCAGGTTGTATGAAAGTAACGTTACATTAAACTTATCCCCACCTAAAAACAAAGGTAACCAGCCTAAAAGAAAAATTAATAACGCATTGGTTGCCCAAGACCAAAAACCCTCGAACTGAACCCAGAGCCAATGGAATTTTTTTCCTATTGAAATTTTCTTATTCTTGTAAAAACCGAATAAAAGATAAGGCAAGTTTTCTACTCCCCAACCCCAACGTCTTTGCTGTTTGTAAATATTAACTGCCGTTTTAAAAAAACTGGAAGACAGATTAGCGTCCATTGATACTGGATAATACAAAGGAATAGTAGAATATTCTCCTTGGTAAAAAAGTAAATTCTGCCAGAAAATACGTGAGTCTTCTGAAACCACATTGGTTGGCCAATAATCCACTTCAACTAAAGCCTTAAAACTAATTGATTGCGATGAAAAAGTAGAAAGCCTTTCAGGTCTCTGTTGTTGCATCATCTGCCAAAAGGTGCCTGAGGTGGCAACCACTCG
>Ga0114923_10002552_pt1 | contig 12295 bp, 11 predicted proteins | sample SumtaG_FD_89578 | JGI IMG/M metagenome (GOLD analysis project Ga0114923, IMG submission 89578) | Deep subsurface microbial communities from Indian Ocean to uncover new lineages of life (NeLLi) - Sumatra_00157 metaG | ecosystem: Environmental > Aquatic > Marine > Oceanic > Sediment | place: near... | reverse complement strand
TCTCTGAAACCGGTATTCAAATGATGATGGAAGCACTCAATTGGATTGGAGATCAATGTTATGTTCAGAAACATCCGAGGTTTGAGGAGGGCTCTGAGCATCATTTCGTGTACAATCTTGAGTATGTAACCGGAAAGCATTTTGTCCATGGTCAGGCCGTCTGTCTGGGGTGTTTTATAATGTCCATGCTACAGGAGAATGAACCTGAAAAAGTACTTGAAACAGTGCGTGAAACAGGGGTCGATATCAGACCGGAAAGCCTGGGTGTTTCATGGGATGAAATTAGAGATACTTTCTTAAGTCTAAACGCTTTTGTTAGAAAAGGAAAACTTCCTTATACAATTCTCTATGAAAAGGATATAACAGAGAATTTTTTAGAGAAAATAAAAATGGCTTTAGCAAAGCCATATTAAAAAATAGGAGGAAAAGTTATGAGAGTAAAACAATGGTTGGTTCTGCTCCTGGTTCTTTGCTGTGCAGCGGTTCTTTTCGCCGGCGGCAAGCAGGAACAGAAGGAAGCTGCAGTGGATGAGGGAAAACCCTATGCGGGTGTTACAATCAGGGTTATTGCTGAACAGCAAAACCCAACTCTTGCCATGCAGAAGCAGATTCCTAAATTTGAAGAATTGACGGGAATCAAGGTTGATCTGGAAATGGGGCCAATGGATAATGTGGTGAGCAAAGAGGTCCTGGCTTTAGAGAGTAGGTCCGGTGCTTATGACTTAATTTCTACACCATATCAGTTCCTTGGCCAATTTGTAGTAAACGACTATCTTCAGTCAATTGATCCATTCCTGGACAATGAAGATCTCCGCCTGGAAAAATTTGACAGGAATGATCTTATTGCCGGTATGGTTTCAGCTTCGGGGGAATGGAAGGGTGTAAATTATGGAATTCCTTCCAATACATGCATAATGATGATGTTCTACAGAAAAGATTTCTTTGATAATGCGGATGAGAAAACCGCTTTCAAGGCAAAATACGGTTATGGACTTGAACCTCCTGTTAACTGGGAGCAATATAGAGACATGGCTGAATTCTTTACCAGAAAAGCGGGAGCAACTTTAGCAGGAGAAGTTTTAAAAACCGATTCTTATGGTGTCAGCATTGCCGGCAAACGACACGACGCAATGACCTGTGAGTGGTTGAATTATGCCTGGTCCTTCGGTGGAGGGATATTTGATGAAAGTGGCAAGCTGATAATGGATAATGCCCGAAACGTTGAAGCTCTTGAGTATTTTAAAGAGATGGCTAAGTTCTCTCCACCAGGTGTAAGTAACAACACCTGGGATGAGCTGACAACCCAAATGCAGCAGGGTATTGTAGCTATGCAGATTCAGTGGAACGATTGTGCTCCATCTGTAGAGGATCCATCTGCCTCAAAAGTGGCTGGAAAGGTAGGGTATGCCGCTATTCCACAGGGTAAGGCCCCCGCAGCCCATTACGGCGCCTGGACCTACTTTATACCTAAGGATGCTCCCAACCCGGAAGCAGCCTGGCTCTTCCTGCAGTGGGTGAATACCTATGAAGTGCAGAAAGCTATAGCGCTGGCAGGCGGATTCCCCTGTCTTACTTCTGTGTATCAGGATCCTGATCTTTCTAAGAATTTACCATACTGGCAGGGCAGTCTAGCAGCATATGAGATCAGCTCGAAGCGACCGCGAATTCCTGAATGGAACACTATGAATAACGAAATGATGCTCGAACTTTCGAAGGTCATTGCGGGAGAGCAGACAGCAACTCAGGCCTTAGGCAATCTTCAATCCAAATATGAAGATCTTTTGAAAGGTCAACTGCCAATTACATATCAATAGATAAGTGAAAACGGCAGGGGAATTCCCCTGCCGTTTTTCTAATAAGTTAATATTACCACTCCGGAGAACGTTATGAGTCTAAAGGTAGGATATAGTCAGAGAACAGCGTTCTTTTTCCATTTACCTGCAATTATTATTCTGAGCCTGATTACAATGGTCCCGCTTGCCTACAATATCCGAATGAGTTTTTTCAATTTTAGTCTTTCTATACCCGGAAGCCGGAATGTATTCATTGGTTTGCAGAACTATATAGATATTATTACAGACCAGGAATACTGGAACGCCATGTGGGTAACTGTTAGATTCGTGTTGGCTTCAACTTTGATGCAGTTGTTTTTTGGAATTATCATAGCTCTATTACTCCATTATTTTACAGGTAAAGGAGGTAAGGTACTCACTTCGATAGTGATGATTCCAATGATGGTAGCCCCCCTGGTAGTAGGATTGATGTTTAGTTTTATCCTGAATCCTCAGTTCGGGCTCTACTCTTATCTGTTGGATATATTCAAGCTCAATTTTTTCCAAAACCCCTTTGAGCTATGGAGGGAGTGCTTTATTTACCCTTATCATGACGGATGTTTGGGAGTGGACACCATTTATGGCTTTAATGACTCTGGCTGCTCTTAAGGCAGCTCCTGTGGAACCTTATGAAGCCGCAATAATCGATGGAGCAAACAGGTTTCAGGTTTTTTTCAGGATTACTTTACCATTAATAAGGCCTGTAGTTATTGTTTCAATATTCCTCAGGGCAATCGAGGCTTTCAAGGTCTTTGATAAACCATACATTCTGACAGGGGGAGGGCCGGGAAATTCAACAGAGGTTATCGATATATTCACCTACAGGGAAGCTTTTGTAAATTACAATTTCAGCTACGCTGCCACATCTTGTGTTTTACTTTTTATTTTGCTACTTAGCGCAGGTATTCTCTACTGGAGATTTTTTATCAGGATGAAAGAAAATGACTAGAAGTACCTCTATTACGAGAAGAGTAATCTTGATTTTATTTATACTCTTCATATTTAGCTATCTTATACCCTATGTATGGCTTATTGCTACTTCCTTTAAAACAAGGTTGGATGCTTTTTCCATGCCGCCGAAAATAATTTTTAATCCGATTACAGACAATTACCGGACTGTATTTTTAGAAAAAAAATTCTTACTAAATATGAAGAACAGTATTATAATAACATTCGCTGTAACTTTGATTTCCCTTACGGTAGGGGTGCCGTCGGCTTACGCTTTTTCAAGATTTTCAATGCGAGGCGACAAGGTTTTTTTCTTCTATCTACTGGGTACACGTTTCACGCCTGTAATTGTTCTTTCCCTCCCACTTTATTTTATAATGAGCAATATGAAGCTTCTTAACACATTTACCGGAATAATTATCGCTCACACAGCCTTCAATATTGCGTTTGTTATTTGGATGATGAAGGGTTTTTTTGACACTATTCCTAGGGAAATCGATGAATCGGCTCGAGTAGATGGTTGTTCATGGTTAAGTGTTTTTATCAGAATAGCAGCACCATTATCCGTGCATGGCATTTCCGCAACCGGGGTATTCTGTGCTATAAACTCATGGAATGAATTCTTAATGGCCTTAATCCTTACGGGTAGAAATACAGCAACTTTGCCCGTAGCGCTTCCAGGACTTATGACACCACAGGGGACATTCTGGGGGCAAATTGCTGCGGTAGGTGCGACTATAGCAATTCCTATTTTAATTTTTACATTCATCGTTCAGAAATATATGGTCCAGGGGATGAGCGCAGGAGCTATAAAATAATATTGTTCACAAAGGAGATGCTCTGGTGAATGCAAAAGCCGGCTTACTGGATTTTCAAAAGAAGGCCTCTAAGTACCTGACTGGTGGGATGTCTTCAAGTTTCAGGGCGAATCATTTTTCAGGTATACCAATGTATGTTGATAAAGCGCGGGGACCTAAATTCCGCGATATATCGGGTAAAGAATATATAGACTTTTTTATGTGCCATGGAGCGGTGCTCTTGGGACATGACCGCAAAGAGATCAATGATGCAATTATAAAATCTTTAAAACGGGGTTATTTCGCGGGTTTTGATTCAGAAGAAACCCTGGAGTTTTCAAAAAAGATTATTGATATAATACCCTGCGCAGAACAATTGCGTTTTGTAAATTCAGGAAGCGAAGGGACTCTGCTAGCGTTAAGATTGGCAAGAGGATATACGGGTAAAGATAAAATAATAAGAATCGATGGTCATTTTCATGGGGTTCATGATTATGTTCTTGCCAATAATTTGGTGACAAAAATTGATCTAGCCAATGATGGAACCCGGATTTCTAAAGTTGTCGGTCGAACAGCAGGTATTCCGGATATTGTGGATAAGGTTATGGTTACAGTTCCGTGGAATAATATCGACACAATGGAAAAAGTATTTAAAGATCAAGCGGGCGAAATCGGCGGCATCATAATGAATATCATCGATTATAACAATGGATGTATAACGACAACCAAAGAGTATCTTCAGGCTGTAAGGAATCTTGCAGATAGATATGAAGTTGTTCTTATTTTCGATGAGATTTTATCGGGATTTAAAACCGGTTTATCCTGCGGACAGGGATATTACGGTGTAACACCGGATATCTGTACGTTGGGGAAAGCTCTGACGAACGATGTGCCACTCGGGGTGGTGGCGGGAAAAAAAGAGATAATGGACAAGATTATGGATCCTGAAGATCCGGTTATCGCCGGAGGCACTTTTTCAGGAAATCAATTGGGAATAGCTGCAGGAATAGCTTCCCTTAATATTTTATCGAGACAGAACTTTTATGATGAGTTTTTAAGCAGAGCTGAAAAATTTTACACTTCACTCCAGGAACTCTTTGTCAACAAAAATATCCCGGCTTCAGTACAGTACCTGGGTGCCGGGTTTTCTATTTATCTCGGTGTCGAAAAGCAGATCAAATGCTACAGCGAGTTTAAAAACCTTGATCCTGACCTGGAAAGAGAGTTCTTTATTTCCTGTATTGAACATGGATTGTACTTTCATACGGATTTCACCATATCTGCGGCCCATGACGAGGTCACTCTGGGTAATGCGTTGGACAGATTCGAGACCGTGATGAATAAGTTAAGAAGAGTGTAAGCATATGTCTATGCAGGGATTTCTTGCCAGAGACGATCGAGCAATTACCCAGGTGTATTTTCGCGATCCGGTTGTTATGGAACGGGGAGAGGGAGTTTTCCTTTATGATATAGAAGGGAAAAGGTATTTGGATTTCTCCGCTCATTACTCTTCATGTTGCCTTGGGCATTGTAATAAGAAGCTTATTACCGCTATTGAAGCTCAAATGTCAAAACTCATTTCTGTTTCAGCCCAGTTTTCGTCTATGGAACGTATATATCTGGCGGAGAAACTGCTTTCACTCACAAACGGAAAATATGCAAAAGTTCTGTTTGGCTGTACCGGTTCCGATGCGATTGAGTTCGCCATAAAAGCAGTAAAACATCACAAAAAAGGTGGAAATATTATTACATTCTGGCGGGGTTACCATGGGGCTACTGCAGGGTCGGCAGCTGCGACGGGAAAGGCGGAGACTATTCAAATAGATGAAAACATTTCCGATTTGCTTCCCGGAGGATTTATTCATGTCTCACCACCTTACTGTTATAGATGCGATTATGAGAAAAAACATCCTGATTGTGATTTATTCTGTGTAAGATATATTAAAAAAAGAGTCGCCCAGGATGGTTGTGACAATATTGCAGGAGTGATCATTGAACCTGTTCAAGCAGCAGGTGGCGTTATTGTACCACCTGAAGGCTATATGGAAAAACTGAAACAATTATGTGAAGAAATGAACTCCCTGCTCATATTCGATGAGGTGGTTACCGGTATAGGCAGAACGGGCACGATGTTCGCCTGTGAACATTGGGGAATATATCCGGATATTCTTGTTGCCGGCAAGGCATTAACCGGTGGATATATTCCCGGATCCGCGGTTTTAATGAAAAAAGATATAGCTGAATCTATGGACAAGCTTACTCTGCATGGACATACGCATTCAGCCTATCCCCTTATGTGTGCTTCAGCCCTGGCCAATCTCAAGATAATTGAGCAGGAAAAGCTCTGCGATAATGCGCATATTGTAGGAAAACTCCTGCATACCCGGTTGCTTGGATTGAAATCGATAAGCGATAAAATTGGGGATGTTCGCGGAATTGGACTACTTCAAGGCATAGAAATAGTATGCGGGAATGGTTCAAAGAATGCTGATTTTATTTTTGCCGAGAAACTTTATAGTAACCTGCTGAAAGCGGGAGTAATTACAGAACTTGAAAGCTCATACCGCCTTGAGAGCAGTGTACTTGTTCTGCATCCGCCTCTTGTCCTGACAAAAGAACAGGCAGAGGAAGCTGTTGAAATAATAAGGAATGTTCTTATCAATTTATTAAAATAATTCAGAATAGAAAAGGAGAAATGTATGCTTGCAATTAAAGGCGGTAAGCCTGTTCGAGATGCAAATATGAATCCCTGGCCTCAATGGCCGGTGTGTGGAGAAGAAGAAAAAGTACTTTTACTGGAAGTCCTTGAAAGCGGTGTCTGGTCATATAATGGACCAAAAGAAAATGATTTTATTCGGCTGTGGAAAGGATTCTCCGATTCTGAGTATGTTTTGCTTGTTGCCAATGGAACCGTAAGCCTGCAGATAGCGCTCGAGGCTCTGGACATAGGTATCGGCGATGAAGTTATCGTTCCGGGAATCACCTGGCAGGCAACTGCGGCGGCTGTTCTTGATATAAATGCTGTTCCTGTAATTGTTGATGTTAAGCCCGATACATGGTGTATCGATCCCGAAGCAGCGGAACAGGCAGTAACTTCTAGAACAAAAGCCATAATACCTGTACATCTTTATGGCAACATGGCGGATATGGATGCTGTTATGAAAATTGCCGGGAAACATAATCTGAAGGTAATCGAAGATGCCTCTCATAAACATGGAGGCGAGTGGCGCAGTAGAAAAGCCGGAAGCATCGGTCATATTGGTAGTTTCAGCCTTCAGCTATCTAAAATACTGACGGCAGGTGAAGGGGGTATTCTCACAACCTCAGATCCGGAAATATGGATAAAACTCGATGCACTACGAAACTGTGGTCGTAGACCTACTAATGTTGAAATCGATAAAGGTGCAGGACAGTACGGACTTGAAGGTGGCCTCATTCAATCGGGAAATTACCGTATTACCGAATTCCAGGCTGCAGTGCTTATTGCTCAATTGGGACGTTTGGAAGAGCAGAACACACTGCGTGAAGAAAATGCCCGTTACCTGGATGATCTTCTTTCGGAAATACCGGGTATTAGCCTGATGCGTAATGATGATCGGGAAACAAGGAAAACCTATTTTAACTATGCCTTCAGGTATGATGAAAAAGAGTGGGGTTTTCCAATACAAACTTTCCGTGAAGTTCTCTCCAAAGAAATAGGATTTCTGGTTGAATCGTGCTATCAGCCACTCAATGATTGCACCCTTTACCAGCCTTTAACAAAAAAAAGGTATACAATTGACAAGGAGCACTTATCAGCAATTGACCCTTCGCGTTTCTATTTGCCTGTATGTGAGCGTGTATATAAGCATGAAGCGGTTACAATTGCACATAGACTGCTGATGGGTAAAAAGGGCGATGTGCAAATGATTGCTGATGCAATTAAGAAAATATTGACATATAAAGCCATCCTGGTTAAATAAAAAGAGGTTCGCAATGGGGAAAATCAGAGTGGGAATTGTAGGATCCGGTTATATCGCACACTACCATGCCAGAGGTTTACAGGAATGTAATTCTGCAGAACTTAACGCAATAGCGAATCCAACGCTTGAAAAGGGGAAAGATTTTGCCGGCAAGTATGGACTCAAACATGCATTCTCATCCGCAGATGACCTTATTAACTCGAAGATAGTGGATGCTGTTATAATATCAACACCCAATGTATTTCATTCAGAATATGTATTAAAAGCGTTCAAAGCAGGTCTTGATGCTTTTGTAGAAAAGCCCATGGCTTGTTCGGTTGCCGAGGCTGAAGCGATGAAAGAGCAAGCCCTAAAGGAAGGCAAAGTATTGATGGTCGGGCATATGTGGCGCTTTGACAGGGAAGTCCGCTATCTGGAAAATCTTGTATCCTCAGAGAAAATCGGCAGGATATTCAAAACAACCGGTTATGGAATACATACAAATTGGGGACCCGCTGGTTGGTTTACACAAAAAAAACTATCCGGAGGAGGCGCCCTGGTGGATATGGGGATTCACGCTATCGATACAGTCCGGTTCATTTTGGGCGATCCTCATCCTGTTAAAGTATATGCAAGAATCGGAACATATATGAAGGATTTTGATGTTGATGATACCGGCGTACTAATAATCACCTGGAATAATGGTACCACCTCGGTAATTGAAAGCGGATGGTGGCAGCCCCATATGGATGGTCCTGAAGCCGGCACAAAACTTTACGGTACAAAGGGCTTTGTCTGCCTCTTTCCCACCCATGTAAAATTATCTGTGAACGAGAGACCTGGGATATTTACTCCTGAGTTCCCGGAACGTGATGAGCACTGTGATCAACACATGTACACCCTTCAAATGAAAGAATATATCCGCGCCATTGAAGAGAGAGATACACCATGCCCCGGAGCTGAGGAGGGACTGGTGAATATTAAGATTCTTGAAGCTGCTTACAGATCATCTGAAACAGGTGAAGCGGTTTCACTGCAATAGCAGACAAATAGTAGCGTTCTCTCTTGACCCGACTGTCGGGGAAGATATACTGAAAACCATCTTTAATAACCAGGAAGGCTTTGGAAAAAGGGAACATTGATGCAAAATAACACTGTATATTCGCATTTGCAAAGTGTTTTTGAAAGCGCTGTCAAACGCGTTGATCCCTATGCAATGATCCGTGATCACCTTTTTATCAGGGATGAGAGACTTCATATAAAAATGGAATCCTATGAAAAATCATTTGACCTGGCTGACTATGATTCGCTGATTGTCCTGGGTACCGGGAAAGCAACGGCGAAAATGGCGGTCGCTGTAGAGGAGTTGCTTGGCGGCAGAATAAAAAAAGGATTGATCTCGGTAAAAAAAGGACACACTGAAGAGCTAAGATATATTGAAACGATTACAGCGGGGCATCCTGTTCCTGATAAAAGGAGTGTTGAAGCGGGTCAGAGGATTGCTGCTTTGAGCGCGGATGCGGATGAGCGCACCCTTTTTATCAACCTGATTTCAGGGGGGGGATCGGCTCTCTTAAGCTATCCCCTGGCAACTGCAGCGGCAAGTGTAACCCTTGAGGATAAGCAGAGGGTAACCAATATGCTGCTCGGCTGCGGCGCCACAATCCAGGAAATCAACTCTATCCGCAAGCATATTTCTGCGATCAAGGGAGGCCGCCTGGCCAGGTTGATGTGCCCGGCCACTTCGATAAACCTGATCCTTTCCGATGTTGTGGGTGACCGGCTGGATACTATAGCCTCCGGCCTGACCGCCGGAGATCAAACAAGCTATGAAGATGCATTGTGGATAATTGAGAAATATTCTCTAACTGAGGAGCTGCCTGCCGGTGTCGGGCAAATCCTGGCCCTGGGAGCAAAGGGAGATATTGAAGATACTCCGGCTCCGGATGATCCCCTCTTTGAAAAGGTACACAATGTTTTGATTGGCACCAATTTTTCCGCGCTTGCTGCCGCTAGGCAGCGGGCAGAGGAATTGGGATACCATACCATGATCCTATCCTCCAGGATCACCGGTGAGGCAAGAGAAGTTGCCAAGTTTTTCTTAGGGATAGGCCGGGATATAAATAAGTACGGGGTTCTGGTGCAGAAGCCGGCCTGCGTTATCGCGGGAGGTGAAACTACAGTTACCCTGCAGGGGAATGGGCTCGGCGGCAGAAACCAGGAGATGGCCCTTTCCTTTTTGTATGAAGTGGCTAATGATCCTGCAGATGCAGAAGGCATCTATTTTCTCTCTGCCGGTACTGATGGGAATGACGGTCCTACTGATGCGGCGGGAGCATTTGCCGCTTTGGATATAGTGCCTGCACATGGTGGAGCAGTGTCGGATATTACCAGCTCTCTTAAGGATAATGATTCTTATAACTATTTTAATAAAATAGACCAGCTTCTAAAAACCGGGCCCACCAATACCAATGTCGGTGATGTGCAGATTATGATTGTGCGCTGAATAAAAAGTAAAAGCAGCAGAGCAGATCTACCGGTCTATTCATTTATAGATGAATAGTATTTCAATCAAAAACTGGCCGAAATCTGAGCGTCCCCGGGAGCTGCTTTTAGATAAAGGCCCACCGAAGGTCTCTAACGCAGGTTTGCTCGCTGTTATCCTGGGTTGTGGTACTGCCGGAAAGGATGCAGTTGCTTTAGCAAGAGAATTGCTGAAAGCTTTCGGGGGCTTAAGAGCTTTATTCAGCGCCGGATATTCGGATTTGAAAAGGATAAAGGGGCTGGGAGATGCCAAGATCTCCAGAATTTTATCCTGTATTGAGCTGGCCAAAAGGCAGTTTGAGGAAACTGTTTTAGCTAGAGAGTGTATTGAAAGTCCCCAGGATGTTATGGAATATCTCGCTTTCTCCATGCGGGATTTAAAAAACGAAATTTTCAAGATTCTCTATCTCGATCAGGCAAATAGTGTATTATTTATTGAAGATCAGGCAGTGGGAACAGTAGATCATGCTGTAATATATCCCAGAGAGGTTATTAAAAAGGCGCTGGACCTGGCGGCAAGCGCTATAATATTTGTTCATAATCATCCCGGCGGAAACCCGAGCCCCAGTACCCAGGATTTAGAGATAACTGACAAACTCTTTGCAGCCTGCCGGGCCGTAGATATAAAACCTTTGGATCATATCATCATCACACCCAATGGATTTCATAGCATAATTAACAGCAGGTTGACGGCAGTCGGCTGATGCGAAGGGATATGGCCTTTCTGAGTGGCAAACACAAATCAAATGGTGGTAATTGATCCAGGCCGGAAATTGCTTTTTTAGAACTTTTATTATAGAATAGTAATACTATGAAAAGAAATAACAGTATTTTGCCGGTAATGCTTTTTATTTTCCTGGTTCTTTCTTTCAGCAGTTTAGCGGCTGAGGAGACCGGTCCTGCTGCAGCGGTAATAATATACAATGAAGGGGAAGACTTTGAGATTATAGATGGAGCAGGAACACCGGTGGAGGTTCTGGATATTATCGGCCATGAGCTCCATGAAGGGGATGTGATAATAACTTATGATGACACCTTTCTGGAACTTCAAGTAATTTCCTCTCACAATATAATAAAGATTGCTGAAAATACTGATTTCCAGCTGGAAACCATGGAACAGGGTAAAACCTCCAATTTCAAGATGCTCTATGGAAGTGTACGGGCTAAAGTGGCAAAGCTGGGTAAAGGTGAGCGTTTCCGAATTGAGGGTAGATCAGCGATAGCCGGGGTCAGGGGAACCGACTTCGGCATGAGTGTAATTGTTCCCCAGACAGGCGACTCCACTGATGCGGTAACGCAGGTTTACTGTTTTGATGGCGAGGTTGAGGTGCAGCACCAGGTGGAGATCGCGGGGAAAGCCATTGAAGAAACTGTTATAATAACGGCTGACACCATGGTTTCGGTATCTCCGATAGAGCCGGAAAAGGCGTTGGAAATAATTCCGATTGCTGATCAGATACGGAACTACTGGCAGGAGAATCCATTTAAAGGTACTCCCCTGTTTCAGGAAGAAGGTGAAGTTGTACAGGCGCCGCCTTTGCAGTTGGATTTGATGATTGCCGAACTGGAGAAGAAGCGTAAGGGATCGTTGATCGCCGGCGGACTTTTTCTCTCCCTGGGCATGCTCCTGGATGCGGCTGGCGGCTGGTCTATATACTACAGCGCCAATGAAAGCGGCTTGAGTAATCCGGCCGATTGGGAGAGTGGCGGAAGAGCCATGCTTGTTTCAGGTACTTTTTTTCTTACCAGCTCAATTTTTACTTTTATCAGGGCGGCAAAGCATAAAGCGGAAATCAGAGAACTCAAAGCCGGCCCATAGAGGCAGGCTGAAGCCCGGATAATCAGAGCAGGCCGCAGTTAAGACTCAATCGGTATGATATCCAGCCGCTCAATATTGAATATTACCCAATCACCCCGGTGATTTTTCAGGAATAGACGTTCTTTTATCTCAAAGCTGAGCGGAGCGGGCGTTGCGCGTGGAGCCGGCGCGGCAGGTACACCCGGTTCCCGGATTTGCTCTTCTTCCTGAGGAGCAGGCAGCCATTTTTTATAGGTGGCAGTGAATACCGGCAGAGCTCCCTCAGCTTCCTGGAACAGGTGTAAATCCGTTACCCCGAAAACAGTTAGCGGCGGGGTCAGTTCGGGACGGCCCTGGCGCTGCCACTCATCAGCCGGAAGAATGTTGGATCGTCCCTCATACCCTTTAGAAACCCGGGAAAGCACATACAGGTGG
>Ga0114923_10002551_pt1 | contig 12298 bp, 19 predicted proteins | sample SumtaG_FD_89578 | JGI IMG/M metagenome (GOLD analysis project Ga0114923, IMG submission 89578) | Deep subsurface microbial communities from Indian Ocean to uncover new lineages of life (NeLLi) - Sumatra_00157 metaG | ecosystem: Environmental > Aquatic > Marine > Oceanic > Sediment | place: near... | reverse complement strand
TTCATAAATTAACACACACTATTTCTTTCTTATTCACACTTATTTATTCTACCTTTATTTCCCCTATTGACATTCGATCTAACCTGTGTTACATGTGTCTTGGAGGATTATCAGTTAATGCCTGAACAAAAGTCGAAAATGCATTACATCGTTTATGACGCTGGATCTCCGTGGAAACGATCAACCGATCTCGTCAGGGATTATCAACAGGTTTTCAAAAGCTTATCCACTACTCCACTAGGCCGCGCTGATCTGGCTTTGCTCTCTTCGTTGCCATCTGACAGCTACGATTACATTGTTGGCCCGTGGGACGGCAAGGGAGTTACCCCGGACTGGCTATGGAAGGATTGTAAGGCTCTTCGCGTGATCTTCGTCAGTCACGAAACGGTGTTGCTGTGAAAGGAGGAAAGCATGTACAAAAAACTGTCTTGGCAATACTTGTGTTTTTGGTTTGGAGTCTTTGCGGTGATCGCTGCTTCGGTGTGGACATTCACAAAGCTTCTATAATCGCAGCAACAGCGGGTGTAAGTCTAGACGTTGCAAGTAGTTGGGGACATTATGAGAAGACTTCACTTTACCGATCATCGGACGGCAAATTCGGATATCGAGGCGCGGTACTCCGTCTTGGAATTTGGGGAGTATCGGCAATTGCTCAAAAGATAGTGATAAAGAGAGTGCGTAAGAAAAAGCTTGCACGCAAATTGTTTACCGTGCTAAACTTTGCAGTGTGTGGTAGTGCTACGACAGTCGCCATACACAATTGGAGGTGATTAATGGAGCTATCGATCGAAGAGAAAGCGTTGGAAGACGCTGTGGAAATTTTGAATCTGTTGGCTATTGAAGTCGGCGAAGGAGGCGCTTCTAAGTGTGCAGAGATGCTGTTGAGAGCGCGTAACAGTTTGTGGCTTAGAGTTCACGACATGAGACACATAAGACAGGAGCGCGAGATATGCAAAGGGCGCAGCTACTGAAGGCCCTGCGAGACGCAGTGAACATCATTGAGCGTCTTGAAGACTACATCAGAGCCAGTGGTGATTTGCACGGCGTCGCCACTCTGCACGAAGCCAAACTCTACTTACAGCTTCAACACAACGAATTGAGGTTTGCCCCTCGTTGGACCCGTAAACGATGAACCCTGTGGAACAAAAATCGATCCAACGGATTCGCACGATCCTGTTTGATGAATACCTTGCCATGGCTCACCTAGGGTGGAAAATGTGCGAGAAACTCATGCTCGACACCTACAGATACTTTGTGTCCGAGTGTGATAGATTAGATGCGAGAGAAAGGAAAGCAGCGTATGACCACAAAAGATACGCCACGAAAAAGGCCGGTGAGAAAGAGCGCACCAGCTAAGGCTTTTGGGACATGGTTTAGGTGTCCGCGATGCACGGGACGCAGCATCATTTTCCAGAAGCGTGAAGCAACATACTCATGCCGTCGTTGCGGCAATGAGTTTACGATAGACTGGGACGCGAAGAAGTGTCTTGATCTACCTACAACGAAGGGGGCTGCATGAACTATCAAGAACTTTGGCTGCAAGCCGAGGAACAAAAGAAAATTGAAGACGTAACCCCGCAGTGGGTGCCGTGGGAAGCGGAGGGCCAGTTCATCGTTGGCCGTTTTCGCGGATCGTCGGAAGTGACTTCTTCGCTTGGCGAGGGCACGTACCAGCAATACCTCTTCGACACTGACGAGGGTTTGGTGAAATTCTCACTTGGCCGGGCGACTGACAACGAACTGAAGACAGTCATGGTTATCGGCCATGTTTTCCAGATCACTTTTCTAGGTCAGGTCAAGATCAAAGGAGGACGCCACTTAAATCAATTCAAGGTGCAGACCATTCCGGGCAGCTTTGATCCTGGAGAATCGGCTCCTGAAGGCGCATACTGACAGAAGGGAGGACGTAGGATTGGCAAAGAACAGCACGCGAAAGCAGATCACGAACGAGGCGCGGAAAATGCTCTTTGACATTGAGAACGCCATGATGCGCTTGAAACGGATCGATGAGTTGGGGCAATGCCGATCTCCGGTGATCGACAAGTTTGTTCCTCCTTTGATCCAGTCATTGAATACGGTGCATGGCTTTGTAGAGACTTTCCGTTCCAAGCTATGATTCAAGGCCCGGTGTTGAGAGCGCCGGGCCTCACTTTTTTATACCGCACTTTTAGAACAAGCAGAGGTTCAAAGCATGGACAAAGAAGAGATCATCGCAGGCATTGACGAGCAGTTGGAAGCCCTGGAGAAGCTGAAAGTATTCCTTGAACTCCTTCGACCCGTGGAGATGTTCGCTCAGTTGTTCATCCATGGCGTGATAGGTTTTTTGCTCACTGCCGTGGACTATCTAACTGTCAACCTAGTCGAGATCAAGAACCGCGTCCGAATGAGTTGAGATGGCTTTTGGAGCTATACCGGGGTCGGTAAGATCGCTGTTTCTCGCAGCAGTGCCAGGACTGTTAAAACAGGGTCTTGGCAGCAACGCCATGATCAACTGGGCCAAAGGAACGATCGGTGGATATCGGCGAGTGAACATGTTGGCTGACATCCGGCGGATCGCTGGTTTGGGAAAGCTGGAAAAAGCTGTTCGGAGCGTGAAGTCGGACGTGTTGTTTCCTCAGTACACCATGGTCGAATCAAATTACAGAGCAGCCAGGAGATACTTCGTCAAAGGAAAGATGATTGTGATCGACGATGAGACCGGCGAAGAATCCGAGCGTTGGGTCAGCTTCTACAGTAACAAACGGATGACAAAACAGGTGTGGACTGAAGACTTCATTGCTGGCTATGCCGAAGGCCGCTATGGAGCATACGAGACCATCAAAGACGTGAGCGTTGTCAGCGTCGAACACAAGCAAGGGTGGGCTTACTGAAAATGGACATTCCCGCTCGATTGCTCACAAAGAATCACTCTGCTACAATTCCGAGTCACGTACTCTACTTCGACACTGAGACTGAAGAAGAAAAGCAAGGTGCGGTTTCGATACATCGAATGAAGATGGCCTGGACGTGCAAGGTTGAATACTCGTCCTCCGGTGAGATCCGATCCGAACGTTGGATGGAATGGAAAACCGGCGCTGCGATGTGCCGACAGATCGCGGCCGTATGTTACGAAAAAACCGCGCTCTGGATCTTTGCCCACAACGCGTTTTTTGATCTACAGGTTTCCGGCTTTTTCGAGTGGTTCACCTCTCATGGTTGGAAGCTTCAGTTTGTCTATGAGTCCGGGCTGACCTACATTCTAGTTATCCAAAAGGATAAGCAGACCATCAAGATTGTCTCGTCCACCAACTACTTCGAATGCTCCCTGAAGAAGTTGGGAGTCATGGTTGGACTAGCAAAGATGGAATGCGACTTCGAGACGGTGAGCAGGGCTGATCTATCAGTGTACTGCAAGAGGGACGTTGAGATCGTCAAGGCCGCTATGGAGAGTTATTTCAGCTTCATTCGACGGCACGATCTGGGCTCGTTTTCTATGACGATTCCTAGCCAGGCCATGCGAGCTTTCCGCCATCGGTTCATGAAAGAGCGAATCTGGATTCATTCGCTCGAGCGGGTTCAAAAGCTGGAACAATCGGCGTACTTTGGTGGTAGGACCGAGTGTTTCCGACTTGGAATGCAGGAGAATGGCCCGTTTGTCACGTTGGATGTCAATTCGATGTATCCCGCCGTCATGTCCCGTGAGAGCCTCCCCACTCAATTAGTGGATGTTCTAGACCAACCGGACGTTGAATGGCTCGAAGATGCGCTGAGGGAGCACTGTGTTGTTTCCAGGTGTCAATTGGACACTCCAGAGCCGATCTATGCAGTCCCCCACAACAAACGGATCTGTTTCCCTATAGGACAATTCAGTACAGTATTGACAACTCCAGGTATCAAGATTGCGCTCGAGCGCGGTCACCTTGTCTCGCTTGGCGAAACGGCCGTCTACCGCAAAGCGGTGTTGTTCAAAGAATACGTACAAGCTCTTTACCGTTTGAGAATGGACTACAAAGCCAAGGACCAAGACACTTGGGTTTACCTCTGTAAGATACTCCTGAACTCACTTTATGGCAAGTGGGCGCAAAAGCGGCCGCTCACTGAAATCGAGGATTGTCCCGAGTCCGAAGGCTACCGTCGAGAGGAGACTTTGGATCTCGTCACAGGCCAAATGTGGTTAGAGTATCAGCTAATGAATAAGCTGGTCACTATCCAGGGCGAAGAGGTTGGAAGACACTCGTTTGTTGCCATCAGCGCACACATCACTGAGGCCGCAAGAATGCTCTTGTGGAGACTGATCGAGCAAGCCGGAACACAGAATGTCTTGTACTGTGATACCGACAGCCTGAAGATCCGAGAGTGTGATGTAAACAATGTTCATAGCTTAATCCACCCTACCACACTCGGCGCTCTCAAGGTAGAAAAAACCTCTGACACACTCGATATTTGGGGACTGAAGGCTTACTCGGAAGACGGTGTTCGAACAATCAAAGGGATACCACACTCTGCAAAGGATCTCGGCAATCACACCTACTCGTTCACGCACTTTTTAAAACAGGCTTCCCACATGCGCAAGAAACAGATCACGGGCATGATCTCAGAGCAAATGACCAAAAAGCTCAGTCTGAAGTATCAGAAGGGCGTTGTTTCGCCTTCTGGCCAGATAACGCCTTTTGATTTCGGACTCGAACTCCCTCCGCCGCGGCCGCTTGCGCCGTCTTGATGAAATTGTTCCTCTTCTCAGCTTCACTCATTCGAGCCGCTCTTAGTCGTTTCACCAGTCGCTTGATTCTATCGTCCGGTCTCGCCATTGGTTTCACCTGATGCAGGACTAGCTTGTCCTGCCCTTGATCTTGTCAGCCATCTGTTTGTACCAGCTTATGTAGATCGCGCCGTACCCGAGTCTGATCATTTCGATGTTGTATTGGTCTTCGGAAATCACACCCGAAATGTAGAACTTGTCCAGGTCCGTTTTCGATGGTAGCTTGGGAAATTCTATAAGCGAAACGTCCCATCTTTGCAGCCACAAAGAAACTTGCGCCGATGGAATGTTGAGTCCATCAAGCAATCTTTGAGCATCCGCTCTGTCAATGAGATTCGCAGTGTATCGCGTTTTGATGGTGGCGATAGCTGCGCTCTGGGTGGCTTCAAGCTCACGGTAGTCTTCAAGCTCGATGTAGTACCGGGCTTGGGCCTCAGTGTATCGAATGTCCTCGAGAAGACTCCTGGTATCACTTTCGGTGAGGAGTGCATTTCGGTATCCCTTCAGAATTTCGGTCTTGGTCAGATCTCGATCGGCGTCTTCTACGTATCGCTTGGTGAACTCCGTCATTTTGTCGGCGTGCTCTGAGTCATAACCGATATCGGTGTATGCAGTCTTCAACTCTTCTTCGCCCAAAACTCCCATGTCGTACATTCGGCGAACGTCAACTCTGGTGTACGGTTGATATGCAATCTGAACCAACTTTTCTCTCCAGTATGGCGGTAACTCAACAGTTCGGAAAAGCATGTCCAACGTGGGTCGGTCAATTACTCCACGGTGAAGCATCTCGAAGCCCATTTGGATCGAGGGCTGATCCCAGTGAGCGGCCCAATACTTCTTTTGCCAGAACGGACTCAAGCCTTGCTTCGTTAACCACTCGGCCTGTTCACTCGGGAATTCATCCTCCAAACCCATTTGACTAACCGCGTCAGGTTCAAAAGCCTCATGAGCAACCATGGTGAGGATGTCTTGGACTTGAGGAATGATCGTCCAGAGCTTAACAAGCTCCCCAATGCGTGTATCAGTGTAACCCAACTCCCGCATTCTTTCGTACATTTTTGCATCATTAATCTCCTTTCTCAACCACAATTGTTGTATTTGAAACTCTTCATATGGCCGGTACTTGCTGATGAACAACAGATCGATCGCATCTTCCGAATATCCAGACCTTGCCAAGATCTCACGAACTTCACCCGTCTTTTCCGGCGCAATGAACGCAGCCCCGATCACTTCAGAGACATAGGGCAATTGCGGCCGCATCATTTTGGCGACGCCCTGCTGAATTTTCATTACCGCAGGGTCCGAAGTTGCCGAGAGGAAAGAACCAAACAGCTTCACTTGAGTGGCGATATAGATAATCATCTCCCAGGGCTGTCCAAAGTTTTTCAGCTTCAGAATGTTCGTCTTGTCGCTTTGAGTCAACAGACCGACTCCCACGTAGAAGTTGAGCATGTTGTTCCAGGATGCGTCTGGCATCTCCTGGAGCGGCCTCATGATCTTATCGGCGAACTGTTCGGCCAAATAACGGAAGGACTCGCTGCTCTTCGTCCAAACGGTGTCTGTGATGTCGCCAATCGTTTTATTCAGTGAGCCGATGACAGCTTCGGCTGCTTCTCTATCTTGCGGCAGTGGCAACATGATTAGTAATCTCCAACGAACCAGGAGCCACGCTGTGCGCTTGGCCCGATTCCAGGTACAGAACCACTCTCAGACTCATAGGACAGCGCAGGAGCCGTGAGAGGAGGCGGAATGGGGATTCTGGCGTTAGACTCCAACTTACTGGCCGACGCTCCAAAGTCAGGCATTAAACTATCAACCAACCGGCCCAGTCGTCTGTTTGAAAACTCAGCGAGTATGATGTCCTGCCCTGCTCTTTCATGCTCTGGCAGAGCGTCAATGTTTCGGATCAGATCGCCCGGTTTTCGCAGTTGCTCCACCAAACCAGCGACGGTCTGTTGAGATGCTTGCAGATCTTGATTCCATGCGCCGATTTCATCCTGCAAAGCCTGAATCGTGGGTCGATAATGTTCGTCGAGAAAACCACCAAAATTGTCCCAGAAAACCGTGCCTGGATCTGGAATCGTGTTCTTGACGAATTGGGGAAGATCAGTGTACAGGGTTTCAATGTCCACACCGATCTTCGACAGTCCCGAACCTAGCTTGGAAGCGAAGTCGAGCGCTGTCTCGAGACCGGAAATGATTCCCTGTTGAAACGCTCCTTTGGCATCCTGAGCAGGTCTTTCGATCAACTCCGCCAAGTCCCAAAAGACCGCCTCTGGATTCAATCGGTACTTTTCAATCTTGGTATTGAAATGGTCTAGGTAATTGTTTAGAGTCCCAAGCCATGACACTTGGCCCAGATCGTACTTTTGACCAAACATAGAAGTCACGTCCAAAACAAGATTCCGCGTGTTTTGAATCGCTAGAGTCAGGAACATCGGTCCTAACCCCAATGCGTCGGAAGCCTTTGAAATCGCATCATAAACCTTGACCATCATTGCTCGATACTGTGGAGAAACAATCTGTGCGATAGAATGCACCTGAAGAATAGTTTTGAAATGAATAGCGTCGAGAATGGCGGTAAAAGTGTCAGCAGTACTTTTAACATACGCTGCCACGGTGTTGTACACTGTTCTAGAGTGTGTGGTGATCCAGTCCACTAACCACCCGATGTTAGCCACAACCTGAGAACCGAACCAAGTGAATGCAACGATGATCGTCTCCACCACGAAAATCGTCAAACCGACAATCACCGCCGCCACGGCGGCGACAGCCGCTCCAATGGCTACAAGAATCGGCCCAATGGCCGCAGCCACAGCGGTGATAGCAGCCACAATGGCTCCGCCAATGGTTATGGCGATAGGAATCAGAAACGGCATGGTCTATGTGAATTCTTTCAGCAGCGTTTTTCTGGCCTCTTCGGCCCAGTCCAATTTGTCTTCCAGGTCCTTGGTCTGCAATCCAAGTTTCTTCAACGTCGCAATGTCCTTTCTAGCCCTGACTACGTTGACCTCTTGAGACTTCAAATCCTTAGCCATTGCAGCCGGTAGCTTGATCCTGCTCGGTCCTGTGGTTTCCTCAGCCATGTTACCTCCCTTCCAGCGCAATCACCGGACGATAATCTAAAAACGAATCCAACATCAGCACTAACCGATCGTCCCAACTGTTGTCAGTTTCCGATACATACTTGATCACCACATCCCGCAAAAACTCACGATAGATCATGGTGACCATGGACAAAATAAGTTTTTCTCGCATTCTATTTTCTCTTTCCATTTCTCTCCTCCAAAGCGTGAATCTTTGTCGCCACTCCAAAACTCAATCCGCCAATGGTGATCAGCAGATAGCCCAGATCGGCTCCCATCCAAAACTCCACGGCAATTCCGAATGACACCAAAACGATACACGCAACCTGTAACGACACAACCATGACGCTCTCTTCAAACCCACCAACCGGCTACCGTGATAGTGATGCTTTGCGGATTAATCGTTGCGTAGTACTCAATGATCCGGTTGGCGTCCATCCGCACAGTTACATCGTATCCCGCATTGACCGTGGCGACTTGGGCGACGCATAACGATGCATTGAAACCATTTGCATTGCCGTTCTCCCGAAACATGATGTAGCCCATGCCAGTTGCATGCTGTATGGTGATTCTCAAATGCACCGAAACTCCCTCAGCAGGAACAACACCGGATAAATCTAAATCGCGCCATGTGGCGTCCTCGGTCAAATCGCCTTCGTCGAAATCAGCGCTGGCTGGATCTCCCCGATCCACATAGCAATACAATCCTTTTGAACCGCCGCCACTCACAAACTCTACCGTGCGACTACTGTTAGGATAGAAAGTAATTGATCCTGTGCCGGTATTGAAGAAATACAAATCCCCGTTCACACCGATGTTTCGTTTAAAATATGCTGTCAGAGTCGCATCACCCGCAGCATGAAAACTGTACTGCCGAGATCCCCCCGCTACAACACTTTTACCAAGCCCGATAATAGTCTCGTCTTCTGGATCGTAACGAGCATGATGTGCGCTAGCATCGGCGTCATGAGCGGCAATGTCTATGCCGTCAACCGTTCCGGCCAATGTCACATCCCCGGAAACGTCAACTCGGAAGATCTCAGAACCTAAGACGTGATTCTCAATTCGAAGAGCCTCATTGCTGCCATATCGACACAAGAAACCGATCTTGTTAGCTCCTCCATGCTGCACTCGCATGAAATATCCATCGATGTTGAGCAGCAACATGGCGGTGCTGGCGCGTTCTACCGAAGTGCTCAAATATTGGGTGTGATCGTCGTCGGCAAGCCCGCCGATCGATCCATGATCTATGTCAGCGTCAACCGCTTTGTCGTGGTGTAAGGGATTCCCATCCCCCTTGGCTCCCATGGCGCTAACTGCATCAGCATCGGTGTACTTGGCATGGTGAGCGTCTACCGCTGCATCATGGTCAAACGCCCAATTACTACTTGGCGAATGCGTGGTGTCACCATTGTCCGGAGTGTCGTCTATGATGCTCTCAGCTTGGGCCAAGGCCTCCGCATCGGTGTACTTGGCATGGTGAGCGTCTACCGTTGCATTATGGTCATACGCCCAATTCGAAGTAGGACCTCGAGTCACTTCACCATCGGCGGGATTGTCCTCGAAGTACAGAGCTGTCCCGTACCAGTAATCCGGACGGCCAGTTGGCATCAGGTAACTCCTTTCCATGGCAGCGGGTTTGCGATCACCGCTTCCCGCTGCTCCTCTTGCCGTTTTTGCGCCGCTTCCAACACAGATAACATCTTGTCGAAACTGAGTGATGGTAAAAAGCGTGCCATGAAAACTTCGTCGGAAACTATTCCTAAACGTAGATGAACAGTATGATCGTAAGTGTCATCCTCGTTCCACGTTACAGCGACAAACTCAAATGGTGCAATAAGTTTTAAGTATGTGTCCGGGAAAGTAATATAACCATTGTCACCATGAAAATCAAACTCTGAGTTTGACGGCCAAACCTGATATCCGCCGTCGTGAATCGATACGTGACACAATCCCAATGGTCCCGGCGGAAACTCTACCTCAACTTGATACACTAAACCCTTTGTGACCTTGAGTGGAGTCCTCAACGGCGCGGATCGAGTCGTGTTCGCCACAGTCGTAATGTCATAAGCGTATATCATTCTCTCTTCATTCTCTTACACACTTATGGTTTGTGTGCGTGGTATCGAACAATCACACTCAGCACATTGTTTCCCAGTTCGACATAAACCCCTCGATCAAAATACATCGGTGGCCAATAATCGTGTTGGGCGAAATAGTCGTCAATGGTGGTCATCTCGATCTTAACATCCGCTTTGGGACTGACCCCGTTGTAGATCGTCGCTGTGGTGACTCCGCTGCTGTTTGAACCCAGCGCCAAGTGATAAATGAAGCATGGCCCGGCAGCAACACAACAAGACGATGTGATCCTTTCAGTTCGAATGTCTTTCGACCACTGTTCTACCTCTTCTCTCGTCATTTTTCGTCCTCCAAACAAAAACGAGAGCGGCCGTAGCGTCCTGTACTACCACCGCTCTCTTCATGGTCAACTGTCACCATGATATTCTCAAAGCCCAGGATCAGTACCGGACTATCTGTTGTGTCAGAGCGTCCAACGTCGCCGAAGTGTCCGCTGTGAGCAACTCTTTCTGGATGATCTTCAATCGAGCGCTGCCAAGACGGGTTACGTCCCACCAATCCTCGATCACATCTTGATCGCCAAAAGCAAACGGTACAGCTCCGAAGGGACAAGTCCCGGTGACTAAACCAGTGAACTCACCCTCAGTGGCGGCGTCAACAACACGCTTACCACCGCCGCTCCATGGCGCTGCCAGATCAAGAGCCGTGGTATCGTTGGCCGTCAATGCCAAATGGATATCGAAATGGGGCGAAACGTAGAATGCTCTGGAAGCCGCTGACTTGCCGCACAGATACTCCTCGTACTTTCCCCAACGGTTCTGATGGGTCCGAATCCATTCCTGACAATCCGTATCGACAAGGACTCTCTTGTCGTGTTCCTCGGTGAGCTTGATGTGACCCACAGTAAGATCACAGTTGTCGTTATCATGCCAGCACATGACCAACAGCTTCCGAATGGGATGATCAGTCGGAAGATCGACATACTTGGTTTGGAGACTCACCGAATCTACGCTGTAGATCTCCTTTGACATCAAGAAACCGGCGAAGGCCGGTCTTCCTTCGTCGAATAGATCAGCGTAAACGCCAAGTGTGCATTCATCCGGCGATCCACCGCCCAAAGCGTAATCATGAGCGATCTTGAGTTGAAGATTCGAGAACTTGCTCGGGTCAATTGCAAGTTCGTTGTCGTACAGTTTCCTACCGAAGTTGAGATGATACGTGAGACGAGAATATCCGTTATCGTCGAAGTTCAACTCGTCGCCAGCGGCAACGCCAATGTCAAAGAAATCCATAGCCTTGCATTGCCCGCCGTTCAAACTGTACAAGACGTTGGACCCATCCACAAGATCGATGCTCTTGAGGATCTTGGCCGGATGATCCGTTGGCGTCCATGATGCGTTCCTCGTAACCACGATGATCGAAACGCGACTCATCGGATCGACGAGATTGATATCAATGGTTTTTGTTCCAGCAGTGGTGATATCCTCCGCTGCCATAATCTCTGTGTGTCGGTATTTCATAGCGTTTTATCTCTTACCTTTCTGTGTATTTCACACGCTACAAACTACCGAGACCGGGAAAACTTGGACATCTCACGAATCCAGGTTGTCATACGGTTAATGTTGTCCTCGAGACTGATATCGGGCATGCTATCAATCTGAGACTTGAGACGATCTTGGAAGGGCAACAGTTCAGCGGCAAATTCTCGAACCTTTGGAGCGGCCGCGTCGATACCAGCTGCAACTCGTCCCAAGCCTTTGTCGATCATTTTACTCTTCCATTCCTCCAAGGAAACACGGCGTAAACCTCGTTCCCATTTGCCATTATCAATCGCAGCATTGATACCGGCGCGAAATTTCTCTTTCTTGTCCGCAGCCGCTTCAGTCGGACTCTGAGTTACGCGTAACACACCTTCGCGCATATCCTCAATACTGGCTTTTAGGCGGCGTGCGTGTTTTTCTTGGAATTGCTCTGGCGTTAGTTTCGCCATTATTCACACACTTTCTTTCCACTAATTGCGCCGTGATTACCTAATTGACCCGTGGCCCTTCCGGCTTACTCGGTTAACCGATGGCAAATAGAGGGAGAACACACGATCGGGAAACCATGTGTCCCCCCTCTTAGCGTACCAACGGAGGAGAAATGCGAAAACTCCACAGTGACTAAGGAGTATTCGCTTAACACAAAGATACGCTTTTGTCCAATTTATTGCAACCCCTTTGCAAAACACGATAAATAGAAAGAGTGCTTGAGAAAATGAGAAAAACTGTGTGAGATAATGAGTGCGTCTAAACTCTTAAACGGGTCTGTTTATCCAAAATAGAAAGAGATATTAAACTCCTTATCTACTCCGATCGCCACGACGTACTACAGGTGGCCTTTTTCGGATGTTTGA